>Ga0233428_1003919_pt1 | contig 12017 bp, 9 predicted proteins | sample SI_118_April2016_4_FD_179890 | JGI IMG/M metagenome (GOLD analysis project Ga0233428, IMG submission 179890) | Seawater microbial communities from Saanich Inlet, British Columbia, Canada - SI_118_April2016_120_MG | ecosystem: Environmental > Aquatic > Marine > Inlet | place: Canada: British... | reverse complement strand
ATGGTAAAGAGGGCCAAGGGACAGCTCAATAGGCGTCCTAGAAAGACCCTAGGATATGCGACACCAACCGAGGTGTTTTTTGGGAAATCATTCGGAGAAAAAATTGCACTTCAGGGTTGAATCCAGCAAGTTTATCAACGAATGGACTCTATCACAATTCTTGAATCCTCATCTACTCGCATATACATTGCGGCTCTCCGTGCCGTGCTAGGAGCCTGTTCGAGAATGGAGGCCGTGGTAGGGAGAGAGACGAATAATCGAGGATAATCACTCGCCTCTTAATTAGTTATAATCTCTTCCATGCAAGTCAGCGAACTCATCGTCAGGTATCTGGAACGGTTGGGAATCCGACAGCTCTTCGGAATCCCGGGTGCCCATGTGCTTCCGATCTATGACCATTTATACCACTCCTCAATCCACTCGATACTCACCAAGCATGAACAGGGCGCCTCTTTTATGGCTGGGGGGGTTGCTCGTGTCTCTGGACAAGTTTCGGCCTGTATTGCAACCGCAGGCCCTGGAGCAACTAATCTGGTAACGGGCATTGCCAATGCCTATGCGGATCGACTTCCAGTCCTCGCGGTCACTGGCGAAGCCCCTACCTCCATTTTTGGTAAAGGTGGCCTGCAGGAGAGCTCTGGAGAGGGCGGAAGCATCAATCAGAACACCCTCTTCTCTGCCATTACCCGCTACCATAAACTAATCCGCCAGACAGATGAGCTGCTTGAGGTGTTGACTGAGGCGACAACGATACTGCTTTCTGACCAACCTGGCCCCGTTGTATTGAGTCTGCCCTACAACCTGCAAAAAGAGGAGGTCGATGCGACGATTCTTGATCGTATCACTTTCCCCCCCCAAGGCCCCCTGCTCCCCCCCCCCAATCGTGCCACCAACACCTTCTCCACCCTTATCCAGCAGGCGAAGAAGACGGTCATCCTTGCGGGCCACGGTGCCATCCATGCGGGGAGGGAGATCAATCAGCTCTGTGAACTGTTCAATATCGAGGTCACCACGACACTCAAAGGCAAAGGGGTGATCTCTGAGTACTCTCCCTATTTCATCGGCTCATTGGGGGTCACCTCGGATGGGAATGCATACCGGACAATCACGGAAGAGGCTGATCTGCTGATTATCCTGGGAGCCAGCTTCAATGAGCGTACCAGCTATCTCTGGAGCCCTGAACTTCTACAAGAAAAAAAGCTCATTCAGGTAGACCATAACCCCGCCCAACTAGAGAAGGTCTTCTCTGCCACATTGGCGATTAAGGCTGCCGTAGTCCCGACACTACGCGCCGTTTTAACGCAGTTACAGCAGCCCCTCTCCGCATCACCCCTGCCTAAACCGAGCCTCTCTCCCCCCCCTTCAGAGAGTCCGATTCTCCGCTCTACCCCACCCTTGATTCAACAGTTTTTCGCCCAGCTCGAGCGCCACTTTGTGGATGAGCCCCTCTCTCTGTTCGATGACAACATCATTTATGGACAGAACCTGTTTCGGGCCTCCCCCTCCCACCACTACCTCCCCAACAGCGGAATCTCCTCGCTAGGACATGCCATTCCAGCCGCCATTGGTGCCTCCCTGCTGAACCAGCACCCCACCTTCGCCCTTCTCGGAGATGGCGGTTTTCAGATGTGTGCTCTTGAACTGATGACAGCGGTCAACTACAACATCCCGATCAATGTGGTACTCCTCAATAATGGGGCTATGGGGTTGATTCGAAAAAACCAGTTTCAGCAGTACGAGGGGCGCTATATTGACTGTGATTTTATCAACCCGGACTTTGCACTACTGGCACGCGCCTTCGGTATCTCCCACTTCAAAATTGATCAGGAGGCTGAGCTCCGCACTCTGTTTACCCACTGTGACCTCTACAAGGGGATCAATCTAATCGAGATCCCGATAGACAAGAATGCATTTCCAGATTATCAGTCAGGCCGTTAGATGAGTGCCCTCTCCCAATTTCTGCAACAACAGCCGGTTTCGCTCCAGGCGGAGAGAGTGGCCGAAATCCAGGCAGAGATGAGAGCGCTGAGAGTGAACGACAAAGAGCCGCCTTCCAGCGCTCAGGCAGCCTCATGGCTCCACCTCTATCAACAGCTACTGCCACACATGGAGAAGTGGCTTCATCACAACCTGAACCCGGAACGGCTCTCCCTCTACCAGACATTTTTCCGCGAACTGGAGGGGTGGTACAGCACAACAGACGCCCCAAATACAGAAGACCAAAATACAACAGAAAAGAGACGCCACCACTTCACCATTGTTATTCCGGTAGCTGACCGCCCCCAACAGCTACAGCAGTGCCTTCATAGTCTACAGACGCTTTGTCAAACCTATCAATATGGGGGCACAACAGAAAATAGTTACCCGATGGTTACGGTACTGATTGCCGATGATAGCAACCGCCCGGACTCCATCACAAAAATCCAACAGCTGGGCCACCAGCTCAACCAGAGTGGACTGGAGTGTCTCTACTTCGGCCTGAGTGAACAACAGTCCATAGTGGAGGAGATTCCCCCATCCCTGCACCATGATCTCCATCGTACCCTGAGTGAACTAAACCCCATTCACACACATAAGGGAGCCTCTGCCACCCGCAATCTTGCACTCCTTAAACTGATGGCACTTCAGCAGCAGCACCCCGAAAGAAGAGCGCTCTTCTGGTTTGTTGATAGTGATCAGGAGTTTCAGGTCACCGTAGAGGATCAGCCCGATCCACTCTACTGTATCAACTACCTCTACCAGCTGGATCAGCTCTTCCAGCGCCGCACAGAGACGGTAATGGTCACTGGAAAATTGGTTGGTGACCCTCCCGTCTCTCCCACGGTAATGGCCAGCAATTTACTGCTCGACCTCAACACCTTTCTCACCCAGTTGGCGGAACAGGAGGCCGATCAGCCCTGTCAGTTCCATCAGGCTGAGGCACACCAACAGGGGGAGGCCGCCTACCACGATATGACCGACCTGTTTGGTTACGCCCCCCCAAGCTCCCCCTACCGCTATCTCTGTGACCTGAAGGGAGAACATAACCACAGCCACTGCCTGAGCCGTTTTGCCGAGCGGCTCTCTCTCTTCTTCTATGGTGAGCACCCCACCCGTCACACCCACTTTCAGCCGGGTGAGCAGACCCTGTTCGAGAGCTGCCAACCCGCACGCACCGTCTACACCGCCAACTATGTCATGACCTACTCAGGAGTTGATGCCTTTCTCCCCTTTGCCTCGCTAAAACTGAGGATGGCAGGGCCGGCATTAGGCAGGCTGCTACAACAGAGACTGGGCAAGCGCTTCCTCTCAGCCAACCTGCCGATGCTGCACAAGCGCACACTGGAGGGGCTGGGGCGAGCCGAGCATCGCCCCGGTGTAGATGCAACCCCCTCTCATTCAGAGCAGAAAATTGACCTCTCGGTCGAATTTGAGCGCCAGTTCTATGGAGATGTGCTGCTCTTTAGCCTTGAACCGCTCATTCAATCCGGCTTCCCGGAGCAGCCGCTGAGTGAGACAGTGGTACAGCAACAGCTCGCTAAGAGCGAACAGCGGCTCAGGAGACGTTACAGCCAGTTGAGTACAGAGATTGAGTCCCGTCTGGAAACATTCACCCATCTCTGCGCCCGTAAGCAGCAGTGGTGGAACCAGAGCAGACACCCCGCGCTGCCATTGATCGATCCGTTCATCGAGAATATCCGCTCCAATTTTCTTGCCGAGGCCAGCGTCTGGAGAAAAATCAACTCGGATAAGCACCGTAAACTGCGCCTGGAGGAGATTGCTGATGCACTGCTCCACTACCCCTCCGACCAGGAAAATTGGCGTAGACTACAGCACAAACTACAACAGGTACCACGATGAGACTACCCCGCCCCCTGCTTTATCCTCTACAGCGTCTCCTCTATCGTGAGCGCTTCCGCTTACTGAATCAGCTGCTCGCCAACCAACAGCTGGAGCAGTCATCACTCCTGCAGAAACAGCACCACGACCTGACGGCCCTGCTGAAATTTGCTGTCTCACAGGTCCCCTACTACCACCAGCGGTTGGGCTGTATGGACTGGAGCACCTTCCCCGGATGTCTGCCGATATTACAGAAAGCTGACCTCATCCAGTATGGAGAGGAGCTGATTAATGAGCAGGCAGATCGATCCACACTGCAACAGGGATACACCGGAGGCTCTACCGGTACGCCTCTCGCCTACTACTACGATGCACACAAAACTGAGCTGATGCACGCGGGTCAATACCGCAGTTTTATGCAGTGTGGCTGGCGCCCTGGGGAACCTGTTCTGCAGTTCTGGGGAGCCTCCCAGGATCAACAACAGCACCCCGCCCTCTCAGAGCGGATTCACACCAGCCTCAGCGCTGAACAGATTGTTGGAGCCTACCAGTTTGATGAGGCCACCCTGCAGCAGTGGAGCGACACCCTCTGCAGCTACCGACCTGTGGTGGTTCGGGGCTACCCCTCGATTCTGGCCGCACTGGCCCGTTACCTCATTGATCAGGGCATCAAGGTGCCCACTACAATCAAGGGGAGCTTCTGCACCGCCGAGGTTCTCCATCCACAGCAGCGCCAGCTCATCGAACAGGCGTTCCACTGTAAGCTCTACAACCAATACGGAAGCCGGGAGATTCCCAATATCTCCTGTGAATGCAGCCATGGTAACCAGCATATCTACAGCGATCTGGTATTGCTGGAGTCACTGGAGGTCAAGGGGCAGAGAGAGCTGGTAGTCACCTCACTAACCAACCGGCTTCAGCCGCTGATCCGTTATGCCATCGGTGACACGGGTACTCTGCAGGAGGGGGTCTGCTCCTGTGGCTCTCCCTTCCCGATGATGAAGATGGAGGTCTGTCGCAGCAATGACCTGATTCATACTCCGCAGGGGGGGCTGATCTACCCCTCACAGCTGACCCATCTACTTGATGGTGTTGAGGGCATTCACCACTTCCAGTTCCGTCAGCAGAAAATTGAGCAGATCACCCTACAGGTTGAGATGGAGCAGGCGCTCTCTCCCCCTGTGAAACAGAGACTACTGGCTCTCTTTGCCGAACAGGTAACACCATCCATAACCCTTGAGGTTGAGAGGGTAGAGCACATTGAGCGTGGTGCCTCAGGTAAACACCGTTTTGTCCGCTGCGACCTCTCCTGAGATAAAAGCCAGGAACGCTTCATAGGCCGCTACCGCACCACTAATCTCCCCCAGATCCAGATCGAGAGCATCCTGATCGTCTCTCTTGCGCGCCTCCATTGGCAGCACCTTACCGGCAAAGATATGCTCCGAGGAGTCCCCCAGCCTTCTCTTGCCGGTATGTTGAAAACGGTCATACTGGCTATTGAGTGGGCTCTCCAGCTGCAGCCACTGGGTGATCTTCTCCAGCACCCGATCCGTCTGATCGACCAGGGCCTCTCCCTGGATAAAGAGACACTCACCATCACACCACTGAACCACCTGCCTGAGCTGCTGTAAGCGCTGCAGATAGTACTGCTCAGCCACACCAGGGTGGTCAATAAAGCGCGCTTTTAGCCGCAGAATACTCTCAATGGTCTCTTTAGGGTGGCGCACCATAATCAGTGGGTAGACATCGTTGCGTCTTAACACCTTGCGCCGGGTATCAAGATGGTTATGCAGCAGCTTGTCAAAGACATAACGGCCCCGGTAATTTTTCTGGCTGCGCCGGGCAACCTGCTGCGCCAGCTTATGCAGTGCCCGCTGATCCCTCAGACGCAGGTGCATCTCGGAGTATCCCGTGATCTCGGCATGGCTGCCCACAATATGGCCCAACAGCGAGGTATAGGCCCGCATATGGCTAAAGAGGAGCAGGTAGCCCCGTACCCCGGATACGGTGACTGTTTTCACAGCCCCCTCTTGCCCAACTGATAGACCGCCAACAGTGCTGCCTGCCACTGAGGGTTCTGTTCCAGCGTCTCTCTATCCAGGTACTCCAGCGCCACTGCCTCAATCTGTTGCTGCTCTTTCAACACCCTCCAGCGTGCCTCAAACCCCTCTGCATCAAAAACCCCTTGTAGAGAAAACTGTTCGGCCAGCCCAGTAGCACGCCTAACGACAATGGGTAGCGACTCCATCACCTCAAATTCATAACTGTAGAGATCAATCCCGTTCTCTCTGGCCAGCATCAACTTGAAGTCCGAAAGGTGCCCCTGCTGCTCCATCTGTAAATCAAGATCGACTGTGACCTGCGGAGAGAGGCTCTTCCCCCGAAAATCGAACCGTACAAAGACCTCCAGCTCACTCTTCACTGCCACTATCCCACTCCCCTATCGCAAAAAAGCCCGCGCAAGGCGGGCTTTAACAACCAATGTCAATTGAACCTAGCCGTCAATCTTGGTGACATTTACGGCTGAAAGACCCTTCGGCCCCTCTTCAACGTCATAATTAACTTTCTGGTTCTCTGCCAGTGTCTTGAAGCCATCTCCCTGGATAGAACGGAAATGGACAAAAACATCATCCCCACCATTATCCTGAACGATGAAACCAAACCCTTTAGAGTCGTTGAAGAACTTTACTGTACCTGTTGCCATATCTATGATTACCTTTAAACTACAAATTATAACTACACATTATAACTACAAAAAATATACGCTATCCATTAGCGCACCAAAACTCACCGTACTTCATGGATATAACAGGCAAACACCACGGGGGGTATAACCAACAACATCTCACGCACTACTTGTGAATTGCGGTGAATTCTAAGTAAATAGTCGAGACGTTACAAGCAACATTTTAGCAACCGTTAAAAACATAACTTTTAGACCGCTTAATCCTCAACTTTCCTCTTTTTTCTCTGTAAGATAGCGTGGTTACGGAGGCTAATCTATCTCAATGTACTATCGAATCGTTCTAGGGCACCCTTGGCTCACCCTGTTTTCTCTCCTCCTCCTCATCGGAGGCGCTGGTTTTTATGCGCAGAACTTCTATCTGGATGCCTCTGCCGACTCTCTGGTTCTGGAAAATGATCAGAGCCTGAAGTACCACCGTGCTATCCAGGGGCGTTACGAGTCTGATGAGTATCTGGTGATAACCTACACCCCGAAAGAGCCGCTGTTCAGTGCCAATACGCTCAACGATCTGGAGCAGCTACAGAACGAGTTACTGGCTATCGATGCGCTCTCCTCCGTCACCAGCATCCTCAATGTCCCTCTGATCAACAGCCCCCCAGTCGGGTTTACCGACATACAGCGTGAGACCCGCACCCTGCTCTCCCCCTCCACCGACATCGCACTGGCCCACAAGGAGTTCCTCAATAGCCCCCTCTACACCAACTTGTTGGTCAGTGAGGATGGAGAGACCACGGCACTACAGCTCAACCTGAAACGTGACGCAACTTATCTACGCCTGCTCAACCGCCGTAGCGAGCTGCGTGAACTGGCCCTGAATAACCCCCTTAGCAGCGAGCAACAGCTGGAGTTGGATCAGGTAGGCCAGCAGTTCAGAGAACACAACATCACCAAACAGGCACAACAGCAGCAGACTATTGATGAGATACGTGCCGCGATGGGTCTCCATCAAGATCAGGCTCAGATGCATCTCGGCGGTGTACCGATGATTGTGGCCGACTCGATTGCGTTTGTCCGCCACGACCTATCCACCTTTGGTATCGGGGTGCTACTTTTTGTACTCACCATCCTCGCCATCGCTTTCCGTCGCCCCCGCTGGATTATCCTCCCCATCATCACCTGTTTTGGCACCGGGATCATCACCACGGGCTTCCTTGGGCTGATGAGCTGGCCGGTTACTGTGGTCTCCTCCAATTTCATCTCACTGCTGCTGATCATCACCCTCTCCCTAACGGTTCACCTGATCGTCCGCTACCGCGAGCTGCACGCAGAGAATGAAAACCTGACCCAATATGCGCTGGTTGAGGCGACTCTGAGAAGCAAGGCCCTCCCCTGTTTCTATACGGCCATCACCACAATCGTCGCCTTCAGCTCCCTGATCGTCAGTGGTATCCGCCCGGTGATTGATTTCGGTATCGTGATGGCTATCGGGACGGGAATTGCGTTGATCCTCGCTTTCACGCTATTCCCCGCTCTGCTGGTATTGATGAAACCACAGGCGGCGGCCCACCATAAAGATATCAGCGGCAGAATTACCGGGGCAGTAGGTGATTTCATTCAGACCAGAGCCACTCCGGTTATGATCAGCTTCTTACTGCTGCTGGTTGCCACCATAGTAGGGATTTCACAGCTCAGCGTTGAGAACAGCTTCATCAACTACTACAAGCCAACTACTGAAATCTACCAGGGGATGGCATTGATTGACCAAAAGCTGGGCGGCACCACTCCGCTGGAGGTGATCATTGATGCCCCGGATGATTTTCTAAATCCACCAGAGCCTGACCCAGACACACTGCCGGAAGAGGATGAGGAGTCCTTTCTGTTAGATGGGTTGGAGACACTGGGTGATATGGGGATGGAGCTATTTGATATCGACCTTCCCGCTGATGAGAATGAGGGGAGCCTCATTGATAGCTACTGGTTCAATAGCTTTATGTTGGAGGATGCCGCCAAAATTCACCAGCAGCTGGAGCAGATGGATGAGATTGGCAAGCTGCTCTCGATCACAACCACGATGCAGATCCTGGAGGATCTGAATGATGGTGACAAGATTGATGACTTCTTTCTCTCGATCATCCACAAGAACCTGCCCCCCTCAATCAAGGAGACGCTACTCAAGCCCTACCTCTCGGAAGATGGCAACCAGCTACGCTACACCATGCGGGTGTATGACTCCGACCCCACCCTACGCCGCAATGCGCTCATTCAACGCATTCAACAGGAGCTGGTAGAGGAGCTGGGACTAAAAGAGGAGCAGATTCATGTAACCGGGATGCTGGTACTCTACAACAATATGCTCCAGAGCCTGTTCCGTTCACAGATCCTCACCCTGGGTTTTGTCTTTCTCGCCATTCTGGCAATGTTTGTGGTGCTGTTCCGCAACCTGAAGATGGCCGGGCTCACCATCATCCCCAATATCCTCGCCGCAAGTGCGATCCTCGGACTGATGGGGGGGCTGGGTATCCCACTCGACATCATGACAATCACCATTGCGGCAATCGCCATTGGTATTGCCGTTGACAATGCGATCCACTACGTCCACCGCTTCAGTGATGAGTTCGAAAAGGATCAGAACTACTGGGGGGCCATACAACGTAGCCACCGCTCTATCGGCAAGGCGATGTACTACACCACCCTGATTATTGCGCTGGGCTTCTCGATCCTCGCTTTCTCCAACTTTATCCCCACCATCTACTTCGGGCTGCTCACCGGGCTCTCGATGGTGATTGCGCTGGCGGCCAACCTGATGCTGCTACCGCTACTGATTGTGCTGGTCAAACCGATGAAAACAGACTGAAACCTACATTGTGCCATGAGCCTGTATCCGCGAGGGTTGCAGAGGCTCACCCCACCTTCATCCGCTGCTCCACCCAGCGCTGCATCCACTCATGATCACTCTTCTCCTGAGCCTGTCGACGCTTCATAATCCTCGCCACAAGACCGAGGAGATCCATCATCACCATCACCAACCCCAGCGGAAGAAAAACCTGATACAGAGCCACCATCTGATCCTCACAAATCCAGGTAGACAGCTCAGCCGGGTTCTTCCAGTTATAAAAGAGAGAGAGAAATAGCAGAGAGATCGTTCGCATGCGTGCTAAACCCTCCCCTTTGCTTCACCATGAATCACCACCCAGTGACGCATGCGGAGATAGCTCTGACGCTCAATGCGCCACGGTTGCAATGCCTTGTATCTCAATACCATCGCGCGGGCATCCAGAAATAGCGTGACCAGCAGCAGCGGAACAACTACCCACTCACTCCAGGAGTGCATCGCCAGACAACCTCCATCATCAAAGTCAGGGGCAAAAAGCTGGTAACTATTCATAAACAGAGCAATCAGTAAAATGGTTCTCATCGATACCTCCAAAACTGAAAAATAATCTATCGATAGTGTAGTGTAGTACAAGGGCTGCGATCAATCGCCCAATGCCATTAACTTAAGCATCACCGCAGCCCTTTATAACTGTGCTTGTACCGATTTCCCGTAGCTGGCCTCGGTGACGTAGTCAACCCGAAAGAGACATTACACTTCTCTCAATGAAGATACTTCTTCAGTACTCTTATCAACTCTTGTTTATCGATGGGTTTGCCAATAAATCCATCCCCACCAGCCTCATCAAACTGGTCACGGTGCTTCTGCATCACATTAGCAGTCAATGCAATGATAGGGGTCTGGTAACCGGCTTCTCTTATTCTATTGGTCGCCTCAACACCATCCATCACAGGCATCTGCATATCCATCAGAATTAGGTCAAAGCTCTCCGATGCTGCCAACTTTACAGCTTCTAAGCCATTATTTGCTACAGTCACCTCTAGACCTATCTTCTCTAGAATACGCCGCTCAAGCAGCTGGAGTTCCGGTGTGTCTTCTGCAACCAGTACATGTCCATCAAGCTTCTCATCAAGCACAGAGCCTGATTTGTCTCCACCTCTTTCGCTGCTCCTCTCTTTTTGAGCACTTCTTCGATAGGGTAATATCAATTGAAAGGTAGAGCCTACACCCTCACTGCTAGAGACCTCAATGGTTCCCCCCATCATCTCAGCAAGGTTCATGGAAATATACAGACCTAATCCACTGCCACCAAAACGACGGGAGATAGATCCATCAGCCTGTTTAAAGCGATTGAATAGATTTTCAATCACCTTGGTGGAGATCCCGATTCCACTATCGGTTACAGCGAAAACCAACTTATCATCTGTTACATCTGTTTCAAGGGAAACCCTACCTTTTTCAGTGAATTTTATGGCATTACCAAGCAGGTTGATCAGTATCTGTCCTATCCGCTGCCCATCTCCCTGCAATAGCATTGGTTCATGATTACGCTGCTTAATAACCAATTCCAGTCCAGCATCCTGAGCACGAATGGATAACATTTTCTCTATATCATCCAGCAATACCGAAAGGTTGTAGGGGGACTCCTCGATCGTAAACTTACCCGATTCAATTTTTGACATATCCAGTATGTCGTTAACCAGCGCGAGCTGGGCTCTACCCGCAATTTCTATGTCGTGGATAATCTCGGATATGGTTGAATCAAACTTTTGCTCTTGAAGATATTCACTATTACCAATGATTGAGGTTAATGGTGTTCGTAACTCATGACTCATCGAAGCAAGAAATTCATCTTTAGCTTGTGCAGATAGCTTGGTCTTTTCTGCATCCAATACTTCACGTAGATCATGGAGTATTAACACCTCTCCATATAATTTCTGATCATTGTTTGACCAAGGCGAACGGGTTAGGTTGATCGGAACCGGACCACCCCCATCTCTCTCAGATTTGAGTAGATAGCTATTACCCTCTTTGAAAACCCATCTTTCAAATGGCGTTCCTATTAACGATAAAGCTTTCACCCCAACCATCTCTTCTAACTTGGGGTTAATGGATTCAATGGTTCCATCCACATTGATGACTGCCAATCCATCCCCCAATGAATGCACGATAGTCTCAGTCTTCTCTTTTTCCAACTCTACTTCTTGTTGATGTTTCTCTTTTTGATATAGCAGGTCAACGAGTTGTTTCACGATCACCTTAATCTGACTCAGTTCTTTTGATGAGTGTGGAATTTGGCTGATTACTTGTGATGCATCGTCATTACTGTCTGTTGCAATCGCCATCAGTGCATTTGAAATTTTTGACAAAGGCCTAATTACAATGACGTACTGCCAAAACAACAATAGTGTCAACAGCAGAATAAAAGCTGTTAAACTGATGTTCCGTTTACGCTCTGCAACTTTTTCTATCAATAAGAGCTCTGAGGAGAAATTCCATATAAGGTGAAGTGACCCAAATATCTCTCCTTCAACTGCAATCGGGTATTTGAATGTAATATGATCGCGCCCAAACTGATTTTTATTGTTAATAACTTGAGCAAGCATTAAATTATTTTCATTCTCCACTGTTATCCTATTGATGCGCTGATCTCTGATGAGCAACTGCTCAAGAATAGAG
>Ga0233428_1003917_pt1 | contig 12023 bp, 7 predicted proteins | sample SI_118_April2016_4_FD_179890 | JGI IMG/M metagenome (GOLD analysis project Ga0233428, IMG submission 179890) | Seawater microbial communities from Saanich Inlet, British Columbia, Canada - SI_118_April2016_120_MG | ecosystem: Environmental > Aquatic > Marine > Inlet | place: Canada: British... | reverse complement strand
ATTGATGGTGTGCGTTTTGTCCTCGGTGATCCGCAGCCGGCGTGGGTCATGGGCGCCGTCGAACGCAAGACGGGGCGCTACGAGAGGGACACGCCCATCGAAGACGGTTGCCTGGGCCTTGTACATTTCGACAATGGCGTACAGATGATGGTTGAAAGTGACCTCGACCTGGATGGGGCGACGGTCGGAAAATTCCAGATTCGTGGTACCGACGGGATGATGGAGGTCAGTGAGACCCACTGTCGGACACTGACGAGTTCAGGTTGGATCGACCACGATCTTGGCATGCCGGCAGAGCAGATTGATGTCATCGGTGGCCAGGCGAATGGTCGTCAGACCAAAGAGTTACTCGCCTGGATAGATGGCAAAGCCGAAACGCACCGCTGTTCGGCGCAATCGGCACGGGTCACGGTGGAGATCATGATGGCGTTACTCGAATCTGCCCGTCTCAATGAGGTAGTCCATCTGCCATTGACCCAGAGCGGTTATCCCTTGCAGCTGATGATCGACGAAGGCAAGCTGCCGTCGCATGACAAGGATGATCAGTATGACATTCGCGCTTTCCTCCTGAGGCAGGATATCGATGAAGTCGCCTATGCCCAGTTGCGGGCGCAGGGCATGGGACACCACGGAATCATGCGAGCGCTCTGGGAGCGGCGCGAGGGGACTTCCTGACGAGATCTATTGATCAATCAGGATCGACGGCCGCGTTCGCTTCGCGTGGATTGGGACCATAGAGAGGGCTCTTGCTGCGCTCGTCAGGTTGCATCCCTGACCAGAGATGCTCGAGGGCATGCTGGTTCCAATCGAAGAAGTGATCGTCGCCGATCATCCCGGCCAATCCATCTCTTTCCATGACCTTCCACACATCATTCTTCACGCGTGTCACATAGATGTCGACCCCACCGGCGCGCAGATCTTCGACGAGTCGGCGCAGGGTCTCTACGCCGGTTGCATCGATGCGATTGATCCCGCCCGCGTCGAGAACGATGTGACGTAGTTCGGGTAGTCGGACCAGAGCTTCCAGGACACGATCTTCGAAGAAGGCAGCCGCACCGTAATAGAGCCGTGCGTCGAAGCGGATCACGGCGATGTGTGGATCGAGTTGCAGGCCGTGGGCCTCCGCGTCGACAAGGGCGCCGTCCTCATGGCGGGCAAGGTAGGCCACATGCGGTCGCATCGTCCGTCGCAGAAAGTGCCCCAATGATAGCAGGACACCCGTCACAATTCCCCAGTGCAACTGCGGCGCCAAGGCAAGGGTGACCAGAAATGTCACAAGAGCGATCCCTCCATCTGCCCGCGAGACCTGCCATGCACGACGAACGGCGGTGATGCGCACAAGGCTCAATACAGCCAACATGATGACGATGGCCAGCGTTGCCTGTGGCAGGTAGTAGAATAGGGGCGTCAGATATAACAGGGTCAGCATGACGATGGCACTCGTCACAACAGACGACAGTCCACTGGCGGCGCCGGCGCCAAAGTTGATCGCGGATCGAGAGAACGATCCCGAGACGGCATAACTATTGAAGACCCCACCGACGAGGTTGGCCATGCCCTGGCCGATGAGTTCCTGGTTGATATCGATGTGCTGCTTGGTGCGCGTGGCGATCGTGCGGGCGATGGACATCGCTTCCATGAGTCCGATCAGCGTCAACACGAAGGCACCTGGCAGCAACTGCCACATGATTACTGTATCGATATTGGGAATCGACAGGGAGGGTAGACCTCTTGGGATGTCGCCGACGATGGCACCCTCGTAGCCGATGAGCCAGGCGAGAACCGTCGTGATGGCGACGGCGATCATGACGCGTTCGTGTCGCTGCCGCAAAGCGAGCATGATCGCCAGTGCCAGAGTCGCCATCCCAAGTGTCTGCCACTCCACACCTCCCAGGGCACGCTGCATCTCAATGGCCAGAGACGCGAGGAAGAGTGACTCGTGGCCCCGCTCGACACCGAGAATCGAGTGCAATTGCGAGCCGGCGATGATCAGAGCCGCAGCATTGCTGAAGCCCACGACAACGGGGGTCGAGAGCAGATTAACAAGAATCCCGAGGCGCAGCAGCCCAAGGCCGACCCGCAGGATACCTACGAGCAGGGCGAGCAGGATCGAGGCATGCACGAATGCTTCGGGTGTTTGCAGGGATAGTGCACCCACGGTGGCGGCACTGATCAAGGAAGCCATCGCCACGGGGCCTGTTGCCAACTGCCGCGACGAACCCCACAGTGCGGCGACAACGGGCGGCAGGAAGGCGGCGTACAGACCATAGACAGCGGGCAATCCCGCCAGCCGCGCGTACGCCATCGCCTGGGGCACGAGGACGGTCGCAACGGTCACGCCCGCAATCAGGTCTCGGCGGATCTCGTCGCGGCCGAGGCGGGGAAGCCAGGTGAGGAATGGGAACAGTCGTTGGATCAAGATGTGTGTCGGCCACTACGAGAAAGGCGTGTCATGGGAGCGTGGAGGCATCGTTCGTATCGGCTTCCACTCTCGGGGCGCTTACCCTCCACTCTAAGAAGCGTGGCGATCGCCACACCAGCAAGCGCTGACTTCGACAGGGACGTGGATCGCGATCAAGCGGGCTCTAGGACGAACCAGGTCAAGCCTCGGGCTGGAACGCAGATCTGTAAGGTCACGCTGTCATCCCGATCGAGAGCAAAGGTGTGGCTCTCACCCTCTGCTTCGCGGATCCGCGCCGTGCCACGAAGGCCCGTGTAGTACAGCGGGAGTCGCCAGGAGCGCTCAACCTCGACATCGAGAGGATTGAATACCATGGCGAGGCCGCGAATCGCACCGCAGGCGTCTACGTGCAGGTAGCCGTCGAGATCACGCGCGTCGGGACGACGTATGTGAATCAGATCAGCTTCGAGGATCTGTCGATACCGGCGGTAGAAGTCGACCCAGCGTTTGACGACGACGCGCGTTTCTTCACTGTCGTATAGACGAGGCCCGCGATAGCAGGCTTGAACACCAGCGCCAAAGTTCTGCGCCAGGTGGGCCTCGTAGGCGTCAAGGTGTTCACAGAGCGGCTCGAGTGTGGCCTCCTCGCCGCCACCGTGGTATTCAACGAGGGGGACGAACATCCACCCCATGCTCGGCGTCTTCTCCCAAGTGCCATCGTAGATGTTCTGGCGACCGAGCATGAGTTGTTGTGCCCGGGGCAATGACCAGTTCACCTCGCGATAGCCCATGCCATTCTTGTTAGAGCCCGTCAGGAAATACCAGTCAGGCACATTCAGATAGATGCCGCGTTCACGGCACCACTGGTAGAAGTCGGTGATCGTGCGCCATTGGGTCCACTGCGAGTCCGACAATCCGCGGTGGCCGGGGTGGGCCTGCGAGGCGCAGAGATCGCCGGGATAAGAGCCGTCGTGCTCGAGGATATTCAATCCTGTGTGCTCATACAGGCTGCGCAACTTGTCGAAATACTCACGACCCCAGTCGCTACCCAGGCACGGTGAATTGCCGAAAGCTCCATGTCCGCGTTCGCCACTGGCGGCATCGATGATGTCATCCGTAACACTGACGGCGCGACTCGCCAGCAGGGAGTATCCACCCAGCTCGATCCCTTTTGCATGAGCGTAGTCGGCCAGATCGCGCAGCTGATCCAGATACTTCGGGTCTGTGTTTTCCGCATCGAAACCGGAGCCGAAGGTGAGGATGACCATCTCGAATCCCACGTCCGCACACTGGTCGATGGCGGCCTTCACCGACTCCGGATCGGCGTGGCGCACGTGCATGAGGATCGGATTCTCCGTCGTCCACGGGGCTACAACGCGATAGAAACGTCGCAAGGCCAGACCACGGCGTTCCCGCTCGGTGCTGTCCGGGCATACGAGGAAGGTGCGAAAACTGGTTAATGTTTCTGCTGCAGGAAGTTCGACATCAGGGCCCAGCGGCGGGCTGGTCTCCAGCAGCAGGGGCGATTGCAGTTGGTAGTTGACCTGCGACGTGTAGCGCGGATCAGGTAGCCAGTTTGTCGTGACATCGGCACTGGCCGCCGTCATGCCATGAAAGGCATAGTCACTTTCCACGTGCAGTGTTGGATAGGGCCAGCCCTTCTGCCCTTCGACGCAACTTTCGTAGTCGACGACAGCGAGCACTTCGACGCAGAACCGGTTGATCTGAACGGGGCCATCAGAGACGTTGGTGATCTCCAGCCACTTCACCAACACGGGGACGGCGTCATACATCTCGTAGTGAACGGTGACTGCCACGGGTGACGTGGACGCTGTGTAACGCATGGACAGCCGCACTCCTGGAGCTGGCCAAGGCAGATCTGCATGGTGTCGACAGCGACGCCACGGGAAAGGTGCCTGAGTTTCGCCTGAATCGATGCCGACCAACTGCAGTGCGCCTGGCGCTGAGGTCATCTGCTCCACCCACTCGCGTCGCAGATAGCCGTATTGGGTCTGCCCCTCGAGACCACCCACGTCGAGTTCTGTACCATTGACGGACACACGGGCCTCAGGGGAGACGCCACGCAGGATCGCCTGATCCGTCAGGAGATTGTCGAAGGCGACGGTGGCGCCATTTGGCGCCAGGCTGAAGGCCCGTCGGATCAGGCCATTGTTCAGGCTGACCGTAGAGGCGCCATCGACACTGCGACCAAGGGATGTTTTGCGAGTCACCGGTTCGACCAACCAGTCACCGACGAGAGGCGTGGTGTCTTCAGCGGGTAAGCCGCTGAGGAAGGCGTCAACGTCTTTCACGCGATGGGCTCCAATACCTACGTTGTGAGGCGAAAGAGGAGGGCGAGGAACGAATGAAGAAAGTCGTCATCGAAGGCGAGGGGAAGGCCGGCGTCATCGACGTCGCCGATCCGCTGGCAAAACGAGATTGGGTCGTCGTGAAGGTTCACGCCGCCCCCATGTGCACGGAGTACAAGGGATTTCTTGGTGGGCACCCATCGACGACGCTGGGTCATGAGGCGGCTGGGGAGGTCGTCGACGTCGCACAACCAGGCAACGTCGCCGTTGGCGATCGCGTCGTCGTCATGCCCGGCTACCCATGTGGCACGTGTCGAGTCTGTCTCAGCGGTGAGTATATCCATTGCGAGCAGATGGCCAACGTCGGTGCCTTCACCAACGGTGGCGAAGGACAGGCAACGATGGCGCAGTATCTATTGAAACCGGATTGGCTGCTGCCCAAGGTCGCAGAGTCGATCTCTTTCGATCACGGATCACTCGCCTGTTGCGGACTGGGGCCTTCCTTTGGCGCGCTGAATCGCATGGACGTGGATGCCTTTGATACGCTGCTGATCACCGGCCTGGGACCCGTCGGACTCGGCGGCGTGATCAATGGCGTGTATCGTGGTGCAAGAGTCATCGCCGTTGATTCTCAGCCCTGGCGGGCACAGCGGGCCCTGGATCTTGGTGCCGAGGTGGCGCTGGCGCCCGCTGCTGATACGTTGGAGATGATTCGTGACCTCACCGACGGACAGGGTGTGGACAAGGCGCTGGACTGCTCCGGCAGTGTCGCTGCGCATCGTCTCTGTATCGATGCCACGCGGCGTCGTGGCCAGGTCGCCTTCGTGGGAGAGTGCAGTGACGACACCCATATCCGCATCAGTCCCGATATGATTCGTAAGGGGCTGACTCTCGTTGGTTCGTGGCATTACAACCGTCGTGACGCGGATACGATCCTTCGAATCATAGAGGAGCAACCGACCGTGATGGACCAACTCATTTCGCACACGTATGCAATGACAGATGTACAGCAGGCATTTGAGCTGCAGTCGACGGGTGACTGTGCCAAGGTGCTGCTGCATCCATGGGAGATCTCATGACACCTCTTCGTTTTGGCATCATCGGTGCCGGCGGTATCAGTGCGATCCTGCATCTGCCAGAGATCGCCGCAAGTGAGCAGATGCAGGTCGTATTGGTCAGTGGGCGCAAAGCAGAGCGGTTGCAGACGATCTGCGACGAGTTCGATGTGCCTCGCTGGACGCAGAACTACGAGGATGTGCTGTCTGATCCGGAAGTCGATGCTGTGATCATCGCCACGCCTCACCCGCTGCACGTCTCATGGGGCATCAAGGCGATCGAAGCGGGCAAACACGTGTTGATGCAGAAGCCCCTTTGTGGAGATCTGCGTGAGGCAGACGCTTTTGTGAGTGCCGTGGAGGGCAGCGATCGAACCGTGCTGTGTATGCCGCATTTTCCACCGCACGTCTACGACTTGCAGGCTCGTTGTGCAGCCGGTGAAATCGGACGTGTGTCCGGGGCGCGCTGTCGCACAAGTCATGGGGGGCCTGAGGTCTACTATGCCGGTGTGCGCAGTGTCTTCGATGAGGAGGATGAAGGTCTGTGGTTTTTCGACGCGTCTCAGGCGAGTGTGGGGGCACTGTTTGATATGGGGGTGTATGCCGTCGCGTCACTTGTAGCCATTCTCGGTAGTGCTCGTCGTGTAACAGGACTGACGACGACCTTCGACAAGCCGACACAGTTGGAGGACAATGCCGTACTGGTCATGGAAATGGCGGAGGGTGCATTGGTGACAGCCGAAACCAGCTGGTGTGATCCGGCGCGTTCACGCGAGCTGAGTCTTCACGGTACGGCGGGGAAATTCACCATGCCCGGCACCGATGGGGCCGCCTTAAGTCGGTGGACACCCACTTCCTACACAGACGAGCGGGCACCCGTCGCGACACAGGCTATCGATTCGGGCGCCGGCATGGGGAATGTGCACGAACACTTCTTCGACTGTGTTCAACGTGGCGAGCAACCGACCCATTCACACGTCTGGGCCGCCCGTCATGTGACGGAGATCATGCTTGCCGGAATGGCTGCCGGTCGTGATGGACGGGCGATAGAGCTGAAGACGTCGGCGCAGCGACCATAGAGACGGCCTACCCCTCTTTCCATCGCAGGACCTGCACCGTATCCCCAGGGCCGAGGTCATAGAGCAGAAAAGGCTCGCCCCCGGAGAACCTCGCCTCGATTCCGCTCAGATCCTGCTCTCGGTCGAGGACGAATCCCGGGAATCCACCCGATGTCAGGCGATAGTGACTGGTGCCATCCTGGGCCACAAGCCATGAGTCGGCATAGTAGTTGCGGTTGCCCTCCGGATACACCATCCCAGAGATGTCGGCGAGGCGGTTGCGCTTTTCGCCAAGGGGAAACACGTCCCGGTTGTCGAAGATTGTCGCCGTGTCGCGATCGTAGCGGTCGGCGCGCCCCTTGCCGATCCAGGTCCCGGGCGAGATATAAACGGTGTCTGCTACGACTCTTTCCACGCGATAGGAACTCTGGACAGAGCCACGCATGGCGAGCAGGATTTCGCCCACTGTCCACGCTGGAAGAGGTCTGTCGAGGACGAGTCGATCGTCGAAAACCTCCTGGACGGTGGCTGATGTCGACCCATCCTCGAGGGTGATCGAGCGGCCATCGGCGGCGAAGGATGTTCCACCGACAAGCATCATGCGTGGGGGGATGTCTTCGCGGATCGAGACGGCGCCGAACTGGCCGTGCAACTCGTAACGTCCATCCGCACTGCTGGCGAACCCTGACGGGGAGAGGCACGACATGATCACATCCTCACCATACAGATGTTCGACCAGAATGGCGACGGCATTGTCGTCGCTGTCAGGCGTCAGGGGCAGCCTTCTGGCGCTGATCACTGGTGGCGTGTTTTTCGTGTAGCTCAGGACGGAGGCGAAGAGCGACAGGCCTTCGCCCGTCGCAGGCTGCGTGCGCCGCACCAGAAAAGGCATGGCAGGCGGTTTCTTGCTGGATGGCCGGGGAAGGCCGCTCGTCTGATAGAACTGCTCACCTTCGGCAGGCAGGAAGGTGGCCGAGAACGTAACGCCATCGGCCATTTTCCACGACGCGTGATAGGGGCCGTCGACCGTCCCCTGGCGGACGTCGAACAGATACTGGTACCCCTTGTTGTCCACGTGATAGGGCAGAATACTGTCAGGTTTTGCGCCGAATTCGACATCATGGCCAGCCAGCGTTCCTTGTCGCGGTTCCGTCATGTCGATGTTGCGTAGCGTCACATCAACGGGTGGACCGTGAAAGAGGTAGTCGTGCTGCTCACCACCGCGAACGCGGAACATGTCGACCACATAGGCGCCACCTGGAATGTCGATGAGCGCGAGTGATCGTCGGTACAGATCCACGTCGGCATGGACATAGGCATCCTCGCACGAGGCATCTACGTATTTAATCCATTCGCCGTGGACGAACCCATGCAGGTCGCCGAAGACTCCCTCCAGCTGACGTTTTTCGTTCACCTCGACGGTAACGTGTGACGCTGTGTGCGTCGTCCAACCACCCGGTGTGGGTTGAACGGAGTCCATGTATTCGGGATACCCCATTTCTGGCAGGAACTCGCGATCGTAGGCGAAGAGATTGATGTTCAGCCTGTCGGCGTGACTGTGCGCCGCGTGCGCGTAACCGTAGTCGAAATACAGGGCGGCACGGTTTTCATCTGTACCCGTTCGCATGATCGCCACGCCCTTGACGGGCGCTAAGGTGCTCGCGAGTTCGTCTCCTGCTGCAAGCCCCTCGTCCGGTTGTTTGCCGGCATGTTCGTACGTGCTGAATTCGCTCTCGATGGAGGATCGGCGACTTCTGCCGTGAACGTCATAGGCCTGGCGCAGGTAGCGGGCGATCTTCGGCGACGCGTAGCGTTTGGACGCATCCTCAAGCAAGGCGGGGCCGAGTGTGAGCCCCCGGTTGTAGATGCCACCCGTATCGCCGTAGAAGTGGGTGAACTTATCGAGGATGATCAGGTCGGCGTAGGTCTCGAAGGCGCGCTGCATGCGCGGATGTGCCCAGATCCACTCGCCACGCTCGCCAAAGGCAGCGGCGACTTCCTGGGCTGCATACAGATAGTGAGACCCATAGGAGAAGGCAGCTTCGTAGGGGAAGCCGTCACGAAAGAACTGGTTGTCGAGGGTTGGTACAATCGCTGCGGGATGCTCATGCAGCATGTAGTCGAGAATTTCCCGGTCACCGGTAATCATCGCAAAACGAGCAAAGGGTGGATTCCAGACACTGCCCCAGTTGGAGGGTGCTGGTTGTTCGCGGTACGCCTCGAAGGCGGGTCGGAACACAGAGGCGTGAAATCGCTGCAGAAAGTCGTCATCGAGCAGGGGCAACATCAGCTCCACACCGTCGACGAGGTTTACCAGTTCCTCGCCTTCCCACATGGTCGGTAGCATCTTCACGTAGATGCCCCAATCACTGCCATCGTAGGTCAGATCGTCGCCGTCCATCTCAGGATAGACTTCCATGAGCCGTTCGAGCAGGACGGTCGCCGTGTGGGCATAACGCTCGTCATCGACGATGAACCACAAGCGGGCCATGGTCTCGATCTTCTCAGGCAGCCAACGCAGGAACCAGTGATTGAACCAGCCGACGAAGTAGAATCTCTGCCCCTGGGTGTCGCTGCCGGGGCGCTCGTCGAGCCATCCTGAACCGTCGTCGGGGTACTCTTCGTTCGGATAGACTTCGCCGCCCACGGGGCAGCGGACGCTGAGGGGGTGGCTGAGGTCGGTGTGGATACCAAAGGGCGCATACACCCTCGTACCACCGCCGCCGAAGTCATCGTCGCTTCGACGGCATACGATGACGCCGCCGTTGGGCGCGCCTTTCGCGAGAAGGTCGCAACGTGATTGGCCCGTCACTTCCGTCCTGAGAGTTGGTTTCCCCGGAGGATCGAAATCTCCAGCAGGAACTGAACCCCACATCAACAAGACAGATTCGCTTCGAGGGCGGGGCCGTCATCGCCGGCGAAGCCCTCGACGCCGTTGCCGGCGATCGTTGAGATCGTGCCCGTCACCGCGTCGACTCTTCGCAGGCGGTAGTTGTAGCAATCCTTGATGAAGATGTTGCCCGCTTCATCGCGAGCGAGACTGTAAGGATGCCGCAGTTGGGCATGGATCGCGGGCCCCCCATCTCCTGAGAAGCCAGCCGTCCCCGTGCCGACGATATGTTGGATGATGCCCGTCGACAGATCGAGGCGAAAGATGATGGCATTGTTACCGTCGGCTACCAGGAGCGTGTCGTCGACGACAATCACGTCGCGCAAGCGTCCAAAGCACGCCTCCCGCGCCGGCGTGCCATCGGCCAGGGCGCCAATCTTTCCCACTCCAGCCACTGTGGTGATCAGACCTGACGACGCATCGACACGACGGATGCGATCGTTGTCTGTGTCGACGATGTACAGATTGCCATCGCCGTCGAGGTCGACGGCCAGTGGTGCGGCAAGGTCGGCCGTCGCTGCAGGTACATCGTCACCCGAGTAGCCCTCGCGACCCGTACCCGCCACAGTGGTGATCATCCCGGTGTCCCCGTCGACGCGGCGGACGCGGTGATTGCGTGTGTCGGCGATGAAGAGGTTGCCGGCACGATCAAAGCGGGCACCGTGTGGAACGGATAAGCTCGCACGTACGGCGGCGCCGTCGTCACCGGCGTAGGCCTCGGCACCATTGCCGACGTAGGTACTGATCATTTGTGTTGCCGGGTCGATGCGACGAATCCTGTTGTGGTGTGCATCCGTAACGAAGAGCGTGTCATGGGCGTCAACCATGACACGCATGGGATGGGTGGAAAAGACGGCAGCAGTCGCCGGTCCGCCGTCACCTATGTTGGAGGCGCCGTCCCCGGTGATCGTGCCGCCTCCGGCGATGTTGTGGATGATACCGGTCGTCAGATCGACGACGCGCACACGGCGATTGCTTACATCGGTGAAATAGAGCCTTCCTCGTGCGACATCCATCAGTCGAGACCGATGCGGTCGTCGCTGTCGGCTGGCCAGTAGTCGACGACGACCAACTCACTCTCGCCGTCGTGTATATTGCGCCCAGCGTGCACGACATTGCGGCCGACACTGACGAAGTCGCCCTCAACATATGTGCGAGTATCGTCACCGATCGTCATCTCCAGAGCGCCTGCGGTCACATAGAAGAACTGTTCGAGATCGTGGGCATGTTCTTCAAAGTCGCCGTCCTTGTCGAAGCGCTGCACAACGATGGTCATGTTGCAGTCACTCGACTGGCGACGCGGCAGCATGAACCATCCGACATTCTTCGACTCCTCTGACCTCATGTCGGGTGAACGATTCACCGTGTCGGTCTGCATGACTGGTCTCCTTGCGGTTGCTGATAGATTTCAGGATTTCTGCACGGAATGATGCGCCGACGATCTCGGCCAGCCGTCATGGATTGTTGCTAAGCGGAAAATCTTGTCTATTGTGCGGCAGAAAAGAAACCGGCTGGCAGGAACTTCGACACCTTGCCGAACTACGAATGGAGACAACATGACTGCAAGTAAGTGCCCCGTGATGGGCGAATCTCACGCCCGTGGTACCACCGCAAATCAACATTGGTGGCCGAACCAACTGAATTTGAAGATCCTGCACCAGAATCCGCCTCCCTCCGATCCCATGGGGGAGGACTTCAACTATGCCAAGGAATTCAAGAAGCTCAACCTGAATTCCTTGAAGAAGGACATCGTCGCAGTGATGACCACCTCGCAGGACTGGTGGCCCGCTGACTACGGCCACTATGGGCCACTATTTGTCCGTATGGCGTGGCACAGTGCAGGCACCTACCGCACAGAAGACGGTCGCGGCGGCGCCGCGTCAGGCACACTGCGCTTTGCGCCACTCAACAGTTGGCCCGACAACGGCAACCTCGACAAGGCGCGCCGACTGTTATGGCCGATCAAGCAGAAATACGGCCGCAAGATCTCGTGGGCGGACCTGATGATCTTAACCGGCAATTGCGCCCTCGAGTCCATGGGATTCAAGACCTTCGGTTTCGCCGGTGGTCGTGAGGACGTCTGGGAACCCGAGGAGGACATCTACTGGGGTTCTGAAACCACGTGGCTCGACGACGAGCGCTACAGTGGTGACCGGGATCTTGAGAAGCCACTCGGAGCCGTGCAAATGGGGCTGATCTACGTAAACCCGGAAGGTCCCAATGGAAATCCCGATCCCCTTGCTGCGGCTCGGGATATTCGCGAGACCTTTGCTCGTATGGCGATGGACGACGAGGAGACCGTTGCTCTGA
>Ga0233428_1003915_pt1 | contig 12027 bp, 12 predicted proteins | sample SI_118_April2016_4_FD_179890 | JGI IMG/M metagenome (GOLD analysis project Ga0233428, IMG submission 179890) | Seawater microbial communities from Saanich Inlet, British Columbia, Canada - SI_118_April2016_120_MG | ecosystem: Environmental > Aquatic > Marine > Inlet | place: Canada: British... | reverse complement strand
TTCTGAATTTCGAATATGTCTTAAGGCCATTTGCTCCTGTGCATGAATAGTGTAACAATGCTTCTTATCTTTGACTCTTTCTTTTAATCCATTTAATGAAATCAATCTTGTACGACTTTTCTTATCATATCTTATTTTAGTGGCTTAGCCGCCATTCGCTTCAATGTTCTGGAAACTGGATCTACTCCAATACCCGTATTCTCCAATGCCACTACCCCGAGAATCGGTTCAACGTCTTCTGGGCCAAAAATTATCTGAGTTACTGTTTCTGAGCCCATAAATGAAACTCTGGCAAAGCCATATTTATATTCCACCGGCTGTCCATTAGCTAATTCATATACCTCCTTCCCTTCAACCTGAATCCCCAGCTGAACAAGGTCAGACTCTGGCGCCATACAATCTATAGTTCCGGTATCTACCAAAAATTCTGTTTCGTATTGCTTATCAGATTTTGTTAAATTCGTAATTGTGGCGGTTACCTTTATTATTCCCATGACATATCGCCTCCTTATTATATTTTAAAGAACCCGTATTGTCTCAAATTTCCAGATTTGTTACAACACGAAACCTAATGGAGTTACGTACCCAATTTTATATTTTCTTGCAATCGTTGCGTCTTCTTGTCCTCGGCGCCATTTGTCCGGGAATCGTGAGATAGTATTTTCGTGTGTTTTCGTGGCTAACAACCAATCACCAATTGACAATTAGCAATCTACAATCATACCTCTTTCTCCAAAAAACTCTTATACACCTCATTCTGAGGATTAAATTCAGGTACTATTTTCTTTAGCATTCTTATAGAACACTCCACGTTTCCAGCGTATGCAAATTGTATAAGCTCATCAACATCTTTTTTAAAATCATTCCAATTAACGTTTGTAATGCCTGCAACCGTTATACTTTCATATTTAGTATGTTTATCGGTATCATTTATTAATAACTCTTCATAGAGTTTTTCTCCTGGTCTTAAGCCGGTATATTCAATCTTTATCTCTTCAGGAGTAAATCCCATCATCCTTATCATATCATTTGCCATATCTGCAATCTTTATAGGTTCTCCCATATCCAATATGAATATTTCGCCACCTTTTCCCAGACTGGCAGCCTGCAGTACAAGCTGTACTGCCTCGGGAATGAGCATAAAGTAACGTGTAATATCAGGATGAGTTACCGTTACCGGACCGCCATTTCTGATCTGCTGTTTGAATTTGGGTACTACACTACCAGAACTATCAAGTACGTTTCCAAACCTGACTGCAACAAAATCACAATCACTTACATTATTAAAGTTCTGAATGAATAATTCACACACCCTTTTAGTTGCCCCCATTACATTTGTGGGTCGTACGGCTTTATCAGAAGATATTAATACAAATTTTTTAACTTTATGTTCATCTGCCAGTAATGCAACTTTTATAGTTCCTACAATATTATTAATTATCGCCTCACATGGATTAAGCTCAACAAGTGGTACGTGCTTATAAGCAGCAGAATGGAAGACGATATCGGTCTTTGTTTTTTGTAAATGCTCTTCAAGCACAAGAGGTTTAGTAACGTTTTCCATGATTGAGTGAAATTCAGTATCTGGATAATTCCCATTCAATTCATGATCAATCTTATATAATCCAAACTCATTACTATCAACCAGTACATTAACAGAAGGAGAATACCTCATAGTCTGTCTTACCAGTTCAGAACCAACTGATCCGCCAGCTCCCGTAACCATGATAGATCTCCGATTGATAAACTTCGCTATCTGCGTCTGATCCAGATCTTTTGGTACTCTCTTTAGAAGATCCTCAACCTCTACCTCCTTGATTTGAGTTAGGCTTACTTTTCCATTAACAATATCCGACATGCTTGGAAGAGTCTTAATCTTAACCAGCGAAGCCTTGCAATTTTCAATTATCTCTCTAACCTTCTTGTCCGACGAAGAAGGAATTGCAATCAACACTTCTTCAATACTGTTTTTCATAATTATATCGTTCAACTTCTTCGAACCGGAATAAATGGGAATACTATGTAATTTCATTCCAACCTTGGCATTATCATCGTCAACAAAACAGATAGGGTTATACCCAGACGAAGAACCATACCTCATCTCTTTTACTATCATTTGTCCCGCTTCTCCAGCACCGTATATTAATATACGACTTCCATCCATATTATCGCTTGTAATGTAATGTCTATGTATTCTTGTACTGAAACGCAGGCCACATGCACATGACAGAAAAATAAACCAGTACATTATGAATATACTTCGTGGAGTTTTATCTTCTTGTAAAAAGAAGATTAGAACAACTGCTATAATTGTACTTATTGTAATAGCCTTTATGGAAGTAACGAGGCAATCGATACTGGCATAACGCCATACCGCCTTATACATACCGGTTCTAATGAAGACAGGAATAGTAATCACGATCATTATGGGCAGCGATATTTCTATGTAGCTTACATAAAACAGAAATTCATCAAAATCAAACCTCAAAAAGAACGAACCAAGATATGAGAGAGTAATCAGTATAATATCAGTGAATATTAATATCAGCTTTCTTTTCATTTTCTTTTTTTAATTCTAAAATCTGTAATCATGATATATATTTGTCAAAATAAAATCGGCCACAAAAATGCACAAAAGCCTCAAAGATAAATACAATTTTATAAAACATACTTTTTGACCCCCATATTCACAATTCGATGTCTGAGATCAGAGGTCTGACTTTATTTCTTAGCCTGAATTATAAAAGGTTCAGGATTGTTAATCATTTTCCCAAGCATGCTACCAATAAATACCATTTCTTATAAGGAAACCATGAAACCAAGAGAATATAAACTAAGCCCTCTACAAGTACGCTTTTTTCCGTTTTGTTGTTTTTCTCCTGTATTCCTGGCTTCTTTATAGTTATTTCTTTTGTTGTTCATCATAAATTACACGTTTTATTTCCAGTTTCACTTTTGCGAAGTTTAATAATAATCCATGTTTCTTATCCACTGATTCCAGATATGATCTCACAATGGCAAAGTGAATATCTTCAAGATCCTTAATTGCTTTGAGTTCTATAACGATGAAATTTTCTACAAAGAGATCAAGGCGATGTCTACCAACCTCAATATCGTCATATTTTATTACCACTTCTTGTTGCTCCTTTACCTGTAGACCACGCTTATCCAATTCAATCATCAAAGCCTTTTCATAGATTGATTCGATAAAACCAGGCCCAAGTTGTTAATGTACCTGTATGGCCGCACCAATAATCTTCTCGGTCAGTTCTTTATGCTCAAGTTCCATATTTATATTTTCCATATACATGACAAATTTTCATAAATACCATTTCTTATAAGGAAACCATGAAACCAAGAGAATATAAACTAAGCCCTCTATAAGTACTCTTTTTTCCGTTTTGTTGTTTTCTTCCTGCATTCCTGGCCTCTTTATAACTTTTTTTTTACATATATTATGTTAATTTATCTTGCTCTCTCTCCTGTATTCCTGGCTTATAGACACAATTTAAAGTTGATAATAAGATATCGACCTTGTCGATACTAACTTGCAAGCGAACAAAGTCATGATACATTTGCACGTAAAACCCTTCCAACTTCCTCAACCTTTAAATCGTGCTTTCTTAGTCTTGATCTGACAACTTCCATCTTCCGCATGGCTTTCCTGTCATAATATCTTTCTCCACAGCTCTGACAAACCAAAACTTCAAGAGGAATTAACACGATATCATTATCGGATTTTATCTCTTCCTCGATCGTTTTCATTTGGATATCTGAACCTTTGCAAATCACACATTTCATAACTTTCTCCTTTCAAAATTTATCCACTGTTTTGGATCCGGCTGATACGCTGTTATTATAATGGCCAGGTCAGATTCACTTGCATATGCACAAACAATGTGTAACGGTCTATTTATGGGAGTTCTTCCATATATAAGGCAACTTGGATAAGGCTCATCCTCTGGATAAGCCTTAATTATCTTTCCATTTAATATAGCATCATAAACCTCATTTTCTAATATCTCACCAAACTCTTCCGCTTCCATTTCATCTCTTGCGTGCTTTGTAAATAATACCTTATCTACTTTAAAACAGCCTTGAATATCATTTAACATCTTGATAATCTGCGTTCACCCCGTTAGATAAAATAAAACTTTTTTAATCCCAACATCTCTATTTCTTAAAAATAAAATCGGCCATAAAAATCTCAAAGATAAATACAATTTCATAAAACATACTTTTTGACATCCAAATTCACAATTCGATGTCTGAGATTAGAGGTCTGACTTTATTTCTTAGCCTGAATTATAAAAGGTTCAGGATTGTTAATCATTTTCCCAAGCATGCTACCAATAAATACCATTTCTTATAAGGAAACCATGAAACCAAGAAAATATAAGCTTAATACACTACTGGCGGACTTTACGTATAACATCAACTACTCTTTCAAGATCTTCTTTACTGAGATTTGACCCTGATGGCAAACAAAGTCCTTTATCAAAAATCTCTTCCGCAAATCCACTTCCATAATAAGGACAGTCTTTGAAAATAGGTTGTAAATGCAAAGGCTTCCAAACCGGGCGTGCTTCAATGTGTTTAGACTCCAGTGCCAAACGGACGTCTTCTCTCGTTACACCAAATCTGGATGGATCAATCGTTAAACAGGTTAACCATCGATTACTTCTGCCAAATTCTGCCTCTGGCATGAATTGAATGCCAAGCAGGCTTCCCAGTTCTTCTCTATAAAATTCGAAATTAGCCCGACGACTCTTAACCCTCTCTTCTAGAACCCGCAACTGTCCCCTGCCAATTCCAGCTAACACATTGCTTAACCGGTAATTGTATCCTATCTGAGAATGCTGATAATGTGGAGCAGGATCTCTTGCCTGTGTTACAAGAAACCTCGCTTTTTGTATTAAATCCTTATCATCAGAAACCAACATCCCTCCGGTAGATGTAGTAATGATTTTGTTACCATTGAATGAATAAACTCCGAACTTACCAAGAGTCCCGGTATGTTTGCTCTTATAGTATGCACCAACAGATTCTGCCGCATCCTCAATTAAAGGAATATCGTATTCATTGCATAGCTTTAAGATAGGATCTATATCGGCACTTTGACCATAGAGGTGAACCAGTATTACGGCCTTTGGAGTTTTACCTTTTTTGATTCTGTCCTGTATCGCCTCCTTAAGAAAGCTAACATCCATATTCCAAGTAGCATTTTCACTATCTACAAATATTGGAGTTGCACTCTGATAAACGATAGGGTAAGCACTGGCTGAGAAAGTAAAGGTTGAGCAAATAACCTCATCATCTCTCTGGACATTCAATAAGATTAGAGCTAAATGGATAGCTGCACTACCGGAACTGAGTGCAACAGCATACTTCGCTCCAGTCGATTCACAAAACTCCTTCTCAAATAAATCCTCATGAGGTCCTACCGGCGCAATCCAGTTTGTATCAAACGCCTCCTTTACAAACTCAAATTCCTTGTCTCCCATATGAGGAGATGATAAGTATATCCGTTTATTCATATCTCAGTAGATACAATGTTAAAATGGCTAAAGTATTCTAAGTAAGTTAAGGTTGATATGTCTTATAAACAATAGATGTGAATATTAATGGTTTATGGAGCCTTTTTTGTGTGTTTTAGTGGCTAAAAACTGATCTAAAAACGGCAATATTCAATCCACCTGTCTCAGTCACCTAAACGCTGTCTCCCAGATATATTTCATATCTTTACAAAAGCTATAATTATCTATGTATTCTCGATTTAGCCTAACCTTATCAGGAAATAGAACTTCTCGATTGTACTTTTCAGGATCTGCTTGTTCTGCTAATAACTCTTCCTCATTTCGATATTTCAAGGATGCTGGTCCTGTAATTCCAGGTTTGATTGATAAAATAATATTATCATCTCCATTCAATTTATCTGCATAGCCTGAAACATCTGGACGTGGCCCAACAAAACTCATTTTTCCCTGTAATACATTTATTAGCTGAGGCAGTTCGTCAATTTTAGTTTTTCGAAAAAAAAATCCTAATTTAGTAATACGTGGATCATTTAAAGTCGTCACATTAGTATCGATTCCTCTAACATCACGCATAGTACGAATCTTAATTACCTTGAATGGTTTCCCGTACTGTCCTATTCTAGATTGAGTGAAAATCCCTCCTTTTCTGGTATCAATAGTCGCAAGAAAAAAGGCCAAGACTATAATCCATCCTGACAAAATAAGACCAATAAATGACATTGATATATCAAAGAAACGTTTAAAAAAATGATTTAATAATGATAAACATCTAAGATTTGTATTTTCCATATATATTTCCAGAGTCTGATATCAGAGTCTATAGGTCTGTCATCATTTTATCGTCTGAATTATAAAAGGACCAGGATTATTAATCATTTTGCCAAGCATACTACCAATAAAAGAGCCTTCGTCTGTCAATTTTTTATGTCGTTCTACTGTCAAATATCCGCACCCCATAGAAAAGTCTAGCCAAGTATCTGTCTCACTGTTTTCTCCATCACAATCCGTAAGTTTGCTTACAAAATGTGCAGGGTAATGCCTTTTGTCCCAAGCGTCTCTCAGTTTAGCACAGACCGATCTTGATGATCGACGTATTTGATCTGTAAGAGCATAACGCTCTTCCTTAGGGAATTCTTTCGATAGTTCAAACAGTTCTACCGCGAGTGCATAGGCCTTCTGATACACTAGCAAATCCTTAGCAGATTCAATCTTCATATCATTCTACCCTCTGACCTCCGAAGTCTGACATCAGACCTCAGCCTTCTGAACTCAGAAATATTTCAACCATCTTTAGTTCCAAAATAAAATAAGCGGGTGCGTTCGTCGCTGATTCTCACCTCATAGGTCCCCTTAAATGATTTTATCTTTTCTCCTGTTTCAGCATCGATCAGAGTTTCTCCTGTTAAATCACGGGAAGAGAATTTAACAGTTTTTTCTTCCGGTTCATAAGTTGAGTAATCAGAAACCAAAACAATACCACGTTCATTTAGCTTTTTAACCCTGACCACAGACCATTTAGTAATTTCAATTGGTTTGAAAGCAGTGCCATTGCGTATAATCTCCTCAAAACGTTGTAACAGTATGTTTGCCTCTGCCATGTATTTCATATCACCTGTGTCGATGTCTTTTCCCGCATACATTATGTATCCGGAAAATTTTGGTGCCATCATCGCTTCAAGTATCTGGTATTTCATTTGAGCATATGGGTCAAGCGCGCATGCCGGGTGCATATAGGTTAGTCCAGGTGAAAGAGTAGGCACAAGAGGTCTTGCATAAGGCCCAAGTTTATCCTGAAACATATACAGAGAATCTCCAATCACCTTAGGACTACCTCCGTAACCCGATGAAGCCCAATTGATGTACGTCTGGCTAATGTTAAAATCAAAGACGTTCAGGCTTGCCGCAGCAAAAGAATGAGTAAACGGCAGCCATGAGCTTATTCCAAAATATATGTTTTTGTTTAATCCTTTTTTCATGGCAAACTGAACCAATTCATTCTTCATATCCATCGCAGTTTTCCCGTAGTGCCAGAGAGAAAAATCCTCCCAGAGCCTTCTGTATTCATCGTTACTATCTAATCCCTCTATCATAAAAACGGATGGATCAATGTAGGGTAGTTCCGTATTAACTCTTAGAAATTCCGCAAAGAGAAGTTTACATTTATCGCAGAAGCATGTGCAGGGACTAACATCATCAAAAGCAAAGAAGTTAACACCTTTTACCAAATATTTCTTATATTTCTTCAGCTCCCTTGCCCACTCAAAACCACGATAGGAGAGACAGTACCCGCCATTTCCAGTTCTTTTGCCATTGAAATCCATGGCTCTTGCTTTCTTAACATCAACCCCAAATGTTGGAATGTTAACCCATTCACTGAAGTATTTTAAGCCTAGATCACGCATATAATCTATCCTGCGCTTCAATTTGGTATTTCCACTCTGCAAACCTAAATCTCTTAGCCTTATACCGTTCAGTCCAATTCGGATAAAATCCTGTTCCAAATGTTGATTTTTTTCTCCCGCCTGCAACTGCACTTCCGAGATCAGGCACAGGTTTTGAGATTGTGGAACTTCATTGACAGGAGTAATCTCGATATATAACTTCTTTCGAGGCTGCATCCCATTATCCCACTTGGCATAATAGTAAAAAGGAAATAAACCATTCTGAACCTTGGAACGGACATAAAGACACATAGAGAGCATCCCTGAATATTGACCCAGAGAGCCTTCCCAATAATCTCGAATTCCGACCGGTACAACGTAATTGATCATATGCCTCATATTTCCAATCTCATAAGGAACATGGGCCGTTACACGGATATATGGTTTACCATCAATTGTTATTCTTTTAGTAGAAACATTACTGGAATAATCAGGATGTGGCCATGTTCCATTCCAACCGTCTCGAGGCCACTTACATATCCTGGCCAGTGCAGTACTCACAAGTTCTATTTCAGATGGTAGTTCAACAATATACTGAATTTCATATGGATGTTCATTATGATCAAAAGTCCATTCAAAGGCGAAAGGAATGGGAGATACTATATCAGGTGAAACATATGCCTTATTGTAATACTGGTACTCCAACCGAGCATTATTCTTACCGATGGGCGACGTTGCCTCATAAAGTTCGATCTGATCTATCCAGAATTTATATGACCCTTTTCCATTTTGTGCTGTAAAGATAATTTGGCAGTCGCCAGAATACTCCTCGGAATCAATAATTGCAGAATATCGGCACCAATGCATGGGGTTATAACGAAACATTTTTGTTACCTGCAGTGTTTTTCCAAATAGAGTTACTTCCAGCAATCCTTGCTCTGGAAGACGGTACCAGAATGAGAGAGTATATTTAGTATCGGGTTTGATATGTCTTAATTGTGTGCTCCAGCCTGGATGAGCATTATTTTCAGAAATAGAGAGGACTAAAGAGTGACCGCTCTGAAAACCGGGAGAATCAACTGCATATTCTTTTTGATTCGGGACGGGTACTCCTACATTGCAATTCCAATCGACGGGTTCTCCATTATTCAGTATTTCTATGTCTCCATTAGAAAAGAGATTTTGATCAGCATTTAATTCATTAGTGCCTATATTCTTGGAAATAGAAAGACTGGTAGAGCAACCAATCACAATTAAGCTAAACATACTTACAAAAACTAACACCCAACGTCTTGTGAAGATCCACGACTTTACTGAACAACACGTGGAGCGATAGTGACCTTCTGGTGCATGGGTAAATTTCGGTAATATTTTCATTGAAGAATCAGCCAATATGGAAATTTTTTTTTAATATGTTGTTCACCTAAATAGAAGTCCACTATTCAACCTAATTAAAAGTGTGTATTTATAATAATCCATGTTAATAATTATTCAGGATGAGCATTTAATGTTCAGTTAGGTAACTTTAGGAAGAATATGCTTTACTGACATCTGTATACTTGAATTTCATCAAAATCTCGTACAAGTATATAACCGGACTTCCCATTCTTCAAAGCAACATAATATTCATATCGCCTTTTGAATTCACTTTCACCGCTAACATGTACTCTTGCTAAATTGATATCAGAAAATCTTTCTGATATTGCCTCGTTTACAATAACAATATACGGCTTAAGCGTTTCCAGCATCTGAATAGTACCACCCATGGTGACATATGCGTCAGGAAAAAATGGAGGAATATAACTATATTGATCGTAAAGAATGCGGGTAGATGCTGAATAGTGATTTGACAGCCATTGTCCTACTTTTACAGAAATAGCACACTGTTCATGACTAATAGTTGATTTTCTGTATTCTGATATACCACTTTTAGAGATTTCAATCCCACCTATGATAAATAGTATTGCAATTTGCAATACAATCACGTGCTTTCGGGACAGTTTGCGTTTAGCATAATTTATTGCCCGATTAACCGGCAGAGTAGAGAGTATTATCAGGAACGGAAGAACTGGTAAAAGATGCTGCGGTGAACGGGTATTGACACGAAAAATGAGCACGCCCATGTACAAAATAACCCAAGCCCATATTGCATATTGAGGCTCAAGTAGTTGCCGCCACCCATTTCTTGATACATTATATATAGTCAAAACAAGACTTATGGCAACTAAGCTAAGTATAAATTCCCCCAGTAATTTAGAGGATGATAAAATACTAATCCACTCTAGTCCAGAGCTGTTTACTTTAACCACGTGACCAAAAGACATGTGTTTAGATTGAAAGTAAAAGTTTTTAATGAAATTCAATCGCACAAATGAATAAGGAGAGGCAAGAAAAAATATCACACCAAAAGCGATAAGCGAGAAAACTACTTTTTTTATGCTATAGCTAAGTTTCAACGATCGCCCGATAGCAGACCAAACGAATTTTGTGATTGACAGCAATGTAAGACAACAACCAGAGATGACAGTCGTAATTCGCATAAGGGTTAAAAATTTGACCCCTGAATACCCATAGGAGCTAGAATCAATACTTCCATCTGCAGCAATAAAACGCGCAGCTAACTCAGGAGTAACAATGATCCCAAGAATAACGCATGCAATTCCTATGGCCGCTGTCACATATCTAGCAAATCTAGCAAATCTGGCAAATTGGATCATGTTGATTTTGATTAGATTCTTATCACTTACGATAATTGTTTTGACAATACAAATCATCCAAATAATGGGTAATAGAAATAAACCTGTATACTTGCATGCAAAAGCTAAGCCGGCAGCAGATGATGCCGCTATCACCCATTTCATTCGGTCTTCCTCTAGTAGACGACAACAGAAATAAATACCTAATACTAAGAAAAACAATTGTACTGTATCTGGATGAGACATGACTGAGTAATGTAAAAAACTCAAAGGAATTATAGATAAAAGAAAAGCGGCCAACCATGCAGCGAATTGCCCAAAGTAACGCCGTGTCAGCAGAAAAGTTACCGTGACAGTTGCAACTGCAAATATGACAGATACTAATCGTAGCACGACGATAATTTGCTGTTCTGATACTTCTACGAAACAACTCAGGGGAAATAAGATTATAAATGCCACATTAAAGAATAGGTGCCCATAAGTTGTGAAACCTGAATTTACTTTTAGTGTGCGCTGATTAATCATCTCATTTAGTATTTGGAGATGCCTTACCTCATCAGCATTGAAAGCTGATACAAGACGAGAATTCTCCGATGCAATCCAAACCAAAGGCCATGCAAACCATATAAAGTATATTGAGACTAATACAGTGAAAATCAGAAATTCTAGATTCCGATTTATCTGGAACCAATCTCTTCTTAACAAATTAAACCTCCAAAATATAATAGAAAATTACTCTGCATTAATATTAATAGATTGTCCTATCGAAACCTTATTTATATTTCAACAAACATTATAAATGCATCATGCCACTCTTGATATTTCATCAATTGTACTGTAAGACAATTTCTTGCATGTTTCATTTACAATTCCTCTTATCAATCAAAGTCAGGGTTGACGTCCATAAAAGGCCAAAGGTACCCGGCAAAACACGAGTAAATATAAAGGAAAGAAAGAATGCCGAAGCGGCTACCTCAGCAGGTATGCCACCCAAAGGAAGTAAGCCGGCAGCTAATCCTTCGCGGACACCCAAACCTCCAAATGTAATTGAAATCAGGTTAGATATAGTAACAATAGGTAAGAACAGAATAAAACGCCATGAAGAAATCTCAAATGCCCCGGCAATAAAGGCTGAAATAAGGGCATACGCAGTAATATATTGTAAAAAACAGATAATTCCGTATGTTATTGGTGCATTTATATCACTTTGAAGTAAGTTACGGAACTTTGAACTTCGATCTAGACGCAGAAAATGCCCAATACGAACCCTTAGAGACTTGCTATAAAACCTGAATTCAACTAATAAGTGCAACTCTTAAGAATTGACAAGAGAGGTTAGCTGTGTTAAATGGCAACCTCAAAAGCTTGTCAAGAGAAAGAGAGGTGCACATGGCTTATTATACACAGCTAACC
>Ga0233428_1003908_pt1 | contig 12042 bp, 9 predicted proteins | sample SI_118_April2016_4_FD_179890 | JGI IMG/M metagenome (GOLD analysis project Ga0233428, IMG submission 179890) | Seawater microbial communities from Saanich Inlet, British Columbia, Canada - SI_118_April2016_120_MG | ecosystem: Environmental > Aquatic > Marine > Inlet | place: Canada: British... | reverse complement strand
GGTCCCGCCTCTTATGCCGATGCGGTCTCACGGGCCGCACCCGCAGTTGTCAATATCAACACCGCAAAGGTGGTGATGGAGCAGAGTGTTACCCTGTTTGATGACCCGATCTTCCGCCACTTTTTTGGGGATCAGTTACGCTCGGTTCCCCGTAAACGGCTGGAGACCAGTCTCGGCTCCGGGGTAATTGTCAGCCGGGAGGGGCATATCCTCACCAACAACCATGTCATTGATGGGGCGGATGAGATCCATATCGCTATGCATGATGGCCGCAACAGCAGGGCACGGCTGATTGGCAGTGACCCGGATACAGATCTGGCGCTGCTGCAGGTAGAGATGGAGGAGCTGCCCGCCATCACCTTCGCCCAATCCAGCCCACTGCGGGTGGGTGATGTAGTGCTGGCCATTGGTAACCCATTCGGGGTGGGACAAACGGTCACAATGGGCATCGTTAGCGCCACTAACCGCAGTCAACTGGGGATCAGTAATCAGGAAAATTTTATTCAGACCGATGCGGCAATCAACCCCGGCAATTCTGGTGGGGCATTGGTCGATGCTTCCGGCAACCTGATCGGAATCAATACCGCTATTTTCTCAAAAACAGGGGCCTCCCACGGTATTGGTTTTGCGATTCCCGTCACCACTGCGCAGCATGTAATGAAGCAGCTCATCGAACATGGCCAGGTACAACGGGGCTGGATCGGGATAGAGATGCAGAACCTCACCCCTGAACTGGCAGACTCTTTTGGCATCAACACCACTCATGGTGCTATTATTGCCGGAATTTATCGCAATGGCCCGGCCGCCAAGGCGGGACTGATGCCAGGTGATATCATTACCCATGTCGATGGACAGTTGATCCAGAATGGTGAAGAGATCGCTGCCTACGCCCTCAACAGACCCCTCGGAAGCCTGCTTGACCTCAAGGGGCTCCATAACGGAAAACCGACCCGGTGGCAGGTCACTATTATACCGCAACAGTAGCTTACAACCGCTGCACCACACCCTCAACAGAGGCCCCGGAGGGCCTGAACAACCATGACAACCTCTCAAAAAAAACTGCCTGAGATAGCGGGCTTTGACTCACTGGGGCTCTCCCCTGCTGTTCTTCAGGCGGTCACTGAGATTGGCTATGAGACCCCCTCCCCGATTCAGGCCGCAGCGATTCCACCTCTGCTGGAGGGACGTGATATTTTGGGTCAGGCGCAGACCGGAACCGGAAAAACCGCTGCCTTCGCCCTCCCCCTGCTCAGCCATCTCGATATCAAACAGCACAGCCCACAGGTTCTGGTGCTGGCTCCGACCCGTGAGCTGGCCATCCAGGTTGCTGAGGCTTTTCAACACTACGCGAGATCAATCAAGGGGTTCCATGTTGCCCCGATCTACGGTGGCCAGGATTACCGTCAACAGCTACGGGCACTTGAACGCGGGGTTCATGTCGTGGTCGGGACACCGGGACGGGTGATGGACCATATGCGTCGAGGCAGCCTCAAACTAAAAGGGTTACGCTGTCTGGTGCTGGATGAGGCCGATGAGATGCTACGCATGGGCTTTATTGATGATGTGGAGTGGGTACTGGAGCAGATTCCCGGAGAGCACCAGACCGCGCTCTTCTCCGCCACAATGCCGAACCAGATCCGAAAAATCACCGAGACCTACCTCAAGAAGCCGGTTCACGTCAGTATCAAAGAGAAAACCACCACGGCCGGTACCGTACGACAGCGTTACTGGATGGTCAGTGGCCTGCACAAGCTGGATGCGCTGACCCGTATTCTGGAGGTAGAGAAGACCGACGGTATCATCATCTTTGCCCGTACCAAGATCATGACCACCGAGCTGGCTGAGAAACTCTCCGCCCGTGGCTTTGCTGCGACTGCACTCAATGGGGATATCCCACAGAAGACGCGGGAGCAGACCATCAACAAACTCAAAACGGGGAAACTCGACATCTTGGTCGCCACCGATGTTGCCGCCCGGGGGCTGGATGTGCCGAGAATTAGCCATGTCATCAATTATGATGTGCCACATGACACCGAATCCTATGTTCACCGGGTCGGCCGAACGGGCCGTGCGGGTCGTCCCGGTGATGCCATCCTCTTTATTGCCCCACGTGAAAAGCGGATGCTCTTTTCGATTGAACGGGCAACACGCCAGAAGATTGAACAGATGGCGCTACCTACTCCGGAGGCGATCAAGGATCACCGTATCGCCCACTTCAAGCAACGAATTACCGACACACTGGCCAAGGAGGAGCAGCTGGAATTTTATGCTCAGGTCATTGACTCCTACCGCATTGAACATGATATTCCAGCCCTTGAGATTGCGGCCGCCCTTGCCAGCCTGCTGCAGGGAGATACCCCTCTGTTGGTCAAGAAAGAGCGCCCCCAGAAGCAGCGTAAGCAAAAAGAGGATCGCCCCAACCCTCGACGAGAAGAGAGGCGCCCATCAGCCGATAAAAAGCGTAGTCGCAAAAAAGAGTCCCACGAGCTGCCCTCAGAACTGTCCTCCAAGAGCACACATAAACCCAAGAGTCCGCCCCCTGCCAAGGTTGACCACCCCCCACGCGGAATGGAGCGCTACCGTCTTGCGGTGGGTCAAAAGCATGAGGCCAAGGTTGATCAGATTGTGGGAGCTATTGCCAATGTGGCAGGGCTCTACCATGAGGACATTGGCAAGGTCACTATTCATGACCAACACAGCACCATCGACCTCCCACAAGGGATGCCACGCGACATCTTCCGGGAGCTGAGAAAAACCTGGGTCAGTGGACAGAAACTGCAGATATCACGAGAAGAGCGAGGCGAGAGTAGTCGCTCTGCCCCCCCTCACAAACAGAAGAGTAAAAAACAGGCTGACCCAAAAATCAAAAGAGGAAAAAAAGGGGCTAAGGAAAAAAAGAGAAAAAAGAGAACCCCTTAGCCGGTGAGAACTCGAGTAGGGAGCGGACAAGTATGCTGACGCAGGGGAAACGAGGCACTGCTGTCGGATAAACTTTCTGCTGCGCTCCAAATTTACCGCAGAGCGCGGCGTTAGCCTCTTGATAGTGTATGCATAGCACTGTATATTTTATGCATTAACTGATAGAGCCGAACAATGAGAACAACTCTTGATTTACCTGAAAATTTACTTGATGCTGCAATGAGAGTAACTAACATTGGTACTAAAACAGCTGTTATTACAAGAGCACTTGAAGATTTAGTAAGAAAATCAGAAATTCAAGATCTAAAGAAATATAGAGGAAAAATCAATCTAGATATCGACATTGATCATATTAGAGATCGTAATTAATGGATGTCTTGGTAGATACTTCTGTACAGAGATATCTATTGGTTTTAATGATATTGAAGAAGTGGAAGATGCGTTTTGTGGCATTCTCTGCACTCAATTTAAATATAAGAAGAAATATAAGGGTCAGTTCTCGTAAATTCAGGTGAAGTGGAAAGGCTTGCAACTACCTAATCCGGTAACGATATAGCCCTACAGTAGCCCAGACAAGAGTACGAGGAGCTGCTGGTTCTCTGCCGGTGTGCCGACAGTAATACGCAGACAGTCACTCAATGCCCCCCCTGTGGGGGAGAGATTTTTAATTAATATCCCCCGCTGCCTCAGGGTCTCAAAGAGGGGGGTCGCGCGCCCCTTAGCCACCCGAATCAGAATAAAATTGGCACGGCTGGGATAGACCTGTTTAATCGCCTCCAGTACCGAAAGCTGTTCCAGCAGGTACTCACGCTGCTCGCGTAAAATAGCCGCCTGTGCCTCCAGCACCTCGGCATGGTGGAGGATAAAGGTGGTCGCATGTTGGGTCAGTACATTGATATTGTAGGGGAGGCGCACCTTGTTAATCTCTCCAATCCAGCGAGGATCAGCGGCCATCAACCCCAAGCGTAATCCGGCCAGCCCCATCTTGGAGACGGTACGCATCACTAACAGGTTCTCATAACGGGGCAGATCCCCCATAAAGCTCTCTTCAGCAAAGACATGGTAGGCCTCATCAACCACCACAAAACCCTCGGCTATCTGCAGTATCTTCTCAATAGCGACACGATCAAAAAGATTTCCGGTCGGGTTGTTGGGGTAGGCCAGAAAAGTGACTACCGGCTGGTGTTGCTCAATCGCCGCAACCATCGCATCAAGATCGAGCTCAAAATCATCGGCCAGCGGTACCCCAACATACTCCAAGCCGGTAAATTGGGCGATCATTTTGTACATCACAAAGGTGGGTTCTGGCGCAAGGATGGTGCGCCCCGGCTGAGCCACACTCATCATCAACAGCTGGATCAGCTCATCCGAGCCATTCCCCAATACCATTCCGGCCCCATCAGGAACCCGCATAACCTGTCTCAACAGCGCACTCAGCTCCCGCGCAGCGGGGTCTGGATAGCGGTTGAGTTCAACGGAAGGGAGTGACTCCAGCCACATCTGCTGTAGTGGTTCCGGCCAGTGGTAGGGGTTCTCCATCGCATCCAGTTTGATCCAGTCGCCTGGAGCGGGGATAGAGTAGGCGGAGAGCGCCTGAATTTCGGGTCGAATCCAATCCTTCATTCTGGACTCCTCATCCAGCCATCCTCGCACTCAGACATCCTTGATACGGAACTCTGCGGACTGTGCATGGGCGGTCAGCCCCTCCCCTCGTGCCAGTATTGAGGCGGTCTTGCCCAGCTCTGAGGCACCCTCCGGGGAGCACATAATCAGACTGGAACGCTTCTGAAAATCATAGACTCCCAACGGTGAGGAGAAACGGGCGGTACGTGAGGTGGGTAAGACATGGTTCGGCCCGGCACAGTAGTCCCCCAGTGCCTCTGCGGTGTAGCGCCCCATAAAGATGGCTCCCGCATGACGAATTTTTGGCAGCAGCGCCGCTGGATCCTCAACCGAGAGCTCCAGATGTTCCGGGGCGATGGCGTTGGTCACCTCCAGTGCCTGCTCCAGGCTCTCGACCTGAATCAGGGCACCACGATCTCTCAGTGCGGTACGGATAATCTCGGCACGTTCCATCCCCTCTAACAGACGGTCAATACTCTGCTCCACTGCATCAAGGAAGGCGGGATCAGGAGAGACCAGAATCGACTGCGCATCCTCGTCATGCTCTGCCTGGGAGAAAAGATCCATCGCTATCCAGTCGGGATCTGTCTGTCCATCACAGACCACCAGGATCTCGGAGGGGCCGGCGATCATATCAATCCCGACAGCCCCAAATACCATCCCCTTGGCGGTCGCCACATAGATATTACCGGGGCCGACAATTTTATCGACCTGTGAAATGGTCTCGGTGCCATAGGCCAATGCCGCTACAGCCTGCGCCCCACCAACAGTAAAGACCGTATCTACACCAGCAATGGCGGCAGCGGCAAGTACCAGCTCATTGACCACCCCATCGGGCGTCGGTACCACCATAATTAACTCTTCGACCCCCGCCACCTTGGCCGGAATCGCATTCATTAGTACGGATGAGGGGTAGGCCGCCTTACCTCCGGGAACATAGAGCCCGACCCGATCCAGCGGGGTAACCTGCTGCCCCAGCACGGTTCCATCGGCCTCGGTGTAGCGCCATGACTCCATTTTTTGGTGATCATGGTAGAGACGTATCCGCTCTGCGGATAGCTCCAGCGCATGACGCTGATCTTGTGGCAGATTGTCCAGCGCCTGTTGGAGCTGCTCCTGTGGCAACGTCAACACCCCCATATCCGCCGCAGAGAGACGGTCAAAACGGTTGGTATATTCGATCAGTGCGGCATCCCCCCGCTGCTGAACCTCATCCAGAATCTCTCGTACGGTCTGCTTGACCTGTTCATTGGAGGCCCCCTCCCACGCCAGCAGATGGTCTAACTCTGCCTGAAAGCCAGCGTCCGCACGATTCAATCTTCTCATAGTGACTATCCTTGACGTTTTTCTACGGCCTTAGCCATACGCTCGATCAATGCCTTGACCTGCTGGCTCTTCATCTTCATTGCGGCCTTATTGACCACCAACCGGGAGCTGATGTGGGCAATCTCCTCCAGTGGCTCCAGCCCATTGGCCTTGAGGGTGTTTCCGGTCTCAACCAGATCAACAATGCGATCCGCCAGACCCACCAGCGGGGCCAGCTCCATCGCACCGTAAAGCTTGATGATCTCCACCTGCTGTCCCAGTGAGACAAAGTAATCCTGTGCTGATTTCACATATTTGGTAGCAATACGCATCCGCCCCTGTGGCTCAGCCGCCCCAACCACACCCGCGGTCATCATCCGGCATTTGGCAATCTGTAGATCGAGTGGTTCATAGAGGTTCTCTCCACCATGCTCCATCAACACATCCTTACCGGCCACTCCAAGATCCGCCACCCCGCGCTCGACAAAGGTGGGAACATCTGTGGCCCGAATCACCACCACCTTCACATGGTCCAGATTGGTATCCAGAATCAGCTTGCGACTGGTAACCGGGTCATCTATCGGGCGAATTCCAGCAGCCTCAAGCAGAGGCAGGGTCTCTTTATAGATGCGCCCCTTTGAGAGCGCTATTGTGAGTGGCTTTTCCATGCCGCTATTGTAACTGATTCAACCCGGGAGACTCTCCCGGAATCCTCAGTGAGACAGTCCCGTTGCTGATTTTTTTGCTCAGTGGCGTGAACTGGACTGGTTACGCAGCTGGTTCGCATGATCCTTCAATATCTTGCCATGCTCCTGTAGCTGTGTCTTGAGCTGCTCAATATCACTGTGTCTCTCTTTCGCCTTTTTCTTGATCTTGGCGGCGATGGTCTCCCCACCACCAGATCCCATCTCCTCTTCATCAAGCCCCTCGATGGCTCTCCTCTTTTTCTCATTGAGGTAGATTGCCGTTGCTGTCGCCGTTGCTGTTGAGACCACGGTCAGCAGTGCAATAGGTAGTAGTGGGATCATCTCGCTCTCCTCTTCGTTGATAATAAACTGTTGCAACCCAATAAACTGTTGCAACCCATTATAGGGTACATCTTATGACGACTCCAACCCTATGGGCACCCCTATGTTTTGGCACAGAGCTGATCCACTCGCTGGAACCCCCGGGGCAACTTCTGTCCACGCCGCCCACGCTCCCCCTGATAGTTAATCAGGTCAGCAGGCTTGATCTTCAGCGTACGTTTACCCGAGGTGACGGTCAGCCCCTGATCGCTCTGCAGCACCGCCACCCCGATCATAAACTCCTCTCGCAGCTCAACCCGCCGTGCGGGAATACTGATCATCTTATTTCCCTTGCCCTTGACCAACTCAGGCAGATCTGCCAGCGGGAAAAGCAGTAACCGCCCCTCATTACTGACTACCGCCACCCACTGTCCGGCACCCTCCGTGAAGGGTAACAGCGGCATCACCTCAGCCCCTTTCGGCAGACGCAAAAAGGCCTTTCCTGCCTTCTTATTTGAGGCAAGGTCCGCCATTGTGGCAACAAAACCGTAGCCTGCATCCGAGGTAATCAGCAGTTTCTGCTTCAGCTCGCCACCCACCACCTCAACAAAGCGGGCACCGGCTGGTGGAGAGAGTCGCCCAGTCAGCGGCTCTCCCTGTCCACGCGCAGAGGGGAGTGTGCTCGCCTGTACCGTATAACTCCGTCCGCTAGAGTCCAGAAAATAGACCGGCTGATTGCTCCGCCCCAGTGCAGCGGCAAGATAGCCATCGCCACTCTTGTAGCTCAACCCTTCTGCATCAACATCATGCCCCTTGGCAGCACGCGCCCACCCCTTCTGGGAGAGCACCACAGTAACCGGCTCAGAGGGAACCAGTGAGGTCGGATCAATAGCCTGTGCTGGTTGACGTAGCACAATGGGGGAGCGCCGCTCATCCCCATACTTCTCCGCATCTGCGGTGATCTCTTTACGAATCAGGGTATGCAGACGACGGGTTGAACCGAGAATCTGCTCCAGCTTCTGCCGCTCTGCATCCAGCGCCTCCTGCTCACCCCGTATCTTCATCTCTTCCAGGCGGGCAAGATGGCGTAATTTGAGGTCTAGAATGGCCTCAGCCTGGGTGTCCGAGAGGTTGAAACGGGCCATCAGCACCGGCTTGGGCTTCTCCTCGTTACGAATAATCGCAATGACCTCATCAATATTGAGGTAGGCAACCAACAGCCCTTCGAGAATATGGAGCCGCTGTAACACCTTGTCCAGTCGATGCTCCAGCCGCCTGCGTACCGTTCTCTCACGGTAGGTGAGCCATTCGCCCAGCAGTTGCCGCAGCCCTTTCACCCCCGGACGACCATCGATGCCAATCATATTGAGGTTGACGCGGTAGGTACGCTCCAGATCGGTGGTGGCGAAGAGGTGAGACATCAACTGCCCGAGATCAACCCGATTGGAGCGCGGCACAATCACCAGACGGGTGGGATTCTCATGGTCCGACTCGTCGCGCAGATCATCCACCATCGGTAATTTTTTGGCTCGCATCTGGTTCGCCACCTGTTCCAGAATCTTGTTACCCGAGACCTGATGAGGGAGTGCCGTCACCACCACATCGCCCCCCTCCCTCTCCCACAACGCTCGCATACGAATAGAGCCGGTTCCCCTGCTATAGATCTCCTGGATCTCCTCTCGCGGGGTAATAATTTCCGCATCCGTTGGGTAGTCCGGCCCCTGCACATGCTCCAGTAGTGCCTCAGTGGTACTTTTGCGATCTTCCAGTAGACGAATCGCGGCCGCCGCCACCTCACGCAAATTATGGGGGGGAATGTCCGTAGCCATCCCCACCGCAATCCCGGAGCCCCCATTGAGCAGGATATTGGGCAGCCGTGCAGGCAGTAGTTGCGGCTCATTTAGGGTGCCATCAAAATTGGGCTGCCACTCGACCGTCCCCATCCCCAGCTCGCTTAGCAGCAGTTCAGAATAGCGCGTGAGACGGGATTCGGTATAACGCATCGCCGCAAACGACTTAGGATCATCGGGTGACCCCCAGTTGCCCTGTCCATCAATCAATGGGTAACGATAGGAGAAGTTCTGTGCCATGAGCACCATCGCCTCATAGGCAGCAGAGTCACCATGCGGGTGGAACTTGCCCAGCACATCACCCACCGTACGGGCCGATTTCTTGTATTTAGCGGTAGCCGATAGCCCCAGCTCTGACATCGCATAGACAATTCGGCGCTGAACCGGCTTCAGCCCATCACCAACATGGGGCAGTGCCCGGTCGAGGATGACGTACATTGAGTAATCCAGATAGGCCTTCTCGGTGAATTCACTCAGTGGAAGGTGCTCCACCCCCTCCATATTAATCTCTGCTATTTCTCTCATTTCCTATTCCAATATTGCTGGGATCACGGATACAGTTTCTGGCAATCTTACCCAGTCGATGGCTGTTGTCTAGCCACCAGAGCAGAACTTGCGTATCCAACAGATACTCGTCCATAGTTTAGCCAGAGTTAACCTTATTGTACAAAAGGGGTGCCAATAACAGAGGGGACTACCCCCTTCAACGACACAAACAGGCGCAAACGCCCAGAAAATCACCATATAGTCACGCTTCAACCTTGTCTTTTTCCGGTTAATCACGCAGAATCCGCCCTCACATTGAGCTATTATTCAATCATCGAAATATGACACTGGTCGCATTTGGAATCAACCACAAGACAGCCCCTGTCGATATCCGTGAGAAGGTCTCTTTCTCACCGGAGCGGATTCCTCATGCCCTCAAGGATCTGATCTCTACCCAAAATTTTGAAGAGGCGGCGATTCTCTCCACCTGTAACCGTACCGAGATCTACTGCGGGATGCGGGACTATAATGAGCATGGGATTGTGGAGTGGCTGAGCGACTTCCATCGCCTGGAGAACGGCAAAGTTCGGCCCTATACCTATATCCACCCGGATCAGGGGGCGGTACGTCATATGTTACGGGTCGCCAGTGGTCTTGACTCTCTGGTACTGGGTGAACCCCAGATCCTCGGTCAGATGAAGACCGCTTTCACTGCGGCCAATGAGGCGGGAACCACCGGCAAGATACTCAACCGTCTATTCCAGCACACCTTTAAATCAGCCAAACAGGTACGCACCGATACCGCCATCGGTAGTAGCCCGGTATCGGTTGCATTTGCCGCAGTCTCACTGGGCAAACAGATCTTCGGTGACCTCAGCGGGAAAACCGTGTTGCTGATTGGTGCGGGTGAGACCATTGAGTTGACCGCTCGCCACCTCCATGAACAGGGAATTGGGCGAATGATTGTTGCCAACCGTACCGTGGAGAAGGCGCATCTGCTCACCGAGGAGTTTGGTGGCTATGCCATTGGCCTCACCGAAATCAGTGACCACCTTGCGGAGGCCGATATTGTGATCTCCTCCACCGCCAGCCCACTACCCATTCTCGGCAAAGGGGCGGTTGAGAGTGCGCTCAAGAGCCGTCGCCACCACCCCATGTTTATGGTTGATATCGCAGTTCCGCGAGATATTGAGGCCGAGGTGGACGATCTTGATGATGTCTACCTCTATACCGTGGATGATCTGCAGGAGGTGATCCAGGAGAACATGAAATCTCGCCAGGATGCGGCAAAACAGGCGGAAGAGATCATCGATACCCAGGTCGTCCACTTTATGGAGTGGATCGAGTCACAGGACTCTGTCTCTACCATCCGTGCATTTCGTGCCCGTGCAGAACGTACCAAGGCAGAGATGCTGGAAAAATCGAGAAGAATGCTCGCTGCTGGTGAGAAGCCTGACCATATTCTGGAGGTGCTGGCCCATCAGCTCACCAACAAACTGATTCATGCCCCCTGTAGTCAACTGAGAGGTGCCACGAATGAACAGCGTAACGCACTGATCGGTGCCACCCGCACCCTGTTTGAGCTCGACAACCATTAGCGTAGCCAAACCGTAGCCGTTGTAGCAAGGAGACTGCCCGGAAACAGGGGTCTCGTCAGACCACCCCCTCCCCGTCCTCTCCCTTACCCTCAAGCTGGAAGGCACAAGTAACCCCATCTATCCCTATGAAACCATCGATTTTCCAAAAATTAGACCATCTGGCCGCCCGCCTCGAGGAGCTGAATGCACTCCTCTCCGACCCGGAGACCATCAGCGATAACAACCGTTTTCGCACCCTCTCTCAGGAGCACGCCCAGATTACGCCGGTGGTATCCACCTATGAGCAGTACCAGCGGGTACAGGAGGATATGGCAACCGCCCGTGAGATGCAGAAAGAGAGCGACCCCGAGATGCGGGAGATGGGCAGCGAGGAGCTCAAGGCCGCACAGCAGCAGGAAGAGATTCTCTCACTGGATATACAGAAATTACTACTACCCAAAGACCCCAAGGATCAAAGTAATATTTTTCTGGAGATCCGCGCCGGAACCGGCGGAGATGAGGCCGCGATCTTTGCCGGAGATCTGTTCCGCATGTACTCACGCTATGCTGAGCAGCGTCGCTGGCAGATGGAGATCATCAGCCAGAATGAGGGGGAGCATGGCGGATACAAAGAGATCATCTCCCGTGTGGTGGGCAGTGGTGCCTTCTCCCGTCTCAAGTTTGAGTCCGGTGCGCACCGGGTTCAGCGGGTGCCGGAGACCGAATCCCAGGGGCGGGTCCACACCTCTGCAGCTACGGTAGCGATCCTTCCTGAGGCGGAGGAGATTGACCACATTGAGATTAATTCGGCTGACCTCAAGGTGGACACCTTCCGCGCCTCGGGTGCCGGTGGTCAGCATGTCAACAAGACTGACTCCGCGATCCGCATCACTCACCTCCCCAGTGGGGTGGTGGTGGAGTGCCAGGATGAACGCTCACAACACAAGAACCGCGCCCGTGCAATGACCCTGCTCTCTGCCCGACTGTTAAATGCAGAACGTGACAAGCAGAGTGCCGCTGAGGCGGAGAACCGCCGTACTCTGGTCGGTAGCGGCGACCGCTCAGAGCGTATCCGAACCTACAACTATCCACAGGGGCGGGTCACTGACCACCGCATCAACCTCACCCTCTATAAGCTGGAGGAGGTCATGATGGGCCATCTCGACCATGTGATCGCTCCGCTGATCAGCGAACATCAGGCCGATCAACTGGCTGCCCTTGCCACATGAGAGGTGTGAACCCGGCACCCGGAGATTAAGGCTTGCAGCTTAAAGA
>Ga0233428_1003901_pt1 | contig 12066 bp, 6 predicted proteins | sample SI_118_April2016_4_FD_179890 | JGI IMG/M metagenome (GOLD analysis project Ga0233428, IMG submission 179890) | Seawater microbial communities from Saanich Inlet, British Columbia, Canada - SI_118_April2016_120_MG | ecosystem: Environmental > Aquatic > Marine > Inlet | place: Canada: British... | reverse complement strand
AACACAATTTGATACAGTTGAAGTAGAAGTAGTTCCAAAAGTACAAACAGTTTCACATGTTGCTGCTGGTACTGCTAATTATAATATTGATCCAAGTAGTGGAATTGTTATTCCTGCTGCTCCTGGTACTGGTAGTGTTAGTCTTACTGGTCATCCATTGCATCTAGTTGAAATGCTTCCTAATCAAAGAGGAGAAAAACCTCTTGCTTTTTGGAATGGTACTTATGATAGTACTCTTAAATCATATGTAGGTCTTCAACCAGCTTATGATGGTAGTGGTAAATATAACATGTTTACAGAAGAAATAGAATTATCTTGTTTTGTAAAATGGGTTCTTACTGGATCTAATAGTGTTAAATTAGGTTCTCATGATAGTGAACCACTTGGTCATAATATGAGATTAAAATTTGAGTTTAGTACTTATGTTGATAGTAGTGTAGATGATCATAGATGGTCTATGGCTATTAACTTACATTTATTTAGAAGTAAAACCTGTTAATAATATATAAAGTTTAATAATATGAAAATTGATGTTTTATATTTAATGATAATTTTAGGACTTTTGTTTTTATTTTTATTTCATCAACTAGCATATGAACTTATGTGGATATAATATAAGGAGTAACTATATGGACATGTGGATTGGAATTGGTATAGGTGTGGTTATTGGTATCGTTGCTTTTATATATTTTATTGGTAAAGCAATGGGACATAATTAATATGAAGAGTTTAATTAAAATTAGAAATGATATTGTGGGGTTCTTTGGTCATCTAAAGTTTAATTGGTCTATCGGTTTTATTGGAGGTATTCAATATAAACCTGTAGGTTATAAAGTTAAAGGTAATGATACTGAAGTAATCATAAATACAATACAACCAGGAGACGTATTATTAAGAGGTTATGACTTGTTTTTGAGTTCTAAACTTATTGGATATTGGAGTCATTCTGGATTAGTTTTAGATAATAACACAGTGATACATGCTATAGGCAAAGGAGTTATAAAAGAATCTATAATTGATTTTTGTAGAACAGATAGAGTTTTTATTTTAAGACCTAATCTAAAAGAAAAGGAAATTAATAAAGCGTTAGTTATTGGGAAATCTCTTATTGGTAAGTCTTATGATTTCAAATTTGACTTTGATGATCCATCTGAGTATTCTTGTACCGAATTTGTATATGCGTGTTATGAAAATAATAAAGATAAATTAGGCATGTTTAAAAAAGAATTTAATATTCTTGGAATGTTCAAGAAAAATGTAATCGAACCAAAAATGTTTTTAGATTATAATGGATTTGAAAAAATTTTAGTAAAGGAGTAAAATAAATGGTTCATAGTTTTAGAAATAGTGGTGCTAATATACCTATATTAGTTACTCCTACAGATGTTTATGTATGTCCTCCAGCAACACAAGCTACTATTCATGCTATTATTTTGACTAATATTGATCAAGATGATAACAGTGTGGTTGGTAATGTACAAGTTCATGATGTATCTGCTATGGCAGACGCTTTAATTATCAATACAAAATCTATTCCAGTAGGAGATACATTTTCATTTATAACTCCTATTAATTTAGAAGCAGGAGATAAGTTACAAGTATTTGCAGATGATGTAAATAATGTATCTTGTTTCGTTAGTGTATTAGAAATAAGCTGATTAAATATTAATTTAAATAGTATAAGTATAAAAATAACAATTTAATAAAAACAATAAAGGAATAAAATTAAAATGGCTAATTCTTTCAAAAGAGCAGTATCCGCAAGCGTTGGAACAAGTGCAGTAAGTGTATATACATGTCCTGCAGCTACAGAAGCAGTTATGCATGCAATTTATATTGGTAATAAATCTGGTGGAGCTATTACTGTTGATGTTCAAGTTGATGTTGGCGCTACTCTTTATAGTATCGGAACTAATCTTCCAATTAACTCTGGTGGAACTCTTGTTCTTGATAAACCTGTAAACTTAAATGCTACTGATATTCTTAAAATTACAAGTGATACAGCAGCAAGTGCAGATGTATTCTGTAGTGTTCTTGAAGTATCTTAATTTCATTAGTTATACACTATTTGGCGAGGTAATCTCGCCGTTAAAATTTAAAAAAATAAATACACGTTAAAGGAGAAAATAACGTATGTCTTATATTGGAATTGATCCAACTCAAGATTTAAGTAATCTACCGGCTGGTACGGTTAAAGAGAGTGATCTTTCTTCTGGTGTAGCTAATGGTTTACTTGGAACAAATAATGTAACAGTATCTAATTTATCTACAGAAGTAACTGAAAAATTACTTCCAGAACCAGAAGCCGGCGATGCTAATAAAGTAGTTGCAGTTGTTGGTAGTGAAGATGGATATGAGTCCATTGCTGCCACTGGTGCTGCATTTGTAACTCCAGCTAATATTAGTGGTGCTGCTAGTGGTAATCCAGATGAAAGTAATCAAGGTTATACTGGTAGTGGGTCTGATAGTGTTGATCCAAGTGCAGGCGTTACTATGACTTATTACTGGACACTTAGTGCTGGTAATTTAAGTGCTGCAACAGGAACAAATGTAAATGTAAATTTTGGAATTGCACAAAAAGGAACAAATCAAACTCTTAGCGTATACGCTATGGATGATCAAGGTAATAGATCTGAAACTACTAATTTAACTATAGCAGTAGCAGATACTAGTGCTCCTTCCGGACTATCTCTTAGTCTTCCTGCTGTATTTAAGCATACTATTGCTGATATAGTAGACGTAACTGTTGGTGACGATGGTTTCGATAGTAATTTATCTTATAGTTGGGAACGTAATTTAGATAGTGGTGGATGGGTCAATACTGGCTTCTCTAATGCTAATATTAAAGCTCCAACTCTTACTCTTCCTTCTGGAAGTAGTGTATTAGTTAGAGTTACAGTATCTAATGGTGCTGGTAGTCTTACTGAGACTGGTTCTGCTATTAGTGTTGTAGCTTCTCTTCCTGATAATGATAGTCAATTTGTAGATACTACTGTTAAGAGTATGGCTTCTACAGAAATGGTAGGAACTGCTATTGGAGCTAATCTTTTAGAAGTTCCAACTGGATGGGAAATGACAAATGAGAATGTAATTAGTGGAACATCTCCAGTTATGAGAAGTATGACAGCTATTGATTCAAATAGAGTAATAGTAACATATACAGATACTAATGCATATGTTGCTATTGGTACTATTTCTGGTAATACTATTGAATTTGGAACTCCAACATTACTAACTACTGTTACTTTTGCCACCCCAAATTTAAAAATGGCAGGTACTGATAGATTTGTAGTTGTATTTGGATCAACTCCTGATCTTGGTTCTTCTATAGTTGGTACTATTAGTGGTACTGATATTACTGTTGGTAGTGTTGTGAACTTTAGTACTACAAGTATTAATTATCATAACATTGTATTTTTAAGTGGAGATAAAGTAGCAGTAATTTATCAAAGAACTGATGCAAATGGATATGGTTGGTATCGAATTGGTACAATTTCTGGAACTAGTATTAGTTACGGAACAGATACCACATGGAATGCATATACTACAAAATATATTACAGCATATGCTCTTGAAGGAGATAAATTAGCAGTAGCATTTAATGATGGTAGTAATAGTCAAGCAGGAACAGTTAAAATTGTAACTTATTCTGGTGGATCAACTTTAAGTTTTGGAACTTCTTATGTTTTTCAAAGTGGTCAATGTAATTATATTACATTGGGTGTACTTAATTCTACTACAATAGTTGCAACTGCTCCATCTTCATCATATGTTGGTATAATAACCGGAACAACCGTTGCATTTGGTAGTGCTGCTGTTATTAATCCTGGTAGTTATATCAATAGTAGTTGGATAGCTATATTAGATGAAAGTAATATAGTAATTACTCATTATGATGTAGGAAATGGTAATGCGAGAACTGCACGATTTGGTTCTATTTCTGGAGATACTATTACCTTTGGTGATGAAGTAGTAATGGATGTATCTAATTATATTAATATTCCAATGGGTCTTAATTCTACTTCTTTTGTGGCTTCATATGGAAATACTAGTTATATATTTGTTAATAATATTGCACCTTTCGCTCAAAATGATTTAATCCAATTACCTTCTGGAGCTATTGATACAGTTGCAAGCGTAGATGTATCTCAAGGATTAGAGCCTTATACTGTAGAACAAGATATTTCTAGTACAAGTGTTAAGATTACAAGACCGTCCGATGGAACATTCTTTAATGATGGTGATTCTGTAATTATTAATGGCGATACTGACGTATTAACTACTGTTAGTGGTACTCCTAGTCAAGATCAAGCTGCTGGTGATGATGAAGCTGTTATTACTGATGGTCCGAGTTTTGGTAGTGGTAATCTAATTACACCAAGAATGTGTAAAGTTGATACAGCAGATACAATAGTTGTTGTTTATAGAGATACTGGAGATAGTAGTAAAGGTCGCAGTTATGCAGGAACTATTTCTGGAACTACCATTACATGGGGTCCTAACTCTTATCATAACTCAAATACTACTAATTTTAATACTGAACAAACAGTAAAAGCTATTCCAGGAACAAATAAAGTATTAGTTGCATATTGTAATACTTCCGGTTCTACTGGAATGAGACTTAAAGTAGGAACTGTTACTGGTAATACTATTTCTTGGGGTGGTGATAATTTTGTTGAATCTGAAGCTAAATATTATCCAGAACTAATCGCAGTAAGCTCTACAAAAGTAATTTGCACATGGAGAAGTGGAACTGCTCCTTATAATACTAGAGGATGTGTTGCTACTATTTCTGGAACAAGTGTTGGTCATGGATCTATTGTTAATATTCATTCTAGTACTCAAAGTGATGGAAGTCGAGGAGTAGCTATTAATAGTACTCAAGCTGCTTTTGTTTTAAGTCAATATTCTCAAGGTATATATGGAAGAATATTAACTGTAAGTGGTACTAGTCTTCAAGTAGGAACAAGTACTCAAGTATATTATCAAACTCAGGTTGGATTAATGGGACTTGGTATCGCATTTAATGGTACAGATGTTGTAGTAATAGGCCATGATTTAAAATATTATATAGGAACTATTAGTGGTACTACTATTTCTTTTAGTGTTGGTACTGCTATTGATACTGGCGATTATGCATATAAAACTTGGCCAACTATTACTTATACTGATACTAATCAATATATATTAACTTTTAATGGATATTATGGCGCAGTTCATAAAGGTCTTGTTATTGTTGGTACTAGAGTTGGAGATGTTATTAATTGGCAACCAGTTCAAGAATTTGAAGATGGGACTGCTGTTACAATGGAAGGAGAATCTGCTGTAATTAGTACTGGTAAAGTAGCTATCGCTTATAAACATCAAGATAAATCTGGTCAATCCGCAGTATTTACAACAACTCCTTCTGCTGCTTATAATACAACTCTAACTTTCGCTGATAATAGACCTGCTAATCCAACAGCAGTTAATACAATTCTTGCTGACGGTGATTCTGCTCAAGCTATTTATCTTACTAATAATGACGCAGCAAGTGGTACTGTTAAGAATATCTCTGCTTCTTATAGTGTTCCACAAATTGCTCAAGATAACGGACAATCTGACTTCTTAGAAATGGATTTAGAAGTACAATATACAAGAAATAAATTTAGTGTAACTGATTCTTCTGGTGATGCTCTTATTAATCATGGTGGAACTGCTGCATATCCATTTATTAATGGTGATAAAGTATTAGTATCTGGTGATACAGATGTCTTTACTACTGTTAATGCTGTGCCTACTAGAGGTAGTGTTGCTGGTACTGAAGATGTTGTAATTGGAACGGATTATGTTATTAATGATGATGTTCAGATAGGACAGATAGTTACAGTATTGTCTCCAACTACATGTGTAATAACATATGTTCGTGGTGGGGGCTCTAGTTTTGACATTGTTTCTACAGTCGGAACAATCAGCGGTACGACCATTTCTTGGGGAACTCCTGTTTTATTTAAAAACAATCCAGGGACTTTAGCAGAATACATTAGTATTGACAGTCTTACAAGTACTACTTTTGTTTTAACTTGGTCTATGACTAGTGGAGATAATAACGGATATGCTGTAATTGGTACTGTTTCTGGCACCACTATTAGTTTTGGAGCGGATTACGAATTCGAATCAGATATTGCTTATCATAAATCCGTAACTGCTGTAAGTTCGACTAATTTCTTTATTGCTTATAGAAATGCTTCCGGAAATGGAGTAATTTCAACTGGTACTGTTTCTGGTACTACTATTAGTTTTGGTACAAAACAAACTTATCAAAGCGGAACTATGTATGATCCAGAAATTGTTAAATTAGACGATACAAAAGCATTTGTTGCATGGAGATATGGAACATCATCAGCAAAGGGTATGGTTGTAACACTTAGTGGGACCACGTGCACATTAGGAACCGCTGCTACTATTGTAAGTGGAGATAATAGAAGTCCAAGAGTTGCAGTATTAAGTAGTGACAGAGTAATGATATTATATTACGATTCTGGAGAAGCTGGAAAATATTCAGTTTGTAATATTTCTGGAACAACTATAACACCGTTAACGTCCACTCAATTTATTCCTTCTTCTGGAACTCATGCTGGTATAGTATCTATTAGTGAAAACAAAGTAATTATTACACATAATCAAGGTGGTTCCGAGAAAGTATTATTCGCAGATATTAATTCTGAAGGTATTGTTACTCTTAGTAGTAATACAATCTCAACCGGAGCTGGGGTAGCTTATAGACCACATTTGCGTCAAGTTGATGACAATAAGATAATATTTATAAGAGATCCTAATTCTGGATCTGCTGCTAGCGTTAATATTATGTATTATGATGGTTCTCAATATACTTCTACTATTTCTACAACTGATGCTCTTCCTACTAACGTAGCTACTATTGAATCTCTACCTCTTGAATTAGAATCTGATTTACATAGTTCTACTGCTACTCTTGTTGCTGAATCTGAAACTTATACTGCTGTTAATGCAACTACTATGAAAGCTACTGCTTCTCATAGTGGAGATTCTGGTAGTCTTGCAGATATTAAATTAAAAGTAAATAATACAGACGGTAGTGATTTGTCTGTAACACGTATTCAAGCTGACTTCCAAAATTAAATTATTATACTTGGAAGTTTTAAAGTATAATTAATGGAAGTTATTAAATGAAGAGTTTATCTATTTTGCCGTTCTAGAAAAAGTCGGTGAAATAGATACTCTCTATAATTTGTTAAAACACATTACACAAAAAATAAAAAAGGAAAAATATGAAATATATAGGCAATAATCCAGCCGGCATCGGTGATGCTAATGATCTACCAGAAGGTAGTGTTGATAGTGCTGATTTATCGTCTGCTGTAAGTGACAAATTGCTTGGTACTAATAATGTAACATTATCTAATCTATCTACGAGTTTTGTAAGTTCTCTTGCTCCTGCACCAGATAGTGGAGATAGTGGAAAAGCAATTATTGTTAATATTGCAGAAGACGGATATGAATTAGGTGCTGCTGTTGGAGCTCCTAAATTTGTTACTGCTCCTGATCCTATTGGTGGATTAACCACACATAGTCCGGATGGTAACGATCAAACTTATACTGTAACTGGTTCTGATAGTATTGATCCAGATGCAAGTAGTGTAACTTATTATTGGGGTACATCACAAGGTACTCTTTCTAGTTCTACAGGAACTAGTGTAAATTTAAATTTTAGTATTAGTGAAGAAAATAGTAATCAAACTTTAAGTGTATATGCAACAGATGATCAAGGTAATACTAGTGATACAGTTAATTTAACTATTGCTGTTGATCCTGTTGTAGCTCCTAGTGGTCTTGTATTCTCACTTCCTTCTAACTTTAAAATCAACGAAGCAGAACAAATGGATATTACTGTTGGAGACGATGGTTACGATCCTAGCTTTACATATAGTTGGGAAAGAAACTTTGATGGTGCTGGATGGGTTACTACTGGAATTAGTAGTGCTACTCTTAAGAATCCAACATTAACTCTTCCTGGTGTTCTTGGGACAGTTCAAATTAGATGTACAGTTACTAACTCTGCTGGATCTACTCTATTAACATCTGGTACTCTTGATGTTGTAGATATTACTCCAGATAATGATAGTGATTTTGTAGATACAGATACTCACACATTAGTTCCTGTAACTATTGGTGGTACTGTTGTAAATGCAAGCACTATTAATGTTTCTGGTGGATATGAATTAGGAGAAGGTTCTAATTATTCTGGAAATGCTTCTCAAGATTATGAAAGTTTTCCTCAATATATTGGAAATAATAAATTTTGTGCTATATATAAAGATAGTATTCAAAGTAATAATCTTTATTATACTATTGGTACATTAGTAGATGGTGTTATTGTATGGCCAACTCCACAATTAGTATATACTCCAAGTACTCCTATGGATATGATGGTTGATGCCATCGCTTTTAATGGTGTAGATAAAATAGTATGTGTTTGGAGAGATAGCGGAGCTTCTTATTATGCAAGAGGTATCTCCGGTACAATTAGTGGAGATTCTATTACTTGGGGTAGTGTTAATCAAGTACATGGTTTTAATGCTAATGTTATCCGTGTTAAATGGTTAACTACGACTAAATGTGTATGTTCTTCTAATGGTAATAGTGTATCTATGAATATTGGTACAGTTAGTGGTAACAATATTACTTGGGGCTCTACTGCGTCTGCAGGAATTAGTACCGGTGGTGCTGGTACTGTTAACTTAGCTGTTATTGATTCTACTAAAGTAGTAACAATATGTCCTACTAGTGGAGTTACTCCAAATTATGCTGCCAGATATGTAGTTTGGGATGTTTCTGGAGCAACTCCTTCTCCTGGAACAGCTTCTGTTCTTAATGATACATGGGGAGCAAATGTTAGTTCTGCTAAATTAAGATATCTTGGTAATAACAAACTTATCTGGTTCAGAAATAAAAATGGTAACGCTCCAATGGTTAGTTTTATAGGAACTATTAGTGGGTCTACTATTACTTGGGAAGAACCTCAAGATATTCCTGGTTGTCCTACTGGTAATTTAACTATAACTGTTTCAAGTGCTGGAAAAATAATTATATTCTTTTATGGTAATTTAGGCGGATATTATTTCATTAAATCTATTGATGGATTACTTAGTGGAACAACAATGACATGGAAACCTGCAATTACTATTCACTCAACCCCTAATTCTAATCCTTATAGTATTCCTTATTGGATGCAAGAAATTGATTCAACTGAAACATATGCATTCTTTTATAGACAGAATAGCCCAGGAGTTTATCAAAATTCAGTTATTGTTAATTCTGTTAATTATTTTGAAGTTGGAGATGTTGTGAAATTACCAAATGGTAATATCGATACTATTAGTGCTATTGCTGTTGGTACTCCAGAAGGACAAAATGTAACACTTACTAATGAAACATCTGCAAATGGTAATATTACTAGATTATCTAGTTTTTATACTGTTTCCCCTATTGCTCAAGATAATGGACAAGACCCATTTGCTCAAGTAGATTTAGAAGTTCAATGGGAACGTAATAAAACTACTGCTTCTGATGTTGCTGGAGATGTATATATTGATCATGGAGAAACTAAAACTTATCCATTCTTAGTTGGTGAAACTGTTGTTCTCGATGGTGACACAGAAGTTACTACTACAGTTACTGGTGTTTCTAGAAGTACTTCTGTTGGATCTGGAACTGTATTTTCTCATGAAAGTCATTCTTATTATGCTTACAAAGGAGAATCTGTTTGTTTCATTACTGCTAATAAGGCTTTAGTAGTTTCTCCTGGTGGAAGTGGTATTGGAATGCAAGCACGAGTAGCAACAGTTAATAGTAACTCTATGACATTTGGTCCTGAATACGATCTTAACACTATAAATGCAGACACAGTTGGTGTTTTCCGTATTAGTGACACTAGAGTATTAATTGCTCATGAACAGAAAACTTATTTTGGAACTTTTGATGGAGATGAATCTATAACTTGGGTTGCTGGAACAGATTTACCAATAACTCCTAGTTCTAATATGGTATTAGTTAATAATGGATCAACTTTAGTATTTTCTAAAACTGTTAGTGATGATGGAGATATTTACGCAGGAACTATTGTTGGAGAAACTATTACATGGGGTTCTTCTGCTCGTATTCACACCAATGGTGTTTACCGAATGCATTTAGAAGCGGCAGATAATAATAAAGTTATAGCTACTTGGGAAAGACGTGATGTAAGCCCTCGATATGGAGCTACTAAAATTATAACAATTACTGGAAATTCTTGTTCTGTTAGTACTTCTGTTACTCACTTTCTTACTAATGGTGAAGTAGAATATCAACCTATATCTTATTATATTGGAAATGACAAATTTATATCATCTGGTTATCAAAACTGGGTTGTTGTTGGTACTATTACTGGTACAAGTATTGGTTATGGAACTAAGGCCAAACCTCCATTTGGAACAACAACGTATGTTATGTTTGCTAAAATAGATACTGATAAATATATGGCGATTGATACTGGTAGTAAAAAAGCTTGTATTGGAACTTTGTCTGGTACTACTTTTACATGGGGAACTGTATTTGAAAACGTTCATCCTAGTACAGGTAGTCCTATTAATGGAGATATGGCTGCTTCTGGTAATTTAGTTATTTTTAACTGTAATGATTATGTTACTTTATTAGAAGGAGATACTAATGATCATCAATCTACTATTACTGTTGCTGACGCTCTTCCTGCTAATCTAACATCTATTGAACCATTACCTGTTATGTTAAATAGTGATATTACAGATAGTACTGTTACTTATGATGATTTAAGTGAAACATATGAAATGTTAAACAATACTACTGGTAAAGTGACTGCTTCAGGAAGTGGTGATGGAGATAGTGCTTTTATTAGAGTTAGAGCTAAATCTACAGATGATCAAAGTGTAAATATTACTAGAATTGATGCTGGTTTCCAAGTGTAATTAACTTATAAATACAGGGAGGGTTATCCCTATTTATTGTGAATAGCCCTCTCGACTTTATATTTAAAAATAAAATTTAAAAATAGCAAATAAAAAGGAAAAATATGAGCTATATAGGAAATAACGCAAATGGAGATGCTAATAATCTACCTGCTGGCAGCGTAGATGAAGCAAATCTAAATTCCGCCGTTCAAGATAAATTGCTTGGAGCTAATAATGTTACACTTACTCATATTGCAGATGACATTGAAGGAAGAGTTCTTCCTACAATCCAAGCTGGTGACGCTGGAAAAAGTATTATTATCAACCCTACTGAGAACGGTTACGCTCTTGGTGTTGTTGAAGGAGCAGCTTCTTTTGTAACTGCTCCATCTGTATCTGGTTCTACTACAAATAGTCCAGACGGAAACGTAGAAATTTATGGTGCTTCTAATTCTGTATCTATTGATCCAGATAATAGTAGTATCACATATCATTGGTCTAGTACTGATGGTACTTTAAGCGCATCTACTGGCGCAAATGTAAACTTATCTTTTGATATTAATCATGAAGGAACAAACCAAGGCATTACTGTTTATGCAGAAGATAGTGAAGGCAATAAATCTAACGAAATAACTATTACTATTGCTGTTGATCCTGTTGTAGCTCCTAGTAGTCTTGTTTTTTCTCTTCCTTCTAAATTTAAAATTAATGAAGCAGAACAGATGGATATTACCGTTGGAGACGATGGTTACGATCCTAGTTTTACATATAGTTGGGAAAGAAACTTTGATGGTGCTGGATGGGTTACTACTGGTATCTCTAATGCAACATTAAAAAACCCAACAATGACATTTCCTGGAGTTCTTGGAACATGTCAAATTAGATGTACAGTAACTAACTCCGCTGGTTCTACTCTATTAACATCTGGTACTCTTAATGTTGTAGATACTGTTGCTGATCCAGATAGTGATTATTTAGATACAACATTACATAATATACCTAATGTATATATTGAATCTACGGTTGTTAATGGAACTACTATTAATGTTCCAGATTATAAACTTGGTACTCCTTATGAAGTTGA
>Ga0233428_1003899_pt1 | contig 12069 bp, 9 predicted proteins | sample SI_118_April2016_4_FD_179890 | JGI IMG/M metagenome (GOLD analysis project Ga0233428, IMG submission 179890) | Seawater microbial communities from Saanich Inlet, British Columbia, Canada - SI_118_April2016_120_MG | ecosystem: Environmental > Aquatic > Marine > Inlet | place: Canada: British... | reverse complement strand
CTACAGAATGACACAGACTGAGAGCCATAAGAGATGGACCCACTCCCCCACCGACTGCTCCCAGGAGACGGTATGAACGGGAACGATGTGAATCTGGACTTGACGGGCTGCAAGATTCTCGTCACCGACGATGTGCCGGCGAATCTGGACGTATTGTTCCAGGCCCTGGATGGGGAAGGCTACAATATCCACGTCGCCTCAGATGGGGCTACCTGCCTCGAAGTGGCCGCGCATTCTCGGCCCGATCTCATCCTGCTGGATGTCATGATGCCAGGAATCGACGGCTACGAAACCTGCAGACGCCTCAAGGCCAATGGTGACTTATCACGCATCCCCGTCATCTTCCTCACGGCACGCGACGACATCGAGGGAATCGTGGAAGGGTTCCAGGCAGGTGGTCTCGATTACGTGACCAAACCTTTCAAGAAGGAGGAAATCCTTCTACGGATCCGAACCCATCTTGAGCGCACTCTGCTCGCTCGACGTCTTGCAGACCTGAATGCCCACTTGGAACAGAAGGTTGCCGAACGTACACAACAGTTGCAGTCACGAGTGGCAGAACTGGAGGGCAAGGATCGGATCGCCGAGCATATGCTCACCATTCATTCTCTCGAGGAAACCCTCAGTCTCGTCCTGGAAGTGGTCTCTGACGTGCTTTCAGTGTCGCGTGCAGCAATCTACCTACCGCAGGACGACCAGTTGCAGCCAGCGGCGGCGATCGACTCGGAGGCCGCAGGTGGAGCCCTTATTGGAGAGGCGCTGTCTGGTTGGACGATCCCCAATGATCGCATGGCCAGCTTTCAACAGGTACGCGAGTCGGGTGCGTTGGTTGAGTCAGAGGTCGAGAGCGATTCCTTCGTCCTGGTACCCATTCTGCGAAATCAGGATATTCTCGGCGTGCTGGAAGTCGATGGTGTTCCTGCCGACGATGAGAAGTCCGCATTGCGCGCGTTGAGCAGTTTCGCCTTGCAGGCAGCCATCGCAATACATGATGCGCAGATCCGGCAAGATCCCTCCGCCTGGAAGGATCAGCTCGATGAGGTGCTTGAAATCGACGCGGAAATCGAGAATCCCGATGATCTCGATGATCTGATGTCTTCCCCACCCTCCTCGAGGTAACTGTATCGTGAAGGCCCGCGTCCCCTTGAGCAAGCTCACTGTCGGCATGTTCGTCGTCGCCGAAGTGCGATTTGTTCTGAAGGACCGCAGCATTCGCCACTTTCTTGAATTGACGGACGCTGAATATGAAGAGGCGACGTCGAAACGACTGCGCCTCAAAGAATACAAATCCTCGCAAGTGGCCAATGCAGGTGGTATGCTGATGACGTCCTCACGCCAGGTCGAGACCCTGCGTGAGCTCTCAGTGACATCCGTCATCATCGACACCGACAAATCCGATGTGGTACCCGACGACGTGAGGCCCGTCGCCATAACGGAGAGCCCCGACGAAGCAGACGCACTTGTCGTTGATGCAATTAATCCGACACGACCTGCCGCTGAAGACGAAACCGAGCAGCAGACGATTGATGTACCCGGCTCAGATCGACGCAAGAACTTCGGCCCCGATGGTCTTGGCTGGATGAAGGTCGAACTCACACGCTCCGCCGAAGATGGTGCGCTGATCGCCTTCCTCCAGGTCCTCAGCTTTGGCGGTGACGGTTCGATGACGAGCGATCATGTGCAAGAAGCGCTCGAAGAGCTCTACGGCATCCGCACGGGGCTTGATCTGGAAATGGTGACGCGCCTTGCGAAACAGGCGGCAGCAAGTCCCAATCGAGTCATCCGTGGTCAGTTTGCCCTGGCTACGATCGATCCGCCAAATCCGTCTGATGTGGGTAGGATTGAACTGACAGCATTCGAGAGTACTGATGCGAGCGCCCTCGATGCTGAGAACCTTGTCAGTGCCTTGGGTCAACCCACCTTGCGTGACGTACTCAATGGCGCTGTACGTGTTCGTTCCGTCATGCCCGGAGAGCAGTTGGCGATTTTTGTCGCCGACGAGAATCCCCCACCTCATCTCGAGATATTTGGGGCTGACATCCCACTCGGCAGTCCTGAGACGCTGCTACGTGCCGGTGCTCACGTGCGGCTGGAAGGCGAACGTTATGTCGCAGAGACATACGGCTATCTCTGCCTGCAGGATGAAACGGTGTCTGTGATCCCCCCGGTCTGGATGTCCGAGGATCGTATGGAAGCCCACTACATCCACTTTCCCGATGTCGGTCCGGGAGCGGCCATGACATGGGATTGGCTGATGGGCGCTCTGGAAAGTGCGGGCGTGTGTTATGGTCTGCGTGAGGATGCTCTACGCGAACTCACCAACAGTCCTCCCCGTGCCGACGAGGTGACGTCGCGGCTCGTGGCAGTCGGCGATCAACCACAAGAAGGCACGGCCCCGAGCATCCGACTGCTTTTCGGTAGCGCAGACGAGGGCGCCCTGCGACGAGACGGCCAGTTGGATGTCTCCGCCCATCACAACGCCCTCACCGTGCGTAACGGCGACCTGCTCGCCGAGGTGACGCGAGCCAAAGCTCCAAGACCCGGCACGGACCTGACGGGTGCCAGAATAGAACCCACCGATGGCGACATTCCTGGTGATCTGGAATCGGCCGACAGTGTTCGTCGCGAAGAAGAGGGGCCGAATCTCAGATTCTATGCGGCAGAAGATGGCCGTGCCTCGGTGAAGGACAATGTCCTGCGAGTGCAGCCTGTTCTCGATCTGCCAGGAAGTGTTGAAACACCATTGGAGGTCGAGGAAGGTCGCGATCTCATCGTCCGGGGCTCAATACGCCGTGGGGCAGTCGTTCGTGCCGGTGGCAGCATCTCCGTTGTCGGTATGATTGAAGGCGGCGCAAATGTCCAGGCTCGTGAGGACATCTGCGTGGAAAAAGGTGTGGTCGGCAGAGACACAAAGGTTGTGTCTCTGGCGAATGTGCAGACACGCTATGTTCAGGCCAGCTCCATCGTCGCTGGTGGTACATTGACCATCACCTCACACCTGATGAATGCCCAGGTGCGGGCAGAGACCGTCCATCTCAATGGCGCAGAGGGAGCAGAACGGGCAGGATCGATCGTCGGCGGGCAGGTATTTGCGATTAAGAAATTGACTGCACGTCTGGTAAATGCTGTTCCAGGGCGTAAGACGGAGATCGGAATCGCTCCAGACCCACGGATTGCGGCGCGACTGCGGAAGTTGGACAAGGGCATCGAGTTCTGTCGCTCCAACATTCTACGCATCTTCAGAACCCTGGGGATCGATGAGATCGACGCAGTGAGCATCCGCAAGATGATCGATTCGCAACCCGAGGAGCGCCAGAAGGGCCTGCGTCAGTTGCTGGGACAGTTGCAGCAACTGGCAGACACACGCGAGAAGTCCGTGAAGCTGCGTTCCGAGTTGCTGCAGGAACGCCAGCGACGGTTGAAGTCGGCGGAGATTGAGATCGGTGGCGAGATCGTCGCCGGCGTGGACGTTCGTTATGGTGAGAGCCTGCTGACGATGGACCGAACCATGCCGCGGCCGGTATACCAACTCGATGATGAGGGCACCATCTCCGTCCGTACCGCCTAGAGGCTCTGCGTTTAGAGGCACTGTGTCGCTTTATGGGCACTGCGTCGCTTCTATGAAGTTTCTTGCTAACTTCGGCCCAAGCCCCTCGTCTTCGTGTTTGAAAAACACAAAGGCTCGTTTCCAGGACTCGGCCTCCACCCTGCGTGCCCACTCCGTCATCTGCTCACCATCATACTCAGTCCCCCGCAACCGTAGATAACCCCAATCGGCGGTGCTGTGGAACCGCTGCTCGACGTCGACATCCGAATCGTCGTCTTCGTGGGCGAAACACAAAGCGATGTTGCGAGCACGCAGACACGCTAGCACCTCATCGTCGAACCAGCTATCGTGACGAAACTCCATCGCTGCAGGTAGTCGGGCAGGTAGCAGGTCAGCGAATACCTGCAGGCGTTCCATATCCTTGCGGAAATTGGGCGGCAACTGAAACAGCACGGCGCCCAACCGATCTCCCAATTCGTTGGCAATCCCGGTGAAGTAGGCGACTTCGTCCTCTACCTGCTTCAATCTCTTGATGTGGGTGATACGTCGTGTCGCCTTCAGGACGAAGCGAAATGAGTCCGGCACCCGCTCTGCCCATCCCTGGACCACCTCAGCCTTTGGTACTCTGTAGAAGGAGTTGTTGATCTCGACGGAACGAAACTGCTCACCGTAGAAATCCAGCATCTGCTTATCCGAGATCTTCTCTGGATAGAATGACCCCTTCCACTGCTTGTAGTTGTAGCCGCTCGTGCCAACGTACAGATCAGTCATCGAGTTTCGATCGCAACGGGATTCCCTCCCAGAATTGGCGACAGCGGACTACTTAGCCTACATCACCCGGAACCGGCGGGGCCAAAAGCTTCAGGTGGCGGCGTCTCGAGGTGGTCTGCATACTCGCCACCCGGAATCAGGCCATATATCAATGCACCAACCAGCAGGACCAGTACAACGATGTAGACGACACCTATGTTCGTGAGTTCTTGTCGTAGAAGATTCGGTCTTGGCAGATTCACAGGATAGATCCTCAGCGTGATTGTCGAAAACCTCTGCTCTCATCCCGTCGACAAAGAAAATTGGCACGCAGGTGTAACAACGTCAACCACGGGGTGGGCGATCTCCAAAAGCAGCCTAATCGTGGGGTCTTGGCGGTAGCAGACCTGTTGTTCGAAGGTCCGGAAGCAGATCCTCAACCCTGTCCTTGTAGAACGTCTCGACAAAAAGCTTCAGTGCCTGCTTGCGGGTCTGTGTTTCTTCGGCACAGGCGCGATACCGCTTCCCATAGGCTTGACCATCATCATCCACCAGTCTACGGGTACGCATGATGCTCAACAATTTCCGCACCGTATTCGTCGTCGGAGGATTCGGCAAGGCATTGCGGATCTGCGCGACCGTCAGTGGTCCTTCGTCCCAAAGTGTTCGCAGGATCTGTGTTTCACGGGGCGTAGGCCCATCCGTCTTGCCACGTGCCATGTTACTCTATACTGGCAGCGCCAGGAGCCGATTGACTGAATCCAAACTCAGGCGCTCCGAGAAGTGATATACATGCCCTCCGCCTTCGATCACAGTGGGCACCTCGACGACGAAGTCGGCAAAATCCTCCACATTGAAAGCGACATAGGCCAAACGTAGGCCATCGGCACTGCAGCCATGGCGCTGTAGGTCTGGCAGTGCCACGGGGCCACTATCAACCTGGTAGAGATTGTCGGCACGATGCGTATTCATCGTCTTGACGGGAAACTCAACAATGGCCCGCATTCGGGTCTCAGGCCGGGCGATCTCCACCTGCGCCACCAGGGGTGCAAAGCGATAGGTCGCTTCCCGTGCCAGCTCGTGACTCGTGAGCTCCTCTGCCGCACGGACCTGCGTCAGATGCTGATCCTGGCCATCCCACCACGCGCTGGACGGCTTGGTTTCCCGATACGTCTCGGTAACACGTGACTTGCGTCTGAACACGACAGTCCAGTGGGGCCCGAATACGGGCAGAAAGTCGTAATTGTCCTCATGAAAAAGCTCCTGCTCTGCAAAGGTGTTCTCGCTCTTGCAGGAACCAACCTGCAGATAGTCCTCAACGTCCCCTGATTCCTCATCAATGAGGCGTGTTCGGGACTCAACCCAGAATCGTACTTCGTTGTTTGGCGCACGGCCAAGAAGGAAGCTGCGACCATAGTCGAGGGGGGGCATGGAAGTCATCTTCAACCTTTCGAAGTTTGAGGTTTCTGGCTGTTGCGAATTGGCGGCGTGAATTGTATTGTGAAAGTGAAGAACGATTTGGCACAGATCAAAACGGCTATTCCCGGTTGAAATCGATATGGACGCACTGACAGCCAGCATTGTCGATACAGCGAGCGCGATGAAAGCCCAGCAACTGGCGAGCGAGATGAATGTCCGTCTCCTCGACAAGGCGTTGGATGCGTCTGCGCAGCAGGCACTCAGTCTGCTCTCGACCTTGCCCGCCGGCTCTCCTTCTGGAGGTGGTGTCGGCCAGGTTCTCGACGTCATCGCCTGACGCAGTTCGCTCACACTCTCGTGATACCAACGGCCCAGTCTCTATAGAGATCTGGGCCCTTGTTGTATGGGCTTGGCAAGCTCGGCGATAACGATCCACGCCTGCCGTTGGATCCACGGCAGGCTCAGCAACCCACGATCGATCACATCCAGCAACCAATGCAATCCGTTGAATCCTCGCCTGCCCTGAACAAAGGCCGCTGCCAACGATGTGAGATGGTAGTAGTTGATCTGGCTGCCTTCAAAGCTCGAGGCCATCAAGTCTAGATCTGCTGCCAACAGTGGATGCTCGTCCACTGTGCGCATGGATGGTGTTCGGCGGCGATACCAGTTGATCAGGGGATTGTGACCCAGGGGTTCGAAGAAGACGGCGTCACCTGTCGGCCGCAAAACGCGACGAATCTCTCCCAGGGCCTTGTTCAGATCGAGATGGTGCAAAATCCCACTGCCGCAGACCCGATCATATGAGCCAGCATCGATCGGCAGAGACTCAGCATTCATCACCTCCAGGCGAAGTGATTCGGAGAGGCCCTCGGCGGCCGCCTGCTGGCGCGCCAACTCGATGGCACCCGGAGAGATGTCGATCCCCGTCACGCGAGCCCCTACTCGTGCCAGATCGAAGGCACAGCTACCCGGACCACAACCATATTCGAGAACATCCAGCCCACGGCAATCGCGCAGAACTCGCTGGCGATAGAGGCCCTTGCTACGACGCGCGACAGCATAGAACCGGCTCGCCTCGGCGCGCGACTCGTCGACAAAAACCTGGTCATGAAACTCGGCCTCGCGGGCAAGTCGCGCCGTGCCATCAGCAGAGGCCTCAAGAGGCTCTGCTGGCGCCTGCCTTGCCGGTTCGTCCTGACTTCTTCTTACTCCCAGATCAACGCCTCGATTCGTCTGTTCAGCTGTTTGTTTTCTGGTGTGTCATTGGGTACCAGAGGCTGATCTTCGCCATAACCACGGGCTTCCACCATGCCGGCACTGATGAAATCGAACTCGACGATAAGGTAGTCGACGACCCTCTGTGCTCGCTGCTCAGACAAAACCTGATTCGCCTCCGCCTCACCATCCGAATCCGTATGACCCTCGATGATCAATTTTGAGGGGGTGAAGAGTTCGATGAAGTTGGCGACTTTGTCGAATTCTTCCGTCGCACCCGTCTTGAGTGCTGCATCTCCAGGATCAAAGAGCACGCCCGAGTCGATGACCAGTCGCGGCACGACGATATCGGACACCATCGCCGTCTTGTAACGAATCATCGGGTGTGCCATCGCCGCTTGGCTCGGGATGAATTTGCCGACAGAAGATCCGGGCTTGGAGTCAGTGATTTCCATGGTGCCAATGAACATGCGTATGGGAGGAACCAGCGGGCTCAGCCGCTTCTCACGATAGACATTGAGAATGTTTCCCTTATTGATGCTCATCTCGACACCACGGTCGATATAGTAACGTCGATCATCAAGGGTCCCCTTCGGCCCGACACCCGTGTCGGGTGGATTCAGTACGTAGAGGATCCGTGGGGGCTGAAACTGAGCCGCAACGGGATCGACCCAACCAAGGGACATGGCAATGACAAGACCCAGGCCAGAAGCCCGGAGGAAATACCGATTCATAGAGTCGACCGTTTGGAGGGTTCTGATCCCGTAAGGGTTGTTCTATTGTAACAAGGTGACCGGCCACGGACAAAGAAGGTTGACCACTCGGCCCGACCGGATCTATCGTACAAGCTCCTGCGCACGCCTAGACTGGATCCCATGGAACAACGACTCGAGCGTGGTGATGTCCGGCTGATCCTTATCTGCCTGGCAATCACCATTGTCAGCCTGGCTGTCGGTACTCACTACTTCTATCAGGCCTTCCCTGAAGCTACAATCGATTTCCGTCTGACGCGGGAGGAAGCACGCTCTGAGGCAGCTTCGTTCCTTGATCATCGCGGTTTTGATCTGGATGGCTATCACCATGCCGCCATCTTCAACTTCGACAACAGTACCAAGACATTCCTTGAATTTGAGCTGGGACTCCAGGGCGCCAGCGAGCTGATCGATCGCCCCGTGCGATTGTGGCGTTGGTCGCACCGCTGGTTTCAGGAGCTCGAAAAGGAGGAATTGCGTGTCGAAATCACGACGGCAGGTGATCTGGTTGGTTTCCGCCACGAGCTTCCTGAGGAGGCTCCAGGAGCTCAACTCGAACAGGAGGAGGCACGGGCGCAGGCTGAACAGTTCCTCACCCACGCCATGGGCCACGATCTGGCCGATCTCGAATTCGTCGAAGCAGGAACGACCCAGCGGCCTGAGCGCAGCGATCACACCTTCACCTGGAAGTTGGCTGGATTTGAGGTTGGCACCGACGACGCCGGCGCCGCCACCTATCGCTATCGCGTTATTGTGCAGGGCGACCTTGTCGGTGGGTATGACGAATACCTGAAGCTGCCGGAGGCCTGGCAGGACGACTACGACCAGTTGCGCTCCCACAATCAGGCGACGGGTATCGTTGCCGCCCTCTTCCTCGTGTTTACGTGGGCGGCGATGGCCATTCTCGTCGTCAAGCGGATCCGCCTGCGAGACGTCCGCTGGCAATTGGTGTTGGTCTTTGGCGCCGTGACCTTCGTTCTGGCCTTTCTCGCCGAACTCAACAATCTGCCCGTCGCGACGTTTGGCTTCGATACGACGGGAACCCTGTCGAGTTTCTTCACAGAGCATGTCATGCTGGCCTTGGCCGGAGCCCTGGCGCAGGCCCTGTTCATCGCCTTCCTCACAGCAGGTGCAGAACCTGTCTACCGGCAGCATTTCAAGGATCAGATCAGCCTTTCAGAGCAATTTCTACCCGATGGTATACGGACAAAGCGATTTCTGATCGGTACAGTGATCGGCCTGACCATGACCGCCGGTTTCGTCGCGTATCAGGTCATTTTCTACCTCGTCGCAGAACGCTTCGGCGCCTGGGGACCGGCGGACATCCCCTATCGGGAGATGATCAATACCCATGTACCATGGGTCGTGGTGCTGCTCATTGGCTGGCTGCCAGCCGTCTCCGAGGAATTTACTTCACGGGCTTTCTCGATTCCCTTCCTGCAGGGACTGGTCAAACATCGTTGGATCGCCGTCGTCCTGTCTGCAGTGATATGGGGTTTTGCTCATGCCGGCTATCCGCAGCAGCCATTTTGGATTCGCGGGCTTGAGGTCAGCCTGGCGGGCATCGTCGTCGGTTATGTCGTGCTCCGCTGGGGTCTGCTGCCCGCCCTGGTCTGGCACTATACGATCGACGCGCTCTATACCGCGCTGATTCTGCTGCGCTCGAGCAATGCATACTACGTGACTTCGGCGGCCCTGTCGGTTGGCCTCATGCTGTTGCCGCTGGTCGTTGCCATCGTGCTGTATGCGAGGCGCCACTACTTCATTGATCCAGGATCGCTGCTCAACAGCGAGGACGCCGCACGGTCGGCGGAGCCGATTCCGTCCGGACTTGCTGCACCGATGAGTCCTGAGGCGCAGATCCTGGAAGTCAACGATCCAACGCCGGTCTACCACCCTCTGACCCGACAGCGCTGGATGTGGGCGACAGCGGCTGTGGCCATTGGCTGTGTTGTCTTCTTTACCGATCGCCATCCAGCCTTGCCAGAATTGGACATCACCTTCACGGCTGATGAAGCAGAGTCTGTCGCCGTTGCCTGGATGCAGGATCAGGGGGTGGAGGTCAAGCGCTACTCCACCGTCGCCTATGCAAAGGCACAATGGGATCTGCAAGCCGTCGACTATCGGGCGGAGCGGGCCGACCTGACCGACGCCCTGGCTCCCTTTGGCGCCGAGTTGGCAACGGCTGTTTGGTCCGTTCGCTTCTTTGAGCCTGGTGAAAAGGAGGAATGGACCCTCTCCTGGTTGCCACAGGACACGTCTCTTTATCGAGTGCAACACGTACTTCCGGAGGACGCTGCCGGCGCCGATCTCACAGAGCAGGAAGCCCAGGCGATTGCACATCAAGCGCTGATCGATCTAGGCATCGACCCCTCATTCTTGGAACGTAAGGATGTCTCTTCCGAGAAGCTGGAAAATCGCCGCGACCACTGGTTTGCCTGGGAGACGCCGGAAGGCAACCGTCTCAGAATCGAGGAATCGCGACTACGGTACGACGTACATATCGCTGGAGACGCTGTCGCGGATATTCATCGCTCGATCAAACTTCCTGAAGAGTGGTTGCGCGAACGCCGCGAGAGCACCTTGTGGCGCACCGCCCTGAGCTGGATTCCCCGAGCCAGTATTGCCATCGTTGTCCTGCACATGCTGTGGCTTCTGATCGGCACGATCCGCACCGGAACCATCCGGTGGCAACGGCCAATCTTGTTTGGTGCCGTGGGTGCAGGTTGTTTCCTCGTGGTATTCCTCAACGGACTGCCCGCCTTCCTCGTCTTCTATCCAACGCAGATCCCTATGGGGATTTTTTCCATCATTCAGGGGGTCGTGACGATCATCGCCACCCTCTTCATGGGATTGGTGCTTGCCGCAACAGCGGGATTGTGTGCCTCTCTCTTCCAGGGAACCCTCGACACTTTGAGTCGAGGCTCTCTTCGAGCCTGGTTACCAGACGCCCTGGGGCTGTCCCTGCTGGCTGCTGTTGCTGGCTTCAGCGCCGATCGCTGGGCGACGTGGCTCGTGGGTGTCCTCCCTGATAGTGTCCCTATTCATGGACCGACGATCCCGGGTCACCTTAGTGACTTTGTACCAGTCCTATCCGGTGTGATCGGCGCATTCAGCAGTGGCTTGCAGGCACCACTGACGATTGCCGTCATTGTCTTTTACGCTTGCCGCGTGATACAGAGGCCATCGCTGATTGTGGTGGCACTGCTCATATTCTTTGGCGCAAGCGCGGGAGCAGACGCGTATACAGCAGTAGAATTCTTCATTGCCCTTGGGCGCTCGGCGCTGTTGGCTGCGGTGTATGCCATCACCCTTGCCCTTTTCTTCCGTGACAATCTGCTGGCCTACTGCCTGGCAGCTTTTGTCACAGCAACAGCCAAGGGGGCAGGACAGTTGCTACAGCAAAGCAGTCAGTCGCTGCAGTGGCAGGGCGGCGGCTGGATCTTCATTGCCTTGCTCCTCATCGGCGCGCTGTGGTTCTGGACCAGAGCACCAGAAAAACATCATCCTACTTGATCCGAAGGATCTTCTTTCATGCACGTTCTAGTAACCGGTGCCGCTGGCAAGGTTGGTCGATTTGTCGCCGCAGGCCTTGAAAGTCAGGGCCACCGCGTCCGCGGCAGTGATATCGTCGAGATGCCCGACCTGCAGGAAACGATCGTGGGAGATCTTGGAGATTTCGATCTCGTGCGACGCGCAGCGGAGGGCGTTGACGCCATCGTCCATCTTGGTGGCAATCCAGGAACCAGACCCTGGCCGGAGATTCGCAACAACAACTACGTCGGTTGCTACAATGTCTTTGAAGCTGCCCGTGAACTGGGTATTCGTCGTATCGCATTCTCCAGCCGCGCCGGCCTGTTGAGCAGCTACCCTGGTGGTCTGCAGCGAACGATCGATATGCTACCGCGCCCAAACAGCCTCTATGACATCAGCAAGACCTTCGGTGAAGCGCTCGGATACATGTATTCATCGAGATTTGACATGGAGGCCGTGTCCGTTCGCATCGGAAACTTCAACCCCGATCGAGACCTGCCCGAGCATCCGCACCAACTGAGCCATGGTGATTGCGTTCGAGTCTTCACTGCAGCGATCACGCATCCAGGTGTGAAGTATGAGGCTGTCTTTGGCGTCTCTGACTCGGATTGGGCCATGTACGATCTGGACCACGGACGGCGAGAGATCGGCTACGAACCTCAGGATGTCTCTCACGTAGCGGTCGCTGATCGTAAGACGGACGTAGAGGACGACCTGCCCGCTCTGCCGTGGAGACCACCTGAGCGCATCCTGATCACTGGCGCCGGTGGCAACATCGGGCGGGTCGTGGCGGCGGGGCTGTCAGAGCGCTATCAGATTCGCGGTGTCGACCGGGTAGCCATGCCTGACCTA
>Ga0233428_1003896_pt1 | contig 12072 bp, 8 predicted proteins | sample SI_118_April2016_4_FD_179890 | JGI IMG/M metagenome (GOLD analysis project Ga0233428, IMG submission 179890) | Seawater microbial communities from Saanich Inlet, British Columbia, Canada - SI_118_April2016_120_MG | ecosystem: Environmental > Aquatic > Marine > Inlet | place: Canada: British... | reverse complement strand
GTCGGCCATTCATAATGAGACTTACCCTGGATCACGTGCGCGTGCTGATCCGAAAGTTCCAGGCGGCCTTGTTCGCAGGTGATGACAATCTGCGAGCCCGGGAAATCCATTTTGTACGAATTGTAAAAGGCGCGCACGCCATTGTCGTAACGAATATAGGCGCTCGCATAGGGTTCCGAATCCGGGTCGCGGCCACCATCGCCACGATATTCGGTGAAGTCTTCGTATCCCTCTTCCAGGTCTGCCATGACCCATGCCGCATCACCGTCGGCGTAGTAGTTGATCTGGTCAATCAGATGCGTGCCATTTCTAAACAACATCGCACGCTGACTATACAACTCGGCGTGAATCGTGCGCACGGGGCCTAGCTCACCCGAGTCGATCAGGCGCTTGGCCTCAACATAACGAGAGTCCCAGCGTCGCGTGTGTTCGATGGACAGCAACACACCCTCTGCATCGGTCGCTGCGATCATCCGATCCGCATCGGCGAGGGTTGTGGCGATTGGTTTCTCGCAGAGAATGGCACGAACACTGGGTGTTCGCGCCGCATTCACAACCAGATCGGCATGCGCATGGTCGGAGGTGACGACACTGACGAGACTTGGCTTCTCGGCTGCGAACATCTCATCCGCGTCGGTATAGGTGCGCATGTCCGGCCACACATCCTGCCAATCAGCCTTGAAGCGTTCCAGCATCTGCGGGTTCAGATCACACACGGCTGTCAGTTCAACGGCAGGATGCAGGGCGTAAGCCTGTGCATGTGAACGAGGCATCGTGCCGTAGATCGAATCATCAGGTGGCCGATTGGCGCCAATCCCTCCAAGGCCGATCAGCACAGCGCGATGATTTTGGGTGGGATCCTGCTGGCTCATAGTAGACAGTACCTTGTGGCGGCGATGGGTGGGGGTGACTTAGGAAAATAGGAGCAATCGGTCTTCGGCGCAGGCGTTGAATCGGCACAGGGCTGCAAGGCGGATGCCGTGGCAACTTATCCCGCATCCCATGCGTGGGCAAGACACCTTGCCGCATGCGAGGGCCACTCATATACTGAAGTTCAACCGTAGTAAAAACCATAACATAGAGCTAGTTCACTTGCTGGATTCAGTCGCCTGGACGGACAGATATGCCCGGGAAGAGGGCCCCGTATTCCTCACGGGGATGCAGGCACTGGTTCGCCTATTGGTCGACAAACAACGCTACGACGAGACCGACGGTGCGGGCGACGTCAATCAGACCTTCATCACCGGCTATGAAGGGTCACCTCTTGGAGGCTTCGACCTTGAGGTGGTCGCTCACCTGGAACTTCTCAACGAACGTGGCCGGACGGTACACCAATTCGGCATCAACGAGAAGACGGCTGCCTCAGCTATTCTCGGGAGCCAATACGCCGACAGTGGTGACGTCGACGCCTTCTGGTATGGGAAGGCGCACGGCACGCAGTGGATTCCAGATGAGACGTGGCTCGCCAATCTGGCAGGGAGCAATGGGCGCGGATCCATGGTCCTTCTTTGTGGTGAAGATCATCGATCCAAGTCGTCCGTATCACCAGGCACCAGCGACTGGGCTCTGCGTTCAAGTCTCGTACCGATTTTCTATCCCGCATCCGTTGCCGAGATCATCGAACTTGGGATGCACGCGGTTCATCTGAGTAGATGGCTTGGCGTGGTCACGGCGATGAAGCTGGTCACGCCTGTGTGCGATGGCGGTAGCACGATTGATCTGGCGCGCACGAGGGTAATGCCACAACGACCCGCTCAATACAACAAGCGTTTTCATCCGATTGTCATGGCCCTTGGCGCGCTGCCCATGCAGCAGGAATTGGTCGAGACCAAGGTGCCTCTCATTGAGGCATACATCAGGGACAATCACCTCAACCGGGTTCATTGGTCTGATGCCTCTGGGCCTGTTGGGATTGTGACCAGTGGTAAGAGCTTCGTCGATGTGGATCAGGCGTTACAGTTGCTTGGCACACGCGTGCCGACTCTGCACCTACGGGTCAGTTGGCCCCTCGATGCAGAGGGCATCAGGCGTTTTGCTACCGAACAGGGTCTGGAAACCGTCATTGTCGTTGAAGAGCCGGGCCCCTTTGTCGAGGAGGGAGTGAAAGCGGCTCTTCTCGGCGTCGAAGGTGTACGTGCGGTCTATGGCGAGCGCGACGCGACAGGTGCCACCTTGATCCCGTCCTTTGGCGAGGTAGATCCAGAGGTTCTGGCGCAACGGTTGGCGCCGTATCTGCGTACGGGTGCCATCGCTGCCGTCGCTCTGACCCGCTTTGAGCAGATCGCGTCACGCCGATTCCGTCCGGTCCCCGCCGTGTCACCCATGTCGTGCGGCGGATGTCCCTACAACGTCTTCCGCGACCTGAAGGGTGAAAAACCCGGAGGAGCGATCGGCTGTAGTTCGATTCGCGCCATTGGCGCCTATGATGATGGGGTTCGCTATATCCCAACGATGGGGGCCGGGGGATCGATCTACTCAGGCACGGCCCTGTTTAATGGCAATCAGCACATCTATCAGTATCTGGGCGATGGCAGCTTCTTTCACAGCGGGCGCGGCGCGATTCAGAGTTGTGTGCAGGGGGAGGTAAATATCACCTTCCTCTTGCTCTACAATGGCGCCGTGGCACTGACCGGTGGGCAGACGCCCGGGGGACAGCGGTGTGTCGCTGATGTCGTCGATGAGTTGCTCGCCCTTGGTGTAAAACATGTGGGAATCGTTGGCGAAGTCGACCACCGTCCCGCCTCTGAGCGCGTGCACAATTTTCGTCTCGCCCAGCACCCACAAGCACTTGAGCAGTTTCGCGAATTCGCCGGCACGACGGCGATCATCCTCGACAAGGAATGCGCCACGCAGAAGCTGCGACGAAATCGTCGTGCCGGCATCACACCCTCTCGTCACATCGTTATCGATGAGGAAATCTGTGAGGGGTGTGGGGATTGCTACAGAAAATCTGAGGGCTGCGCTGCACTTTATCGCGTGCCGACAGCCTTTGGTGACAAGACGCAGATCCGGCAATCCTCCTGTGACCAGGATGGCTTGTGCATCGACGGTGAGTGTCCATCCTTCGTCAGCGTAATTCCCGCACCTGGGACCACACTGAAGCGTCAACTTCCAGAGCAGATCATCGACAAGCTGCCAGCGCCTCCCGTGCGAAATCTGCTGAGCGATGAGCAGCAGATCTATACGCTGTATGCTGTTGGCCGCGGGGGAACGGGGGTCGTGACGATCTCCCACGTGTTGGCTTATGCCGCCATGGTCGACGGTCTGCACGTGTATCTGGCAAACAACACAGGGTTGGCGCAGAAGGGCGGGCCCGTGGAAGCGCCCATTCAGTTCAGCCGCGTGCACCAACCAGTGTTCCATCGACTCGTGCCGGGCAGCGCCGACCTGTATATGGGTTTTGACCTGTTCCGTGCCGCGGAGTCACACAACCTTCGTTACGCCGACACGGAACGCACCGTCGCCGTTGTGAGTACGACGCGTATTCCCACTGCTGAGCAGAATCGTCATCCGGAGGCTGAGTTTCCCGAGCCCGATGGACTGCGGGAGATCGTCGACACCTGTACTCGCAGTGACGACGGCGTCTTCCTGGATACCTACTGGATGGCGGAGAGACTCTTCGGCGACACATTGTTTGCCAATGTCATCCTGCTGGGCGCCGCCTGCCAGGCTGGGTTGCTCCCTGTCAGTGCGGCAGCGATCGAAGCGGGCCTGGTGTTCAATGGCAAAGAGGCTGACACCAATATTCAGGCATTTCGCTGGGGACGATTGGCAGTGGCAGATCCACAGCGCCTGCAGGATGCGCTTGGCGGTGTTATGCCAACGGCGACAGCGGCGATCCAACTGCAGCGTGTCGCATTGGGGAATGGCAAAGCACGACAGCTACATGATCAGGCCCTCGACACACTCGACCTGCCGCCTGAGCACGCCGAAACGATCAGCCGTCGTATACGACATCTAGTTGACTATCAGGATCTCGACTATGCTGCGCGCTACGTGGAGATCGTGAAGGGGGTCAGGAATGCGGAAAGGTTACACGGATTTGACTCACAGCTGACGGAGACTGTGGCCAAGTCTCTGCATCAACTGATGACATACAAGGACGAGTACGAAGTCGCCAGACTGCTGGCCCACGGGGAAGCGGAGCAACGAATGATTGATCGCTTCGATGGCAAGGTCCGTGTTGAACGACATCTGCACCCGCCGGCGTTGCGCTGGCTGGGCGTAGGCAAGATTCGTGTCGGTACGTGGACGCGGCCGCTGATGGCGTTGCTCTATCGAATGCGCCGCTTGCGGGGCCGGCCATGGGATCTGTTTGGTCTCTCTGCCTGTCGTCGGGTGGAGCGTTCGTTGATTGATTGGTATGTAGAATTGTGCGCACGGCTTGTCGACAGCCTGGATGCAGAGAATCTCGAACGCTGCACACAGATCGCCGCTGAAGCGCAGAAAATACGTGGTTTCGAAGTGGTGAAGATCGAAGCGGCCGAACGCGTCAGAAGGGAAGTTGATGCGCAGATGGTGAGGTTGAAGTCAGGTTCCAACGATACGGTGGCTACCCACACCGTAGTTCACGACGCCACTGACTAAGCCGCCCATGCAGTGCGGCTGCCAACTGTACATGGCCGTTGGCTAGGTGAGCGTGACGGTTTGTCCGTGACGCGCGGCGCGGCGGATGGCGTTGAGCAGGGAATCGCTTGTCGTGAGTTGCTGCCATCTGGAGATCTGTGGATCAGGCACAACACTCGAACTGTTGAGCGTCGCCCGGACCCACTCCTGCAGTGGCGTGCGAGCCTCGAGGGGCTGTATCCCACCATCGCCATCGAGCAGATGAAGTCCTGTATCCGTCGTGTCTGTTGAGACCGATCCACCTGTTCCCACCAGAAGTCTGTCGGCACGGTCGGCGTCTGGTTGCGGCGTCACCACGATCTGAGCAGTGGCCCCACCTTCGACATGTAAGTGCAAGGTTGCATGCCAGAGCCGCCGTGGACCCATGCGGGTCACATTCAGCTTCGCGTGAGTGACGGGTGATGCCAATGTCTGTGCGCTCTCCATCAGGCCCTGCCACAGTGCCCACCATGTGGACAGCAGGCCTGAGGCGCCGCCACCACTGACACGTCGATAGAAGACGGGGGAACCGAAGGCGGGTCTCTGGCGCGTGTTCTCCATCCTCTTCCACGGCGCATCATGACGCCAGGGCATCCCACACACAATCCCCTCGTCCTGTGTGTTTTCGAGGCGACCTTGACCAGTAACAGGTATGGGCCCAGCTGAGAGAACCCTGATTCCCTGATCACGGCACAACGCGATGTCGGCGGCAAGGCTGGCCTGGGGCGTCAGGAACAGCACGTTCTGAACCCCATCCGCCACGGCATCCTCCAGGCACTTGGCACAAGAGAGATTCGCAGGGGTCTTCTTCGATTTCCAAATCACGACAAGCTGGGGATCGATGTCATGCAGATCCTGAATCCAACTCATCTGATGTGCGGCGGCAACAATGACAAGTCGATTCATGACCCGGACGCCTGTCGCGACAGGGGTAGATGAAGTTCCTGCTCTGTGGCCATTGCGCGGTAGCCCGCCAAGAGGATCTCCATGTTGTCACGTGCATGGCTGACAGTGTATTGGAGGGCAGGCCCGCCATCGAGGGCTGTCACGAACTCCCCCAAGGCTGTCGACAGACCGGCCGAATCATCCTCGGCAGGAGGGTGGAGTGCCGGTGGACCTGTGGCCCATCCCATGGGGTCATTCGCCGCTGGGGGACGGGTCAGGTCGAGCAAATCACTGCGCAGATAGGCCTGTGTCGCCGGTCGTTTTGCATCGATGATCGCAGTGGCGTCGGATCCCACCAGCCAGGCACGGCAGGGGCCGCCGGCTGGATGACTGCCCAGTCCGACACGACCGGCGCTGAGCGTACCCAGGTGTCCATCTTCATCGACCAGTGTCAGACAGGCGAAATCATCGGCGCCGTGCTGAGCGTGTTCGGGGAAGAAGAACGCGCCGCCTGTGCCGTGAATACGAGCGGTGCGACCCAGGCAGGTCTGCAACAGCCCCACACTGTATGACCCAGTGGTTAACAGTTCGCGTTTCAGCTCTGGATACTTCCATTCGCCCGTGTCTGCACCAAGGAAGGGGATGCTGTGGTCGTGAATAGGGCGCGGCAATCCTTTGGCGAAGTGCAGATCCACATGACAACCCAGCAGCTGACCCAGCCGACCAGAGGCGAGGATGGGGCGTGCCTGGCGTAACAGGGTGCCATATCCATAACTGGGTACGATGGCCGTTATGCCGGCGGCAGCTACGGCATCCACGACGAGATCACATTCGCCGAGCGTGGCACCAAGGAATTTGTCGATCCAGAGATGTTTGCCGGCGGCTGCTGCCGCTTGGGCGAGTTCACTTCGGCGTTCGATGTCATGACCAATGCTGACAATCGAAACATCCTCTCGTCGCAATGCGGCATCTACGCTCGTGACATAGGGCACACCCAGTTGCTGGGCCCAGACTCTGTTGAGTCGGCGTAGATCTGCATCGATCGTATCGTCGTCATCGGCAACGGCGACAATCTGTGTCCGTGGATGCTGCTTGTACAAGGGGACAAAGTTGCGTTGATGGCTGTGTCGACTGAAGCTGACCAACAGCACACCGTATGCTTCGTCTGTAGGCATCTTTTGGCGCACTTCCGGCAGCGATCGTGTTTGAAGGCAGGAGTCGAGTTGTGGGACGGGATTGGCAAAAAAAAACGGCCCCGTGGCACAAGTGTGTCACCTAGGGGCCTTGGGCAAAATGACAAAACCGAAACACCAGGAAATCTCGATTCGGCCTACATAAGGGCTGCTACCACTTGGTCAGATTTCCCATGATCTTGTCGAGATCCTTCTGCAATTCTTGCTTCTCGCCTTCCAGCGCACGCACGCGATCTTCGCCCTGCTGGACGGCTGTTGCCATTTCGTTCAGACGCTGCTCAAGTTGCGCTGATTTTTCGGCCAGCTTGGAATTCTTATCCGTCACATCTGCCCGCTGGCGCTGTTTTTCGTCCAATTCCTGGCGTAAGGTCGTAATGCGCACCTCCGTATCACGGATCTTGCGCTCCGCTTCTTCTTGCAGACGACGGCCTTCTTCCTCCAACTGCTTCTGCAGCCTCTGCTGCTCCTGTTGGAGTGCTTGCTCTTTTACCTCCAGCTGCTCGGCGAGAGTCGATGTTTTCGACTCCATGTCCTGCATTTGCTGCGTCTGTTCTTCGGTCTGTCGTTCGGCTTCCTGCCGTTGACTGACCTCCATATCCAGCATCTGGTGCATGCGGGCAATCTCATCCCGCTGGCGCGTAAGTTCCGCCTTAAGTCGAGATGATGTTAGAAATGCTAGAAGACCCATGGTTCCTCAGAATCCTACCACGAAGGGGTGCCAGGACGAAGGGAGTATCATCGGGGAGACGATATTCTGGGTGGCCAAGATCAGACAGGCCGTCGGTTGGCGATCCATTACTTGGAGATTGCGTGACGCCGCCACTCGGATTCTGGCATATCCGTTGCCAGTCTCAGAGCCCCATGGGCACCGGCGTAAATCGGGTCTTCAGCCGTGCTGACGCGACAGGGACCAAACTCGGTGAGATTTGAACGAACTTCCTCGCCCAATCCCCGAATCTGACTGCCACCACCCGCCAGGACGATGTTCTGCCGCAGTTCATTCTGAAACTCTGAGTCGAAGCTGACAATCAACTCCTTGGCACTCGAGATCATGTCGGGGAGGACACTCTCGCAAGCTTCACGCAATTCGTCGGTCACATCATAGGTCTTCGGCTTGCCATCGACCTGGAAGTCAACGGCAATGACTTCCTTGTTGGAGGACACGAAGGCGTATTTCTCTTTGATCTTGCGCGCCATCTCCAAGGTGATAGGCGAGTCCTGAACCTTCTCCTGCAAGAGCATGTGAAATCTGGAATCGACGTAGTTGCCGGCCTTGATCAGCGTCTGCTGATCTTCTTCGCCGGGAATCGTGCCGTGCATCCGACACAGGTCGAGTGTACCGGCACCGATGTCGATGATGAGCGCGTTATTGAACAGATCCAGACCGTAGGCGACAAGGAAGGGCTCTGAGGCGACCATCGCGTGCGACACGAGACCGCTGACCGCGTCGATGAGCGCCTGACGATCCTCGGGGGTGGCACGGGCGGGGCAGCCGATGACGGCACGAATTTCTTGGTTGGGATTGGCTTCGGACAATTCGATGACGTAGGAGACCAAATGCTCGATTGCCTCAGCCTCTCTGTCGTCCTCACCACTCGGCTCGCCTTCAGGGCGGGCACGAAATACGCCATGCTCCATCGGCCAGATCATGTCGACGGCCATGCGATGTTCAAGGCATTCGTCGCCGATCACCACCTGCTTCTGCAGGAACTTGTAGGAGATTAGATCCTTTGGCCAACCCACGACACTGGTTACTGTCCGACGTATGTCAGTGCTTGTCTCGATCGAGGTTTGGGACGTGCCCAGATCTAAGCCGACATGCAGAATGTCGCCGTCCTGGGAGGCAGCAGCCCCCGGACCTTCAGCAGCCATAGATCAATACTCCGTTCTGTCGACGGGAATGGAGCACTCTCGAAGAGAGCTCCAAAGTGGAAGGGCGCTGGTCGTAAATCAGGGTGCCAAAACGCGGCACCAGTAATTCGACCTAAAGCTCTATTTTGCAGTCAAATATAAGCAGGGAGGGCCAGAATATGTCAAGCCGAAATCCCCCTCGGGAAATGAGTGCCTCCTAACCCACGGTTCTCGGGGAACCTAACCCCCGGTTCTCGGGGAACCTAACCCCCGGTTCTCGGGGAATCCGGCAGGTAGTCGGTGGCAAAGCAGGAACCGGGTGAAACCTGCCCCGCATCGATGATTTTGGCCTCGACCATCTGGTCAACGAGGACTTGCCATCGGTGCAGGGTCATGGTACCGATCTGCTCTTTTTGAATTGAATCACCGGTGATGACGAGATTGCGTGACAATTCGGCACCGACACCCAGAATCTCGACATCCATGTCGGGATTGAGCGTGTGGATGTGCTCATTCGTCTGCTGTGGTTGCTCCAGATACCGTATCCAGCCCCGCTGTGCGGCTGCCACGACGGCTGCAACCGTCTCAGGTTGCTCCTGCAGCCGCTTCTCGGTTGTAATCAGGACACTCGCATAGGGATTGAACCCCGTCTCTGACACCAGCAGGGCTCGAGGCGTCGCACCCAGCCGCTGGGCTACAACAGGCTCGCTGAAGATATATCCCTGCACCGCATAGGCAGGATCGTTCACGAATGGGGCGACACTGCCGTGATAAGGCACAATGCTCACCCCAGGAAACTCGTAGCGCTGCCGCAGGAAGTGGGAGAACGCAGGTCGTTGTGACAGGGCAAGGGTCAAGTTGGCAATGTCGGAGATCTGTCGAATCCCACTGCCCTCGTGGACGACGATACAGCGAGGATTGATCTGATAGGGAGCAAAGACGGCAACGATGGGGATCCCCGCGGCCCGAGCCGTGATCACGCCATCTGCATTTGTGAGGCCGAATTCCACTTCACCTGTCGCCACGCGCTTTACCACCGGTGCATCGGGCCCGCCACCAAGTATCTCCAGGTCAAGGCCTCGCTGCTGATAGTCGCCGTGGACCTGGGCAGCATAGTAGCCACCGTGTTCTGCTTCGGGAAACCAGTTGAGTGCCAGGCGCAATGCAGGCTCGGAATCGGTGGAGGGGCCGCAAGCAACGGCAAGGAGTGTTAGCACAAACAACATTGCAGCACAGAAAGGATTGCGAACCTGCACGTAAGCTCTCCGAGTTGATTTAATGGGCTGCTGCCCAGCGACGTAAAACAAAGCGATTCATCACACTGATCGCACCAAAGAATAACAGGCCAAGACCGGTGGAGAATAGAACGCAGGCAAACAGATAAGGCGTCTTTGCATGGGCATTGGTCTGAATAATCCAATAGCCAAGACCAAAGTCCTGCGTGCCGTAGCCGGTAAAAAATTCTCCCACGATGGCGCCTATGACCGACAAACCGCAAGAGATGCGGGCGCCCGTGAGCATGGCGGGTACCGCATGGGGCACCTGCAGTTTCCAGAGTCGCTGCCATCGACTCGCATCGTGCAGCGCGAACAGATCACGTAGTGGTGGTGCAACACTGGTGAGCCCTGCTGTGGTATTGGCGACAATGGGAAATAGAGAAATGATAAAGGATACAGCGATCACACCCGTGAGTCCGTGCCCGATCCACAGAATAATCAGTGGTGCGACGGCGACAATGGGAACGGTCTGCAGGAAGATGGCGTAGGGATACAGACTGCGCTCGATCCACTCAGACTGTGAGAACAACACAGCCGTGGCGAAGCCGACGATGAAGCTGAGAACAAATCCAGCAACAGCGGCTTGTGCCGTCAGCGCTGCCGCATGCAACAGGCTGTCGAGATGTTTGCTGATCGCCGCTGCCACGACAAGGGGGCCTGGCAAGATATAGGGGGGGATCGCAAACACGAGGATGAGCAGTTGCCAGGCCGCCACCACGAGCACCAGCGTCAGAGCTGGTGGCAGCACGCCGCGCAGGATCTTCATCACGTGCCCAGTTGCGGGGCCGGAGTGTTTGGCAACCATCAAATCTGCAGACCTCCCGCCAAGGCGCCGGTGTCTTGTTCTGCAGAGACCAAATCTTCGGAAACCCGTGCTACGAGACGACCAAAGGCAGGGTCTGTGCGCAAGGATCGTGGCCGCGGATAGGGAAAGTCCACATCGTGGACGGCGCGGATCTGTCCTGGGCGCGGCGTCATGACCATGACACGTTGGCTCAGGAAGACCGCCTCTTGTACCGAGTGCGTGACGAAGAGACACGTCCATTGCCGTTGGCACCACAGTGCCAACAGATCGTCATTGAGTCGCTGGCGACTGATTTCATCAAGTGCACCAAAGGGTTCGTCCATCAGCAAAAGCCCCGGATCGGTCACGAGGGCGCGGGCAATGGAGACGCGCATTCGCATACCACCCGACAGTTGGTGTGGATACAGATGAGCCATGTCCTGCAGTCCCACAAGTTGCAGGCACGCTTCGACACGCTGATCTGTTTCGCTCTGCGCGGTTCCACGTAGTTCGAGAGGCAACGCGACATTGGTGGCGACTCGGCGCCAGTCCAGCAGTGTCGCGTCCTGCAATACATAGGATAGATGCCGGCGCTGGCGGCGAACCTCAGAGGGCACGGAACCGTCCACTTCGATGCTACCCCGGCTGGCCTGGGTCAGGCCCGAAACCAGTCGCAGAAAGGTCGACTTGCCACATCCGGATGGCCCGACGATGGACACGAATGATCCTGCCTCGATCGCCACGTTGACCTGCGCCAGCGCCTCAACGCCGCCATCAAAGGTCATGTCGACATCGCGGGCGACGATTGTTGTCGCCATCTTAGGTTCCACGTCGATGCCCCCATAGCTCGATGTGCATGCGTCCCGTGAAGCTGAAGCCTTCGCGGCGACAGATTTCGGCCACGACGAGGCCCCGTTCGTGCAGGGTTTCATCGTCGATCCCCTCGGGCATGAGGTAGACGCCATCGCGAGGTAGACGATATTCTTCGATGAGTTGTAGAATCTGCTGCAGGTCATCTTCACCTTGTACGACAAATTTGATCTGCAAATCTGCGGCAGTGGCGACAAATTGCTGCAGGGGGGCATGTCGATTGTTGCGATCATGGAGACGCCGATGTCTCTCGTGCTCTACTGGCCGCGCATGTTCAAGCTTCGGCGAGATCGAATAGAAGTCGGGGTGAAGGTCTTCACGAAAGATGGTTCCTGCTGTTTCAATCGTGACAAAGTGACCTCGCTCTTGAAGCCTGTGTACCAACACTGCGAGATCTGGCTGCAGCATCGGTTCGCCGCCGCTGATGACAACGTGCTCAACATCCTGCCATTGACTCGTTTCTGCGAGGATCTGGTCGGCACTGCGTTTGTGGCCCGTCGGTCGCCACGATGTGTGCGGCGTATCGCACCAGACGCAGCGTAAGTTGCACCCGGATGTGCGGATGAAGATGCACGGATGCCCGGCGTATTTTCCCTCGCCTTGCAAT
>Ga0233428_1003895_pt1 | contig 12078 bp, 9 predicted proteins | sample SI_118_April2016_4_FD_179890 | JGI IMG/M metagenome (GOLD analysis project Ga0233428, IMG submission 179890) | Seawater microbial communities from Saanich Inlet, British Columbia, Canada - SI_118_April2016_120_MG | ecosystem: Environmental > Aquatic > Marine > Inlet | place: Canada: British... | reverse complement strand
TACGATCTACTAAAAGTAAAAACCTATGAAGATACAGAGGCAACTGTCATTAAACATCTTCCCGGCTCCGGAAAGCATACCGGTTGTATTGGATCACTGTTAGTGGAGCTGCCCAAAGGAATTCAATTTGCAATAGGGTCTGGTTTTTCTGATAAGGAACGAGATAACCCCCCTCCAATTGGAAGTACCGTCACATTTAAATACTACGGATTTTACAAATCAGGCATTCCTAAATTTGCCTCCTTCCTTCGTATTCGTGAAGAGTATTGATAAAATCACTTTAAGAGAGCCGAAAAGATCATTTACCGGGTACTAGATTCAAAAACTATATCTCAAGAAAAAATAGCTTCTATCATCATTATCAAATTGACCGAAAAATGTTGTTTGGTTTCCCTCAATAAAATCGATACCAAAGGTCAGTTTAAACGCATCGGTAATATCGTAATTAATTTCAGGATTAATTACATAACTCAAATGGTGGTCTAGATTATTTGCAAGTTTTGTTTCCAGTTCCAGAGTGTCGGAAAATTTATAGGTTATTGTTGAGAGAAAAGAGTTCCTGGATACACGCCCCAGCCCCGAAGCAAACGCCGGCCTTTTATCCTCCCTTGATTGTGTAGTCGTATCTCCCATGTATTCCAGTATCAGAAAAATGTCATGGTCATATATCACATTTGTCCAGTTATAATCAATTCCTAAAATATACTGAAGGTAATCTCCATTTTTGCTGCCATCATAAAAAAACTGAGCGGCTTCACCATGTACACCCAAGCCACCAAATGTAGTAGCAAAATCGACACCGACAACCCTGGTACGATTATACCTCGCTGTCAGAGATTGATCACTTTCAACAGTTGCCAGGGTTAAATCATCATAACCGTCGTAGTAGCTGGCAGATAGGTCCCATCCTGAAAAGTGTCTCGATATCCTGATACCAGTTTGTGAGCTTGACAAAGTATCAGCTGGCAGTTCTCTGCCATTAACAACAGTTGGTGCCTCAGGATCCAGAAAGGAGTGTCTTGAATTAAGTAAAGGCAGCCGTGTCGGTGTGTATGTTGGGATGAAAATAAGATCAAAAGTAAAGTCATTCCAATAATATAGTAAATTTATGGCCGGTACTCCGATCTTTTCCTCTTCTACAAACAGATCAACATAATTCCGTGGATTAAGGTTGTCCGTCGGATTAAATCCATCAGCCTTTCCCCATGAAAAAATCTGTTTCCCAACCTTCAGGTCGAAGCTGCTGAAATTAAACTCCGCGTAATACTCTTCCAGATCAAAGCTTAATCTTCTAGCTCCTTTATTTTCAAACTCATCGATATGACTTGAACTGTAGTTGTCATTGTCAAAAATCAATTTAGGAGCAACAAGAAATTTGCCTAAATCCCCTATATATTTTTCATATTCTAATTTAATAACACCTTCAGCACGGTATATCTTGTCATCACTGGCGTCATCACGAAAATAGGTAAAGTTTCTGTACTCGATAAACCCGTCAAAGGCATCACTGAAAGAAGAAGATATGTTTTCTAACTTTCCAGTAATACCATATTGTTCCTTGCTAATAATGTCTATTTCACTACTTTCTTCAAGTACCTGTGAGTAGCCATTATGTATAAAAAAATTGATTATCAAACATAATATGATTAGTCGAAATACGTACTTATCTAACACCTCTCTTCAAGGTCCTTTCATGAAACAGTTTTTCATTGAATCCATTATTGTAGTGAAAACCATCTATGGTTACGACCGTCTTGTTCCCATTCAAATGATTATCCATAATCATTTCTGTTGCTGTCCATATATCCTGAATTAATTCCCATTCAATCCTTTCAGTTTTCAGGTACTCCCCTTTTTTATTGTAAAACTCAGCCTTTAATACAACCCAGCGTTCAGGATCAACCCAGACCACAATCTTACTGTAAGCATCTTTTTTGTCTTTAGGAATACTTTCAACAACATAGCATTCTCTATCCTGAAATGATTCTGTCTTAACAAAGGTGTGAGTATCTTCTTCAAGGTCACGGGTATTCAGATCAGAATAGTTGAACTCTGTTCCAAAAAAAGAATCGTGCTTCGAACTTGAAGCAATTCTCCTGGTTTTTCTCAGTGCCGGAAGATAAATCCACTGGTCATCGTCTTTATTATATTTTTCGTAGTTCCATGAAAGAAATTCCGTGTCTTTTATGTTGGGTGGTGACAGGAAAAAGAACATAAACTTTTCATCCATTCCACCCTTTCCGTCAAGGTCTATCCATAACCACTTTGCATCCCGCACCTTTCCATTGCCATTTCGGTATATAATATCAAACCTCATATTTGAAGAAGCATCATCGCCATTTTCTCGATCAAGTACCTTTTGCTTTATCTGTGTACCAGTCAAATCATTTGCATTTGAAAAGCTGACATTAAAAAACAATAAAATGATAATTATAATGAAAGATTCTAAAGTAAATTTTTTTTTCATTAACATCATTACCTCCTGGGTAACAGGAATAGAGCAGTCGGAATAATAGTCAGTGTGCTGACAGCGCAGATAAGCATTGTCACACACACCATCCATCCAAAATGAATAAGGGGAACAAAATTCGAGTAAACCAGAACAAGGAATCCTGAAGCCACCACCACGGCATTTATCATTATCGCCTTGCCCGTACCCTTAATGGCCTTTTTTGCAGCTTCACCGGTAACGTAACCTTTTTTCCTCTCATCAGACATCCATACCAGAAAATGGATACAATAATCCACACCGATACCAATCGCGACACTACTGACTATAGAAGTACCGACATCCAGAGGGACCTGCAAGATTGTCATAATTGCAAAGTTGCATAATATTGTAAACCCGATTGGTAAAAATCCTAAAAACCCCAGAGGAGAGCGAAACATAAATGCCATCAGAAACAATACAATCACAAATGAAATCATGATACTCCATATCTGCCCCTTTACGACCATATCTGCAACAACGACAATCAAGGTAGACATACCGGAAAATGTCACATAAATATTTTCAGGAAGAATCTCTTTGCAACACCGCCCGATAGTACTGATAATTTGTTTATTTAATGTTGATTTATCTGTATTTAAAAGTATTCTCATATTTGTCTGTTGATATTGAGTATCTACAACTTTCTCCAGATCTTTTCCTCCTGCCCCTTCGTAAAGCAGAAGGTATTGAGCAATTTGATCATGGCCTTTCACCTCTACCTCCTGTTCCACCTCAATCTCCTTGCCATCTTTTTCAATCCAGTCAATCTCAACTTCCTTTTCCACAGGCCGGGGAATTCTTTTGTATGATTCCACCTCATCATGCATTACATAATTCATTCGTTCTATAAAATCGACCATGGAGATTACTTTCCCAACTTCGTTATGGCCTTCTATTTTCGTTTGCAGATTATCAATCTTTTTCAGCAATTCAGGATCAACGAAATTGTCTTCATTTTTTGATTCTAAAACAAGATTTATCCAGGTCACACCGGCAAAATACTTATTGATAAAATCATGAGCCTGTCGAATATCAGCAGAACTCTTAAATAATCCGGTGGGGGCGTACTCTATATTAACCCTACTCGTCCCATAACCTGCAGCACATAAAAGGCAAATTATGACAGACAGGCTTATCCATTTTGATTTCTGTAAAACCGTTCCCACCCTGTTGAATGCATTTTGTTGATTTTCACCGTCTATTATTATAATTCCTGCTTGGATTGGAGATTTAAGTAAGGTTAAGGCAGCGGGGATAACGGTGAGGGAGAAGATCATTGCGCTGAAAATACCAAATGCGGTGAATAGACCAAAATTCCGTATATCCGCGATTTCCGATATGGCAAGTGAACTGAAACCGACCATGGTAGTCAGCGATGTCATAACGACCGGTTTCGCCATCCTGTCCATGGTGTTTCTCAGTGCAGATTCCTTATCCACACCGCGCCTTAATTCACCGTAATAATGCGTTAAAATATGTATTGCGTCTGCAGTACCTATGGCAATCAAAACTACAGGTATTGCGCTTCCCAGGACAGTAAATTTTATCCCTAAAATAGAGATTAATCCCAGTGCCCAGATGACGCTTGTCAGAACAACAGCCATAGTTAAGTAAATTCCCTGCAGATTTCTGAAAAATACAAAAAGCAGGGTAATGATTACAACAAGAACTATCGGAATTAAACGGTTAAGGTCATTTTCAGAATATTCACGCTCCAGCACCCAGAGTAAAGGAGTACCTCCCAGATAAATCTTTTCAGGCCCGCTTTCACTGTCGATGCTCTGTTTGAGTTTATGATAAAGGGGTGTTGTTTTATTCCTTTCATTCTCCGGATATGCAAGTTCAAGAGTGATCATAGTGCTCTTCCTGTCTGAAGAAACATAAACTTTATCAAACAGGTCATTTGCGATTGCCTCGTTCCGGACCTGTGCAAGGCCTTCCTGGGTTTCAGGTACACTTTCAATTAAGGGATCTACTTTCAAACCATATTCTGTTCCCTTTATATGCTCTACGGTAAAAAAGCTATTAACCTCCTCTACAGGAAAAAGAGAAATCCTCAGCTCTTCTATCCAGGCGACAAGCTTACTGAAAGGTTGGTCCTGGCTTTTAATAAGCTTTTCCAGATTAGCAATTTCATGAATATCATCACGTGAGATACCTTCTTTTTGAATCTCTTTTAAAAGTAATTGTATTTCTCCTGAAGTATTATTGATAAATTCCCTTAATTCTCCTTCTTGTTTTTCCGTGATTATGGTAATGGATTTGAATTGATTCGTTAACCTCTGAATCTTTTCAAGAGAAGCTTGATTGAAAATGTCTTCTTCAGATTCGATGCCAACGATGATTAAGTCATTTAAATGGAAGTAATCATTAACCGAATAAAAAAGCTGCTTCGTTGGATTATCTGGCGGGATAAATGTCCATGCGTTCTCTTCTTTCTGTATCTGTGGAAAATAGATGAGAAAAGGTATCGTTAATAAACCAATGATGAGGATTATGGTTTTGGGGTTTAAAGTGGAAAATTTGACAAGTTTATTAATCACAATTTATATTCATAGTGAATGATTTTTAGTGTTACTTTTTAATGCCATTCCCGCCCTGCTTTGCAGGCGTAATACAAGATCTTGTTTAAATTCCCATTGCTGACTCCTGTGATAAAGCAGATTTGAATTCAGAAAGATGCTGATGACATCTGGACCTGCTTGCTACCTGCTAATTGATTTCTATTCATCGTCCTCAACTTCGCCCCCACCCCTGCTACATTTCCGGTTTCTATATCTTTTCTTATGCTTGCCATAAACTCATTACACTGCGCTCTTCGCTCATCCTGATCTAAACTTAGTCCGTCATGGTATAGATAGGACATCAATACAATCTCATCAGAAAGGGGAAGCATTCCATTTTTTACCAACTCTTCCGTAAACTTCGTGGTTTCGACGAAGGGATTCATAAACTTACCATTTGCATTCTTTGTCTTCCATGGCGGCGCTGGCCACTCTTCAGGCATTTGCAATAGATCCAACTCATAAAGCATCATTTTCTTCGCAAAATCCTCTTCTAAAAGAACTCCCGTACGTTCCGGATCTTTATCTGCTTTTCTTGCTATTGATGTCCCCGGAATAGGGCCCATTGGTAAGGTAACTACAAAATCAGGCTGCATATCAACAAGGTATTTAATACTTCTCTCCATTGTCTCGGGAGTCTCTCCCGGGCAGGGGACCATCATGGCCACTATTGTGGCCACTCCGTGCTTTTTGAACTCCCTGACCATTTCACTGGCGTTCTTTAAATACTGTTCCGTGTTATCAGTCTTCTTGAGGACGTTCTCAAGGATGTTCTTGTCTGTAGATTCAAGCCCGATGAAGGCCCCCGTAAAGCCCTTTGAAAGCTCCACAAAATCATAGCCCGGGAAGGAATAGGTAAACGCGCTTATCTTCTTACCCGGTATCTGCCTGACAAGTTCACTGATATATTCAGGCATTGGTGAAGGTCCGCTCAATCTGCTGACCTTCATTCCGGAATCCTCTATCTCCCTTACCAACTGTTCAACAGGCCTTACTCTGCGTTTACCTGCTATTCGCGTATGTACACAGAAACCGCACCTTCCGTATGAACATCCCCTGCTGTCCTCTATGGGAACAATATGAATCTTACCATCTAATTCAGGGTAGTACTCCTCATCGTATATTGGTCTGGGAAGGTTGTCCAAACTTACCTCTTTCCTCTTTGTCCTTATGGCTTGACCGTTTTTACGGTAAATAATATTTGGTACATCTTCTATATTGCCGTTGTCATACGCAAGTTTAGCAAGCGGAACTATGGCCGAGTCACCGTCACCATAGGTCATCATATCGAACGCATCCGTATAATTGAATATCTCTTCTCCAAACCAGTCTACGTGCGGCCCTCCAGCTACGAGGATCAGGCCAGGATTCCTTCTTTTCAGCTCTTCATGGATTTTTATGTTATCTACAAACCCATTTGCATAGAGCTTGGTCCCCGCAATCTTAACGTTATTACTCCGGTAATAATCATCAAGAAAATCTATACTATCCTTCACAAATGCCTCTTTGCCATGTTTGGCGATATCCTCTATCGTCTTTAAGTTGTTAAAATCAAATATTATAGGTTTATAGCCTTCATTCAAAAGATAGGACGCCAGCAGAGCCGGTCCATTGTCAAGCATCAACCCGCTTGGAACAGGTCCGCGAGACTGCACAGCGTAAGTAACTATAGGAAAACACCCCTTGCCATTTACATTCATTTTATTCTCCTGTAATTTAATATTATAATTTATACAAACAAGATATTATGATGTCTGCAAAGCCTAAATGTAATCAGTATCTGTTGTGGAAACGCTCTATACCTATCTTGTTACCCTGAACCAGTTTCAGAGTGACAAGATAGTGTTTCCATAACAGATACTGATTTTTAACACATACTCAATTGAGGCTCTAAGATATCGTACGGTTTTTCAATATATGACGTTCGTTTTCTGAGAAAACACATCATGACCTCGGATATGTTATTTAAATTCAATCTTAAGGGAACTGCATACTCATTAAACTTTTCATAATAAACTTCATCTGCAAATTGATAAAAACCAATATTCTTAAAATATTTAATAGTATTTCCTTCTTTTGATTTTGTTGAATTTGATAAGATAATTATGTCAGTGATATTGCGGGAAAGTGCATAATTGATAATGAGTTTACACAAGCTATGTGAATTCCTGACATTAAATCGTTCATCTTTTCTGATACAAAACCTGGATGCTTCTGCCAGATTAATATTTCCATCTCTCTTTAAATCATCAATATTCACGTAGTTTTCAATATTATATTTCTGACGAAGCTCCGTGATTAATCTGACAGTACCGACAGTTTCACTATTTTTTTGTATAACAAAATTTGTTGTCATTGGCAAGTCATCAAAATCATCCTTTTCTCTTCCATCAGGGTATTTCGTTTTATCTATATAGCTTAACTCTTCACCAAAAACGGAATATCTTAATTCAAATGCTCCAATTAAATCTTTTATTGATCTGGCGATTTTTACATCTAGGTTCATAAGAGTGCCTTTTTAAAAATGTTAACAGGGATTTCTTAAAGAAGTATCTACCTACATGCCTTGGTATTGTTGAACGCAGCATTCTGAACAAAAGCAGGGCTGATAATTACGAAAGCGCGTAGGCCACCCTGAGTTATATTTTCAATCCAATTCAGGTTAATGTTCTACACCTGTTTAATCTTTGCATTTACTACGTTATACATCTCCTGTATAGTTGAAATCTCACCCACTTCTTCATCGGAAATCTCCACCTTAAACTCATCTTCAATGTCATACAGCACACTTATCATATCTGCAGAATCTATACCGAGATCATTTCCGATGTGCGCATCATCCGCAATACTTTCAGGCTCTACCTTGAGTTCCTTTGCAATTACTATCCTCAGCCTTTCTTTAATTGTGTCTTCTTTAACAGTCTCCATTAAAGTGTCTCCTCAAAATTTAGATAAAAAAAGAATAAATTTAAAAAACTCTTTCTGTACTGACCACAATGTATTACCAGGAGGTAATCAATTTTTTTATATTTTGAAACCGGTGATGTTCATATGGCTAATATTCCACATTTCCAAATGTGTTAATAACCTTTTTCACTACTAACGTTGAATTATTCCCTCCAAAACCAAATGAATTAGAAAGTACCGTATTAACTTTCATCTCCCTGGCTTTATCAGGTACATAATCAAGATCACATTCCGGTGCAGGGTTCTCAAGATTAATGGTAGGAGGAATAACACCGTTTTTAATTGCTAATAGTGATACTATTAATTCCACCGCACCGGCAGCACCCATTAAATGCCCCGTCATTGATTTAGTTGAACTTACGGGAACTTTATAAGCATCATTCCCAAAAACTATTTTTATCGCCCTGGTTTCTCCTTTGTCATTTGCAAGAGTTGATGTCCCATGAGCATTAATATAATCAATATCATTAGTAGTGAAATCTGCATCCTCTATTGCCAAAAGCATTGATTTGGATATTTGTACCTTATCCACTGATGGTTTGGTCATGTGAAATGCGTCGCTTGTAGCTCCATAACCGGCTACTTCACCATAAATATCCCCCCCCCTCCTGAGCGCACTTTCTTCACTTTCCAGAACCAACATGCCTGCACCTTCTCCCATCACAAAACCATCCCTATCCTTTTCAAAGGGCCTGCTGGCTCTTGTTGGGTCTTCATTTCTTTTTGACAATACTCTTAAGGAACAGAAAGCTGCCAGATTAAGAGGAAAAACGGGTGCTTCAACTCCTCCTGTCAAGACGATATCGGCCTGGCCAGCCTGGATCATTTCTTTTGCAATCCCTATCGCCTGACTTCCACTTGAACAAGCTGTTGATGCAATTAAGTTCTGGCCATGAAGTCCGTAGAAATCAGAGACTACATTTGACAAATTACTGTTTTCCGTGGGAGGTTTAGTGCGTAATGTATAGTTGTTATTTTCAATCGCAGTTTTTTCATCATGGTATGACAAAACTTCTATACCTACGCCAATTGACACTCCAACCCTATCCTTACTATTAAAACTACCGATATCTAAACCGGAATCCTGAATTGCCATTCTCGTTGCTGACAAACCTAGTTGAGAATACCTGCACAAATTGTTTGCCAAATCTTCCTGCATATATTTTTCAGGATCAAAATCCTTTATCTCACCGGCAATCCTTGTAGGATAGCGCTCAGTATTAAACCTTGTGATCTCTGATATCCCAGAGCTTCCATTAACGAGAGATTTCCAGAAAGTATCTATCCCGGTCCCAATCGGAGATATAATCCCAATCCCGGTTACAACTACTTTCTTTTTTTTCGTAGTATTCATCATTTATCAACACATCATAAACTGTTCATTCGGGGAACAAACCCTACATAAAAAATCCGGAAAGCAATTTCCCGTAAATCATCACATACGCTTAAAAACCAGTGACACATTATTGCCACAATAACTGAAGTTGTTTGACAATATAATACTTGCTGATTTTTCCACCGGTTTTTTTAGATGAAAGAGTGAATTGCATACAAGGTCTACGTTCTCAAGTTTATTCGTCTGTGGCAAAATATTTTTTCTTAAACATAACAATGAAAAGATTGCATCGATTGCGCCTGTGGCACCGAGTGATAACCCTAAGCTGCCTTTAGTTGAACTTACCGGAATCCTTTGAGCTTCTCTGCCAAATACCGATTTTATTACCTCCGATTCTTCCCTGTCTTCTTTTATCCCTGAAATGCCACTGGCATTTACATAATCAACCTTTGATGAATCAATTGAGGCAAACTCCAATGCCTGTTCAGTACATAAGACCTTGGAATCAAAACTCGAATTTTTCTGATTTCCACAAACACTGTTATGATAAGATGTCCCAAATCCAAGAAACTCTCCATAAATATCGGCACCTCTTTTTTCTGCACTGCTGAGTGTTTCTAAAACTACCATACCGGCTCCCTCACCTAAGACAAAACCGTTTCTTTCCCTATCAAAAGGACAGCTTGCTGAATTTACCCTGCCATCATTTTCCTGAAACAAACCTTTAGGTTTTAATTCTTCAAAAACCCCTGACAATAATGGCGCTTCCGTACCACCGGCAACCATTGCATCGATATCACGTTGTTGGAGTACATTAAATGCCTGGATTATGCTGTATTCAGAAGAACACGCACCGCATGAAAATCCAATATTAGGACCTTTAAGATCCAGCTCTATTGCAACCTCACCGGATGGTGCATTCGTAAGACTATTTTGCATGAGTAAAGGATGAACTTTTCTCGGGCCCTCCGAATAAAGCATCTTGATCTGTTTTTCTATAATATTAAGACCTCCATAAGCACTACCGATAAAAACACCGATCTTTTCCCTGTTAAAATCATTACCGATCTTTGCATCACCGAATGCCATCTTTGCCGCAACCAGAGCAAAGCTGGAAAATCTATCTATTTTCCCTTTTTTATCCTCCGGTACAAATGTTTCAAGCTCATGGTCATCCACTTTGCCAGCAAATGCTCTTAGACCATTATCATTTATCTGAAATTCCTTAATTCCCGGCATACCAGAAATGTATCTATTCCAGTTTTCACTTACACCAGTCCCAAGCGGACTAACAATACCGAGGCCTGTAACTACTATTCTCTTTTTCATAAATATGCTGCCTCTATACCGGATAATATTATTTTAAAATGAGTGTGTAAGGTTACCAAATGGAGTGAGTCAAAATAACCATCCTGGTTTTTTGATTTCGTTTGCATGATTTTGGCATCTTCCATGATTGCCTTACCGGACGTTACTGATAATGACTTGTTCGAAATCAGAAGAAAAATTACAGCTTGATCAAGTAAGTCATTATTAACGCACCAGCACTTGCGTGAATAAATAAACTAACACTTCTAGTCAATGATCAGATACTTTGCCAGCACATGTTCACTAATCATTAACATCTACTTTAAACTTCCTAATTCCTGACAGATCTGAAAAGTATTTAAACCTGTTTAGATTTAGAATAATTCTACGCAGACTAACATTACCTAGGCCTGTAACTATGATCCGCTTTAAATAAATACGCCACCTCTATACCGGTTAATACTATTTTAAGATGAGTGTGTAAGGTTACCAAATGGAGTGAGCCAAAATAACCATCCTGGTTTTTTGATTTCGTTTGTATGATTTTGGCATCTTCCATGATTGCCTTACCGGACGTTACTGATAATGACTTGTTCGAAATCAGAAGAAAAATTACAGCTTGATCGAATAAGTCATTTTTAACGCCCCGGAACTTTACGTGGAAAAATAAATTAACATTTCAAGTCATTAATATTCTTTTACTTTTTTAGGCCTTGTTTGTCACAACTTATTAAAAATATACTACAATGTCAGAGAAAATCTAGGATATCTGTTTTTATTCACCAGCATCCTATACTTGTTAGAGGCAATAGTAGTTTTATGAATTTACCTTTGTCTCTACAGCTAATAAGTACAGCAGCAGATACCATGCCAAGACCTTCCTTAAAACTGCCGAATCATAAGGTCATGTATAACTAGGTCTTACAGAATTGATTCCAATCTCCGATTTTAGACTTTCTATTATTTGTTATAGTTTCATAACAAAAAATGTTATAGCGTTATAACATTTGAGGCAAAATTTATAAGGCGAGATAGTTTTTAATAAGATCTTGCTAAACATGGTAAAGTGAGTAACCTGATTGAATCGCAATTATATACCATGTGATGGATAATTTGTTTTTATTAAAGTTTTTGGTACTAAAGGAAAATTAAAAAATTAGAATTGAGTTTATCTGAAAGTAGGTTTAACATCTCTGTATTTTCAATTCACGACTATTGATTAATAGTGGAAGAGCGATCTCAGAAGACCGAGTAGATGGATTGAGAAATAAAGTAGAGGCTATCAAGAGAATAGTTTTGAGTTAGTGGCCGTATCTATAGATAAAGAAAGAGCTTTATGGCAGAACGCCAGCACAAAGGGCAACACAACTGGAGAATCTATTCGAAACTTACAGGGGGGAGGGGGATAATAG
>Ga0233428_1003893_pt1 | contig 12080 bp, 12 predicted proteins | sample SI_118_April2016_4_FD_179890 | JGI IMG/M metagenome (GOLD analysis project Ga0233428, IMG submission 179890) | Seawater microbial communities from Saanich Inlet, British Columbia, Canada - SI_118_April2016_120_MG | ecosystem: Environmental > Aquatic > Marine > Inlet | place: Canada: British... | reverse complement strand
ATAATCTCTGATATCGTGGTTATTATACTTTAAATGTTAGTATATGCAATGCCTCTCCGAAAAATTTTTATAATGTTAACTAAAAGAAAAAGGGAATTAATGTTGTTGACATTCACTATTTGTTATAGTAGCTTATCTCTAAAAATGAGTATGTTTTAGCTTTAACTGGACCTTGTTTCTTGGTGCTACTGATTCTTCTCCTTTAACTGCTTTCATTGCCTCTTATTCAAGATCAGAAGGTTTATTTTTGGCATAACTGTCTGCTGCCTCTACATTAGTGATTACCCCAGTAGTTATACTTGGATGGTTTAGTCAGAAACATTTCGTTCGTGGTCTATCTTTTGATGCGGTTTAATAGGAAGGGGATAACTTTGAGGCTTAAAAATAAGGTGGCGATCATCACAGGAAGCGGAGGGGGAATAGGACGTGCTGTAGCCTTGCGTTATGCTAAGGAAGGTGCAAAGTGTGTCGTTGTTGATATTAATGGTAAAAATGCAGATCTGGTCGCTAAGGAAATTAAAAGTTTTAGTGGCGATGTACTAAATATAGAAATGGATGTAAGGGAACAAAGTGATATAGATAAAACTATCAATTTGACACTTAAGTCTTTTAATAAAATTGATATCCTGTTCAACAATGCTGGCATTTTCGATATGGCGCCGTTTTTTGAATCAACACGTGAAAGTTACAATCGTATTTTCGAAGTCAATGTCAAGGGAATGTTCTTTATGATGCAGGCTGTAGCTTCTCAAATGGTTGATCAGAAAATCAAAGGTAAAATTATTAATCTTTCCTCTCAGGCCGGCCGGCGGGGAGAAGCTCTAGTCTCACATTATTGTGCAAGCAAAGCAGCCGTATTAAGCTATACTCAGTCGGCTGCATTAGCATTAGCGTCATACAAAATTAATGTAAACGGAATCGCACCTGGAGTTGTTGATACTCCAATGTGGGAAACTGTAGACAGTCTCTTCGCTCATTACGAAAACAGAAAAAGCGGTGAGAAAAAACGCAAAGTTGGAGAAGAAGTCCCACTCGGAAGAATTGGACTCCCTGAAGACATTGAAGGTGCTGCCGTTTTTCTTGCCTCAGAAGATGCCAATTATATCACTGCCCAAACACTTAATGTCGACGGTGGAAACTGGATGAGTTGAATATGCAAAGCAAGACAAAGGAGTGATATTCTATGTTAGCCATGAAGATATTCAGTCTGCTATGGAACGATTGTTAGATCACAGTGGAAAAATTAACAAAATCGAAAATCGATAACAGGAAATTTTGCTTAAGAGTTATATGAACGAAGAAGATTTGAATTACATTAATCCACATGCAGAAAATCCATCCAGTAACCGTTATGTGTCAAGTGGGCAATGTCCTCCAGCAAAAGGTACAAACGGAACTCAAGGAAGCATGAACATTGCGAAACCAGTAGTTTTCGGACTACGGGCTTTGTTTTTAGTAATGGAGCTTCAACCTCAATCGTTACGAATTAAAGAAAAAATATTATGATAAATTCCTTAAAGAAATCGTCGGGAGTTATTTCATGAGTATTTATTTGTCTCGGGAGACACTAGGTTCTTTACCTGATAATGTCTGTCGTCCTCAATATAAGTACAATGACCTTGAGCCAGGCATTATCCATATCGGTTACGGTAATTTTCACAGAGCACACCAATCGCTTTATATGGATGATCTCTTTAATAAGGGCCTTGACTTGGACTGGGCTATCGTCGGGTCTGGCGTTCGTCCACATGACTCAAAGATAAGAGAAACTCTTCAGAAACAGGACTTTTTAACAACGGTTGTAGAATTACAACCAGGAGAAAACACAGCCAGAGTCACAAGTCCCATTGTAGACTTTCTCCCAGTTGAAAAAGGAAACAGTTCACTGGTAAATGCCCTGAGTTCTCCCTGGGCTAGGATCGTTTCACTGACAATAACGGAAGGTGGCTATTTCATCGATCCTGCTACTGGTGAGTTCGACCAAGAATGTCCAGAAATAATCGTCGATGCTGAAAATCCAAATCAGCCCATTAGTGTTTTTGGTGCATTGGTACTAGGTTTAAAGCAACGCCGCAAGGCTGGTGTTCCTCCATTCACTCTGATGTCCTGCGATAACCTGCCTGGAAACGGAGATGTAACCAAAAAAGTAGTCGTAGGGGCCGCCAATATGATAGACCCAGATCTTGCTCGATGGATTGAAGGAGAAGTTGCTTTCCCAAATGGAATGGTCGACCGGATTACTCCAGCCACCACCGAACGAGAAAGAGATAAATTACTTAAAAATTTTGGCATTGAGGACAAATGGCCAGTTTTTTGTGAGCCTTTCAGGCAATGGGTTCTAGAAGATCACTTCCCTATGGGGCGTCCTGCTTTGGAGGAAGTTGGAGTGACCTTTACAGATAAGGTGTCGGCATTTGAGTTGATGAAGATCCGCATCCTTAACGGTGGGCATGCAACCATTGCCTACCCAGCTGCATTGCTTGACATTCATTTTGTCCATGACGCAATGTCGAATGATTTGATTAAAAGATTTCTAGAGAAAGTGGAAATGGAAGAAATCATTCCCTTAATTCCACCTGTTCCTGAAACAGACCTCATGGGCTACTTCAAATTGATCCAGGAAAGGTTCTCGAATCCGGATATCTGCGATACAATCCCTCGGCTCTGCCAGGATGGTTCTAATCGGCAACCTAAATTCATCCTGCCTTCCATCAGGGATCGTTTGAACCTGGGATTGGATGTTCGTGGCCTTGCCTTGGAAATCGCACTCTGGTGCCGTTATTGCTACGGTGAATCTAAATCAGGGAAGTCCATTTTTCTGGAAGATAACAACTCAGAAAAACTACGAAAAACCTCACTTGAAGCACGAGGTAATCCACTAGTTTTTCTTGGAATGGAAGAAATTTTTGGTGATCTTGGTGAACATCATGTTTTCAGGGAACGTTTTTCGGATGCGTTGGATAGTATCTGGTCCGATGGTGTTGAAAAAACTATGGAAAGTTACCTGCTGTTTTAAAATGAATCTCTTAAATGTCCAGACATTCAAAAACTTCCACTTACTTAATATATTACAGTGCTAATTTATGACTGCGACGGGTTGTTACTGGACAGTGATATTATCGCTGAACGAATTGTTCTGGAACAACTACAAAATTTTATCAATTTTTATCTGTAAAGGTTAAAAATGTCCGCAGATCAATTATTTTTGGGGATCGACAGTGGGACCCAAGGCACGAAAGCCATTGTCTTCAGTACCACACAAAAGAAAGTTATTTCAGAAGGTTATGCTTCGCATGACTTGATTGAAAATGATGAAGGGAAAAAAGAACAGGAGCCTTCCTGGTGGATCGAGGCATCTACCAAGGCGATCACAAAAGCATTGGAGGAAGTCGGTTCTTCAAAAGATGTGAAAGCGATTGGAGTTTCCGGACAGCAGCACGGGATGACACCTCTCGATGCAGAAGGCCATATCATCCGCCCTGCCAAGCTCTGGTGCGATACAGAGACAGTGCCTCAGTGTGAAGAAATCACGCAAAAGGTAGGAGGACCTGAGAAAGTGGTTGACATCATTGGAAATTCAATTGCCGCAGGCTTCACCGCTTCTAAAATCCTCTGGATGAAACAAAACGAACCTGAAAATTACCAACGTTTGGCAACGGTTCTCCTCCCTCATGATTACATCAACTACTGGCTCACCGGAGAGAAAAAGACTGAATACGGAGACGCGTCGGGCACCGCTTATTTTAATGTGAAGAATAGAACATGGGCCCCTTCTATTTTGCAAGCTATTGATGATTCTGGAAAGCTGAATGGCTGTCTTCCTGAATTGATTGAGTCTCAAGCTCCGATAGGCACCATCACTCCGGAAATTGCCAAGCAGTTCCAATTGTCACCCGACGTGATCGTTTCTTCCGGAGGAGGCGACAATATGATGGGGGCCATCGGAACCGGGAATGTGGTGCCTGGGGTGGTCACGACCAGCCTTGGAACTTCTGGTACGATCTATTCCTGTGCCGATCAACCGATCATTGATCCCAAAGGAGAGTTGGCTGCTTTTTGCTCGAGCAGTGGTCACTGGTTGCCTTTGGTCTGCACCATGAACGTGACCGTCTCGACGGAATTGACCCGCGCCCTCCTTGGTCTGGGGATTGAAGATTTGAATCAAAAAGCAGCATCGGCCCCGGCAGGTTCTGAAGGCCTCACCCTCCTGCCATATTTCAATGGAGAACGAACTCCAGCATTGCCCAATGCCAAAGCCGTGCTTTACGGCATTACCGGACACAATTATACTTCAGAGAATCTTTGCCGTGCGGCCATGGAAGGAGCTACTTTAGGATTACGTTACGGTTTGGATGTGCTTTGCCAACAAGGCATTGTGCCTCAAGAAATCCGTTTGGTCGGAGGAGGTGCCAAAAGTGCACTTTGGCGTCAAATGGTTGCTGATACCTTCGACTGCACCGTGGTCTGCCCGGAATCTTCTGAAGCTGGAGCGATGGGAGCGGCCCTGCAGGCGATGTGGTGTTATCTGAATGAAAAAGAAGCGGCTACTTCTTTTGAAGAAATCACCCAACAATACATTTTCCTAGATGAATCTACCCGAACAGATCCTCAAAAAAATTCTGCAGATCAATACAGCGAAATTTATCAACATTATTTGGAGCTGAACAAAATCATGACTCCGCTTTTTAATTGAGAGTAGAAAAAATGGTAGTACGGAATAATATAGAAATTCAAAAAGTATCAATTATAATATTTCATGGTGTTAGCACCTTTTTATAAATCATTTACAACATCCCCTGCGACTGGCCCCACTAATCTTCACAGTCAGACATGGACCTGATCACCATCAGGATGAATAGACAGCGGGTTTTTTGTACGAGAACTCCTTCATCATGATAGCCAAGTCCTTAGATATCGAAATTTGTCGGCAACACGATCATGTCGCGGATAGTTACATTGCGGTTACGTGTGAGAGCAAAGATTAGGGCGTCTGCGACTTCGGTTGGCTCGATCAGCGAGCCATTTTCCTTTGCCTTACGCAAGTTCTCTTCTGGCCAATCGGCAAGCAGCGCTGAGACAACCGGGCCCGGCGACAATTGGCCGACCCGAATGCTATGTTCCCGCAACTGACGGCGCATGACCTGAACAAAGCAGGTGATCGCCCATTTTGACCCAGAATAGACTGGTTCCCACGAGATGGCCGAGTGTCCGGCGACAGAGCAGGTGACCCAGATGTCGCCGGTTTTTCGGCCCTTCATATGCGGGATCACAGCGTGGACGTTTTTCATTACTGCGTTGACGTTTAGGTTCAGCATGAGGTCGATTGTTGCAGCATCAGTGCTATCCAAATCACCCCCGATATAAGTTCCGGCGTTACAATAAAGAATATCGATATGACTTACTTTTTCGAGGATTTCAGGTATCATGGAGTCGCAGCTATTGGTATCAACCAGATCGGTGATTTGCACAATTGCTTTTTCGCCAAGTTTTTCAGTCAGTTCAGCGAGGGCCTGTTCATCGCGATCGACCATGACGACTGTTGCCCCTTCTGCCAGCAAGGCCTCGGTTGCTGCAAGCCCAATACCGGATGCAGCGCCTGTGATTGCCGCGATTTTTCCTATCAACTTTTCAGTCATTTTAATTCTCCTAGGTTTGTAGTTTGTCTCGAGATTTGCAGATCAGACAGCAAGGAAACCGCCATCGATCGGGAGGATCGTACCTGTCACCATGGAGGCATCGCTGCTTAGTAGCATGACGATAGCGGTGGCAACGTCTTCAACATCGGCGAAGCGTCCGATGGGATGGCGGGCCATCATCGGGTTTTTTTTTGCAGGATCGGACCATGCGTCTGCTGCCAGCTCTGTCATTGTAACTGTTGGTGCCACGGCGTTAACACGGATACCATAGTGACCGAGTTCTTTTGCCATGACGCGAGTAGCACCTTCGAGACCCGCCTTAGATGCGGCATAGCACATGTGCTCTTGAAAGCCGCGATGGCCAGCAATGGATGTGACGTTCAAGATCGAACCACCACCTCCAGAGGCCACGCGAGCGCGGGCAAATTCTTGGGCGCAGATCAGGGCGGCCCGAAGGTTGATGCCCATAACGGCTTCATAGCCTTCTTCGGTCATTTCCAGTACGGACTCAAGCACATTTGTTCCTGCACAATTGATTAGATAATCGCAAGTGCCAGCCTGTTTCATCGCAGCGCGGGCGGCAACATTGTCAGTCAAGTCCACCTTGACCGTCGTGCACCCAATGTCTGCCTGTAGGCTAACAAGATCGCTTTGCGTGCGGGCCATTGCGATGACTTTGGCGCCGCGTCTGGCCATTTCAATCGCAGTGGCCCGACCAATTCCTTTGCCAGCGCCTGTGATGATTACGCTCTTGTTGTCGAACTCTTGGAAATAATTAGACATTTTAAAACTTTCTTTTTTAGAATTAATCTCCACCAGTAATTTTTATATCTATTCCCGTAAGATAAGAAGCGTCATCAGATAAAAGAAATAAAACAGGTCCAATTACTTCATTTATAGATCCATATCGTCTCATGGGAACAGAATCAACCATTTGAGAAGCTACTTGCTCAGGATCTTCACTAAAATATACAGATCTAGCTTTTGCTTGAAGTTCAACTTGCCTTGTCCACATGAATCCAGGCCCAATGTATGCTGGAGAAATACTGTTTACTCTTATATCAAAAGGAGCTAGATCTTTTGCAGCAATAACTGTCATATGCTTTACAGCTGCTTTACTTGCAGAATAGGCTATCATGTTAGGAGGTGCTGCAATTCCAGCCATTGATGCAGTATTAACTATTGATCCACCACGAGGTTCTTGTTTGCTCATTATATTTGATATTGTTTTGAGCATAATGAAGGCACCTGTCACATTAATATCTATAATTTTTTTAAAATCTTTAACAGAATAATTTAATGTATTAGTAAAATCTCCTTGATATCCTGCATTGTTAAATAAATGGTCAATTCTTTTGAATTTTTTTTCAATCTCATTTGAAATTTCAATAGCTTGGCCTTCTTTCGTAATATCAACTTGAAAAGAATGGAATATTTGATCAGGAAATTCTTTTTTAAATTTTTTTGCTAATGACTCCGTGTCAAGAATATCCAAAAAGCCTATATTAGCACCTTCCTGGGCCATCCTCTTAGAACATACCTGCCCAAAATCTCCTTTTGCACCAGTAATTATAACTGTTTTACCATTAAACCTTCCATAGGCTTTGGTATCATTTTTTTCATGGCAAAACCCTTTAATTTTTTCAAAAGAGTATAATTCACTTGATAAATCATCTTTTGAAGAATTATACAATAATAATGAATTATTATTCTTATTTTCCATATAAATATAATATTAAGTATTTTTTAAGTAAGTTTGAAATAAAAGTTAATTTTACAAGTACAATCCGTATAACCTAGATCGTTCCGCATTTAACTTGAATCAAACCCTATTTTAGAAAAAGACGGCCTCCAACTATTAATCAAATATAATTTTAATCAAATTTAAAGTATTGTGCTTAATCCTTCTTGGGCATGATACACGAGGTCACTAAAATTCAGATGAGAGATTATATGTACTATTTATTTCTAATACTTGAGCAACAAATACTATTCATGTATTTTTATTATTTCATCTTCAGGAATAATTATTCTTTAATTTAATAGCAAGTAGTCTAAGTAAATTTTTTTACTAATACTAACGATAATATATATTATCCTTTCCAAATTATATAAATAAGTAATAAAATTCCAAGAGTTATTGAAAAATTGATAGAAAGAAAACCCTCAATAAAGCGCATCCAAACTAACTGAATAGCTATAAAACTAATGACTCCTATGAATAATCTATCAAACCAATTCGTCTTAATAGGAAGAAAACCATTTTTTTTTGACATAATTATCCTTTAATTGCTCCAAATGTTAATCCTGCAACAATATATTTTTGAACAAGAACCAAGAATAATAAAGCAGGCAACATTGAAACTACAGCTACTGCTGCCATCATACCCCAATTGGTTCCAGTTGTAGTTACAAATTCAGATAAGCCTGTGGGTATTGTTCTAGCATAAACACTTGATAGGGTAGATGCTAGTAGATATTCATTCCATGCAAACAAAAAACTTAATAAAGCTGTAACAGCTATACCTGGTGCCGCTAAAGGAATAATTAGCCTATGAAATATAGTAAACAAATTAGCGCCATCTATAACCATTGCTTCATCTAATTCTTTTGGAATACCATCAATTATTCCTTTTAATAACCAAATAGCAAAAGGTAAGTTGAAAACACTATATAAAAGGATTAATCCAATTTTCGTATCAAATAAAGAATGATCTCCAATTCTAAAAACTGTTGAAAAAAGCAAAAATAAAGGAAGTAAGAAAGCTACGGGAGGAGCCATCCTATTGGTCATTGTCCAGAAGAAAATATTATCTGATGCTGCTAAATTAAAGCGTGAAAGAGCATATGTTGCCATTAGAGCGAGGATTGTTATTAGTACAGCATTTGATGTGGCAATTACTATAGAATTAAAAAGGTACTCAGAATAAACCCCATCAATAAACGGCCGAGTATAATTTTTCCAATATATCTTGTCAAAAAAAGTAGGTGACAAGTCCGGTTTGCCAAATAATTCTACGGGTGTTTTTGTCGATACAAGAACCATCCAATAAATTGGAATAAGTGTCATCAATGTTAAAAAAGACCACAATATAGTTATAAATATTTTATAAGAAAATTTACGCATCTTCTGATTTCCCTTTTGCTGTCATGAAGCTATATAAAAACCAACAGATGACAATTGTTACATATAAATAAAGTATCGACATTGCTGAGCTGTAACCATAAAATCTATTTTCAAAGACTTGTTTCCAAATGTGTATCCCTGTAAATCGTGTAGCATAACCTGGTCCTCCTCCTGTAAGCATCCACACCTCATCAACAATTTTTAATGAATCCATTAACCTGATAAAAATAACAACAATTAAAACAGGTATCATCATTGGAATGGTTATATAAATAAAAATTTGAACATTATTAGCACCATCAATTTTAGCAGATTCATAAGGATCTTGAGGGAGGGCACTTAATCCTGCCAACAAAGTTAAGGTAACAAATGGCGTCCAATGCCAAATATCCATAATAACAATTAACCAAAAAGCTTGAGCAGCAGATTTCCCATAATTTAAATCATATCCAAACCAATCAATTAAAAAATGAGGAAGTGGACCGAAACCTTGAACTGTAAATAATTTAAAAATTGATCCAACAACAATAGGTGCAATTACGAGAGGTAATGTGTGTACACTTCTGAAAATTTTTTTTAATGGGAAGGAACTTAAAAGTGTAAGCGCCAAGAAAAAGCCAAGAGTTAGTTCAAAAAAAAGTGTTACTACAGCAAATTTAATTGAGCGCCATACAGAGGCGATAAATTCATTATCAAAAACTAAGTTTCTATAGTTATCCCCCAAGCTAACAAATTGCATCTCAGGATTTACACCTAGAGGGTTCCAATTAAAAAAACTTATGTATAAAACGTAAAAAAAAGGAACTAAACCAACTACACCTAAGATCAAAAGTGTTGGAGAAAGAAGTAGCCAGGCTGTTTTTGTAGAATACATTTTTTAAAAATAATTAATCATGTTACGGACAGAGTTTTTGCGGTAGACCTTATGGATTTTCTTAATATTTGTTAGGACTGCTTATGACTTCATGTTCCCTTATTTATAGTCTTCTTTTCAATAAAAGCTATAAATATCTATCCGATAAACCTTTCGAATCCTGCAAAAACGAAAAATTTCAGCAATCATGATCTTATCGAATATCCTAAAAAGCATCTTTACAAGAAGGGGAACTTTTTGCTGTGTACTAATACACTGGACAAAAAGTTTATAGAATACAAAAGGAATGTAAATTGGGCACAAAATCTAGAATTTAAGCTTTATTAAAGAATAAGAAGGGATTGTTGTGCCAAAGTGTTAACAAACTGCAACAATTGTACGCGTATCATGACGAATTAAATTGAAAGAGGAAGGCAAAATATATAATATTTTGCCTTCCAAAAAAATAATTAATTTATTTTTGGTAGCCTAGTTTTTTCATTACTTTATCAAGAGCTTGACATGCACCATCTAAAGCATCTTCAGGAGTAATTTCTCCAGCTAATGCTTTGTAGATGAATGGATCAATAGCACCTCTTCCCGCACCGTGGAAAGGAAATTCTGGAGCACCTGCGAAAAGGTATCCAGTATCTCTCATAAGTGTGAAATATCCATCAGATTTTGCATCAACTGCAACAACTTTTGGATCAGCATAGGTTGCTTTATGAGTTATACGGCCACCAGCAATTGCCCAATCAGCTTGAACTTCGTTTTGACTCATATATTGTAACCATAGCATAGTTGCTTTTCTGTTTTTTGATGAGTGAGGAATACCGTAAGCACCTCCATCAAAATAACCAATGTAACCTTTGCCCGATGCGGCTTGTTGCATAACACCTTCTGCAGTTGGAGGAAGCGTAACACCTACTTTTCCTACAACAGCAGATTTCTCAGCATCTGTTGCAATCCAAGCAGCATTCTCTCCGTATACCCAACCTTGAGCAGCACGTCCTGCAGCAAAAGATGCACCAACTTCACTCCAAGTACTTTGAAGTGCTTCTGGTGGAGCAAAAGGTAATAATTGAGTCCAGAAGTTAAGAGCAGCTTTAGCTCTGCCACCATTTAGTTGACCACCGCCTTTAACACATGAATGGTAGTCTTTGCTAACACCCCAGTTATATAAACCAAAAGATGGTGCAATTGATTCTAAAAATTCATAAGTTGAAGCTGGGTGTCCAGTATGACCTTGAACTGTAGTTCCCCAACACTGCATACCTTTTTCAGCACAGTATCCAGTAAAGAATTCAGCGTTATCTCTCCACTGACCAAAAGTAGTCGCAGGAGCTAAGCCATATCCATATTGAGATCTAAATGCTGCTTTAGCATCAGCTGCTTCAAATAAATCTTTTCTGTAAAGATATACTTTAATAAATGCTTCCATTGGAATTCCGAAAACATCACCATCACCATTTTTGAAATAATCAATAAATGTTGTGAAGTCATCCAAGCTTACACCTGGAGCTACTAGACTAGGATTACCTGCTAGTTCTTTAGAGATATTTACTAAGAAATCTCTATCTAAGTAAGAATAAACAATATCTTGTTCAATGTATACGAAGTCATAGATACCAGAATTAGCTTCCATATCTTTGATTGCTTTATCATACATTGCATCCCAAGAAGTATTCTCTAAACGTACTTTAATGCCAGTTAACTTCTCGAAGTCTTTTGCTAACACACTTGCAGCAAAATTTCCTGGAGGGGTATTTTCTGTAATCCCCTGAAGGACTGTTCCTTTATAAGGCTTCCCTGCTTTTTTCCACCAAGCATCATCTGCAGCGAAAACAGAGAATGAGATAGTAGAAACAAGAAGAGCAAATATTAATTTTTTCATTCGAACCTCTTATAATTATTTTGGATTGAAAATATGCTCACCATTAAGCATGTCGGGTATGCTACTAAAGACTATGCGCTTTGTCAACAAAATAATTTAATTTTGTTTGTTTGTTTGATTAAGACCATATTTTTGTCTTGGTTCACTAGAAATACGAAAAATTGGCATATTGTTTTCTGACAGATATTCTTAATTTCATCAATACTTTGATTTCCTCCTGTGATAAATGGAATCGCTTCATTCACTGTTATTTTATCTGTATCAAGAACTACCACAATTTTCCCACGAAGTGATGTTGATAAGCTTTTCATACTTAATTTAAAAGGTACTATTGTTGTTGACATTCCCAATTTGATATAGTAGCTTATCACTAAAAATGGGAAGGTTTGGGCTCCAATCTTTCAAAAAAATAATATTAAGGAACTAGGGTAATTATTTAATGAATGTGTCGATCCCTTTCGTTATGAAGACCCCAGCTAATTAAGAGGAACATGAAAAAAATACTGAACGATCCCTTTAATTATGTGGATGAAATGCTTGACGGCCTCTGCTTAGCACATCCTGATTTAT
>Ga0233428_1003889_pt1 | contig 12090 bp, 13 predicted proteins | sample SI_118_April2016_4_FD_179890 | JGI IMG/M metagenome (GOLD analysis project Ga0233428, IMG submission 179890) | Seawater microbial communities from Saanich Inlet, British Columbia, Canada - SI_118_April2016_120_MG | ecosystem: Environmental > Aquatic > Marine > Inlet | place: Canada: British... | reverse complement strand
AAATGTGGGTCTTTTCACCCTGGGGACAAGCGTTTTGCGAGGGAGAAAAAGATTCTTACCCTATGCGTTTCGTTATTTCTTTGTACACCTCTCTGCTGTGGATGATTGCTAGAATGATCACTTTTTTTCTTTTCAGTATAAAAATGACGCGATAATTTCCAACGCGCAATTTACGATGTCCCTTCAATGATTGTCTCAGTACTTTTCCAAATAAACTCGGCTCCGTAACAAGTTTTGTTTCGATGGATTTCTTTACCCTTCCCTTGTCCGCCTTGCTCAGTTTTGGTATGTCTTGTTTTACAACACCGTATGATATTCAATTGTATATTCTATCCCCATGCGTCTTCGTGCGACAGTAAACTCTTTTCCTTTAGCGTCTTCTCGCGCTTATTCGCGAGTGACAAAAGAGCGATGTCCTCTTCCATCTCAAGAGCTCGCTTTATTAAATCTAACGTCTTTGCTGCGACGGATGCATCATCACGTCTTGCAAGCTTTTGAATAGCTCTATTAACGTCCTGTGGGACCGTGATATTTATTCTTGGTTTATTTGTTGGCATAAAATTGATTTGAAATTGGTGTAACACTTTCGTTTCACCTAAGTCAATCACCCAGTAAAGATACTAGCTCGGTCCACTCCTCGATCGATAATTCCTGCGCGCGTGCCGTCTCTTTGAGGCCTATATTCTTTAGCGCTGTTTTTGCCTCATCTGATGTTGCGACGCTCTCTCGGCTCAAATTTCCATGCAATTGCTTGCGACGAGCAGAGAATCCAGCTTTTGCGAGCTTAATGATATTTTGTGCATTCTCAGGTCGCGGCTTTGGTGTGAGTCTTAAAACAACAGACTCGACTTTCGGCGGCGGAGTAAATGCCCCAGGGCCAACCGTAAATAGCTGCTTCACATCTGACGCAAGCTGAGTCGCGACGGAGAGGAGGCTCATTTCTCCTGGCTTTGCGCGCATTCTGTCGCCCTGCTCCTTTTGAACCATGATTACGAGCTCGCGAGGAGGAGTCTCTACATAAAGCGCGTTCATCAAAATCGGTGCGGCCGCACTATAAGGCAAATTCCCAAACAAAACCCAGGAAGACGCCCCAGCTTCTTGGAGCATTGCTTCGGTATCGAGTTTTGCGGCATCCCCCTGAATAATGACTGTCGTTGGAAATTTCTCCCCTAAGCCTGGGATAAGATCCCTATCCGCCTCAGCGAGGATCAGCTTATGCGATGGAAATATTTTTACAATCTCTTTTGTTAGCGCGCCTTCGCCTGGACCGATCTCAACGATAATCTCATCCGTTCCGACCTCTGCGGAGTCGACAATCTTCTCGATTACGCCTGCATCATGCAAAAAATGCTGGCCATAGGATTTTTTCTTTGCATGAGCCATAGACTAGTTCTCAATCTGAATATCCCCATGTCTCAGGACGCTGACTTCATCTCCATCAATATACACGGTTGTCGAGGCTAGATTTTTCGGCAGCTCTCCTGCATCCACGATTAAATCTGGCTTCTCGTCTTCATTCGCAAAAGCCTTTTCGACCTCCTCCGCGCTATAGAGTGATTCTTCCCCGCTCTTATTCGCACTCGTGGCTACCAAAGGTTTTCCAAGGCGACGCGTAAGATCTGCGGCGATTGAATGTGATGAGACGCGCACCGACTGTGTTCCATTCTTCGCGCACACAGGTGCTGCTGGAGATTCTGCGATGCATGGCGCGATAATATTCAGTGGGCCTGGCCAATGCGTCGCCGCAAGTTTCAGAGCTTTTTCGCTTAAGGAAACATATTCCGCTGCAGTTCCTAGGTCTGGCAAAATAATCGGAAGCGCTTCCCCCTTGTCACGTCCTTTAATATTAAAGATGCGATCTACCGCCTCTGCATTTGTCGCGTCGCAACCAAGTCCATATGACGTTTCCGTTGGATAGACAATTACTCCCCCCTCTTTAATAATATGAACAGCCTCCTCAAGTTCATCAGATTTTATCATTTTCATAGTATCGATAGGTTTTCTTTTTGCCAGTCGTAGATATTTCTTACTCCATCTTCGAAAGATGTTTGCGATTCCCAGTTCAATAATTCCATTGCGCGCGATGAGTCCAAAAGACTGCGGTGAATATCCCCCTCTCTTTTTGGTAAGTATTCTACGTTTCCATTTGATCCGTGAATTTTCTGCACCACTTCCCATGCTTCAAGAACGGTGACCTCTTTCCCTGAGGCGATATTCGCTGTTCCATTGACGTCACTATCCACGGCGGCCATCAGTGCGTTTACTGCGTCGCTTATATAAAGAAAATCACGGCTTGCCGATCCATCTCCGAAAATGGATACGGTCTCTTCTTTTATAATCTTTTTGATAAGGATTGGAATCAGTGCTCCCTCCCCACCCGGCGTCACGAGTTGCCGCGGGCCATACAGATTCGAAAAGCGTGCACAAAAGTAGCTAAGCCCATGCGTGACATGCATCGACTCCAAATAATATTCAAAGGCCTGTTTTGAGATGCCATAGGGAGAGATCGGGGCGACGTCTTTCAATTCAGGGGTTGGAACGATTTTTGTATCGCCGTAGATTGCTCCGCCAGAAGAAGCGAAAATGAATCGTACGCCTTTTAACGGTCGAAGGTGCTCTAGAAGCTTAAGGCTATCGATGATATTTGTCCGTGCATCTTTCAGCGGATCTTCTACCGATGCCGAAACACTAATCTGCGCTGCAAGATGTACGACGGCATCTGGCTGTTCTTCCTCAAAAAAAGAAGCAAGCCTTTCGTCAGAGATTGCATAATCTTTAACGACAGCTTTCTTATTGATGAATCGTGGCTTATCTTTCTTTAGGTGATCGATGATGATTACCGTGTCTCCCCGCTCGATAAGCGCATCCACAAGATGCGATCCAAGAAATCCTGCGCCGCCTGTGACGCAAATCTTCATAGATGATCATTGTACCAATCCACCGTCTCGCGCAAACCATCTTCAAATGCCGTCTGCGGTTCCCAGTTGATTTCTTCTTCCGCGAGTGACGCATCGAGCGCGCTTCTTCGCACCACGTCTTTTATCTCCTCACGTGTGTCGGCGCCCGTTTCGGTTCCGATGACTTCTTGCACAGCCGCATAAATTTCCTTCGTGCTGCGCTCAATACCCGTTCCGATATTCAGAACACCGCTATAGTCCGCTTCTGCTGCAAGTAAGAAGGCGCGTACGACGTCTTTTACGTAGACATAGTCACGTGTCGTTTCTCCATCGTCGTTGATGAATGCCTGATCTCCTTTGAGAAGTGCGGCCGTGAAAATTGCTATCGCACCTGACTCCGCACTCGAATCTTGGCGAGGTCCGAAGACATTCGCAAAACGAAGAGCCGCATAAGAAATACCAGCCGTTGAACGGTAAAAATCAAGGTAACGTTCTGCGGTAAGCTTTGAAATTGCGTAGGGCGTGAGAGGTCGTGGCTCTGCCTGTTCTGTGACGGGTACATCGTCTTGATTTCCGTAAATGACTCCACCGGTTGAAGCAAAAATGAAACGGACATTTTTCTGTGCTCGAATAGCTTCGAGAAGATTCAAGGTACCGATGATATTATTCTCGGCATTCATGACTGGCTCGTGTATAGATTCACGGTCGTGGATATGCGCTGCAAGGTGAAAGATGAATGCTGGCTTCATCTTCTTTACGAATATATGCGCCTCTTCCGTCTCGATACGCATCAATTTGTACTTTGCACTTTCGTTCTTATAGGTTTTCTTTGGCTTGCGCGCATCGATGACTGTCACCTTTGCTCCAAGCTCAATAAGCGCATCTACAAGATGCGATCCGATGAAGCCTGCGCCGCCGGTTACGAGTACTTTTTCTCCGTTCATATGGGATTAATCTAGCAGAATCAGCTCTAAATTTCAAGCTGAATGAGGTTATAGGTTTTAGGGTATAGGTTATAGGTTGATAGCCTCTATTTCAGCCTATGGATGAGCGTGTTTAGCATCCTCATTATCTCGGAAATATGGCGGGTAATTATCTCAAAATGTCCATCTCCAATATATCCAAGCTGATGAGCAATTAATATCTGTGTTTCTAGTTCTGCTCCTGACCCAAATGCTATCTGCAGGAAGCGTCCGTAGTCCTTTCTTGTTCCTCTACTCTTGCCTTCTGCAATGTTACTTGGTATCGATACTGCTGATCTGCGGATTTGCGACAGGAGACCAAATCGTTCCTCTAAAGGAAAGTTTTTAGTAGCTTTGTACACGATTTTAACCATCGTAATAGATTTTTGCCACACTATTAGGTCTCGATACGATTCAATCATAATTCTCAACCTATAACCTAAAACCTATGACCTATCACCCTCCCTGGCAATAAATCTCAAATTCTCTTCGACAAAATCATCTAAATCCCCATTCAAAACTCTCTCGACATCTTGTACCTCATAATTTGACCGATGGTCCTTCACCATTTTATACGGATGGAGAACATAGGACCTGATTTGATTTCCCCACTCTGGTGATTTATGTCCACCTTTTAGCTCATCAAGTTTTTCTGCACGCTCCTCAAGCATGCGCTGAAAGAGTTTCGATTTCAGGACGCGCAAGGCTGTTTCTTTATTCTGAAGTTGTGAACGCTCATTTTGGCAGCTCACCACGGTGGACGTTGGTGTATGCGTAACACGCACGGCGGAATAGGTCGTATTTACAGATTGTCCGCCTTTTCCGGAAGACATAAAGGTATCGATTCGTACATCATCCATATTAATATCGAATTCCTTTTCTGATACTTTATCGAGCTCAGGAACCACCTCTAGTAAAGCAAAGGCCGTATGCCGCATCTTTTCTGCATCAAAGGGTGATATTCGCACAATGCGGTGCACGCCCGCCTCCCCTCGCATATGCCCGTAAACAGACCGGCCCGCGAGCCCGAAGGTCACATGCTTGATCCCCGCCTCTTCCCCGCGTGATTCATTGATAACTTCCATCTTCCACCCCTTCTTCTCTGCAAAACGTGCATACATTCTAAAAAGCATTTCGGTCCAGTCCTGCGCGTCTGTTCCTCCTGCGCCCGCATGGAGTGAAAGGATCGCATTATTTGCATCATATTTTCCCGAGAAGAGCATGGTGAATTCGAGTTTTTCAAAGCGCGCGGTAAGGTCAGCCGACTGCTTTGCGAGCTCCTCGATCATCGATGTATCATTTTCTGATTCTGCAAGCTCGAGCACACTGATGAGCTCATCGATTTCTGAAGCAATGCCATCCCAATTTCCAACCTCCTCTTTTAAATCTGCTGCCTCTTGAGATACCGTGCGTGCATTTTCTTGATCGCTCCAAAAGTCTGGCAACTGCATCTCGGCATCGAGCATAGCGATGCGCTTTTTCATCGTCTCAATATCAAGAGCCTCCCGAGCGGTATTCGCGCGGGATTTGAGATCGACTAATTGTTTATTGAGTGCGGACATTTTTGTAGGAATTACGGATTTGTACAGATATTTTCACACTGTCATTTCGACCGAACGTAGTGAGTGGAGAAAACTTCCAGCGCTTATCAACTATCATTGGCTGCAGCTGTGAGTTCCCTCCACTCCGTCCCGTCAGACGGGACTTCGGTCGGGATGACAACCAGGATATTACGGAGCGTAGCAGGCAAATTCATGCAATGCAAACGACCGCCCCGAAGAGCGGCCGTTATAGTGTTCCTCTAAACTTATTCTAATTCTTCGCCATCCTCTTCGGCCCCATCGATATCTTCTACTTGTTCTTCGGCTGCACCGTCCGTGTCTTCTATATTTAGCTCTATGGGGCTCACTCCGTTTTGCCCGAGGACAACAAATCCTATCAGGATCAAGAGGAGCGCGACAATTGCTATTAGGAGGTTGTGTGTAAACGCGTCATTACTTTGTTTTGCCATAAAAAATAAGGTTCGATTAATATGTGAAGGATATCATGAGAACGTCAGAATCCTCCTGAGTTATTCAGCTCCTTAATTTTTATCACAAAACCACCGCACGCGCGGTGGTTTTATTTTAGATCTCGAGCTCTAAATACCCCCTCCTTACTCCCCCTATATTAGGGGGAGAGAACGAATTCTCACCCTATTCGCCTAAAACCTAATACCTATAACCTCTCAGATATTACATTACATCCCCATCATTCCGCCCATTCCTCCAGGCATTCCTCCACCTCCAGGAGCGGGAGATAAATCTACCTTTGGAATCTCGGTAATCGCCGCCTCGGTTGTAATCACCATCACAGCGATTGAAACCGCATTCTGCACCGCAGATCGTGTGACCTTCGCTGGATCGATGATTCCTGCCGTCACCATATCCATTTCGTCGCGTCCTTCCTTTGCATTAAACCCGAAGCTCCCAGACTGCATTTTTACGCGTTCGACAATCACATCTCCACTCTCGCCCGCATTCTCTGCGATTTGCTTTAGTGGAACTTCGATCGCCTTTGCCACAATCCCGACACCAAGAGCTTCTTCTTGCTTTTCTGTCTTCATGGTCTCGACCATTCGATTCAGCACAGCCTGCGCGCGGATAAGTGCCACACCTCCCCCTGGCACGATCCCCTCTTCTGTCGCCGCCTTTGTTGATGCGACCGCGTCTTCGATTCTATGCTTTTTTTCTTTCATCTCAACTTCGCTCGCTGCTCCAACCTTAATGATGGCTACACCGCCAGAAAGCCGTGCGAGGCGTTCCTTCAACTTTTCTTTTTCAAATTCTGATGTGGAGTTTTCGATGAGCGTTTTTACTTGCCCGATACGCTTCTCGACAGCCGTGGCATCACCCGCACCTTCAACGATGGTCGTATTATCTTTCGTCGAGATCACTTTACGAGCCTTTCCAAGCACTGCTGTGTCAATATTCTCGAGCTTCATTCCCGTCTCTTCGCTCACAACGGTCGCTCCTGTAATCACCGCGATGTCATCGAGCATCGACTTTTTACGGTCTCCAAATGCTGGAGCCTTAATCGCAAGCGCATTGAAAGATCCGCGGATCTTATTCACGACAAGCGTCGCAAGTGCCTCACCGTCAATATCTTCTGCAATAATCACCAAGTCCTTTTTTCCACTTGTTGAGAGTCCCTCAAGCAAAGGAAGAAGGTTTTGGATAGAAGAGATTTTCTGATCGGTCACAAGGACGGCTACATCTGCGTATTCCGCGCTCATGCGCTCGGAGTCCGTCACCATATACGGTGAAAGGTATCCTCGGTCGAATTGCATTCCTTCCACAATTTCAACCTCCACACCGAATGACTGACCCTCTTCGATGGTAATCACGCCATTCTCTCCTACTTTGTCCATCGCCATTGCGATCTTCTCTCCGATCTCTTCATCATTCGCTGAAATCGTTGCGACTTGCTTGATTGCTCCTCCGTGCACAGGCTGTGCAAGCTTTTTAATCTCGTCTACCACAACGCGTACTCCTACTTCCATCCCGCGACGAAGCATTTGTGGATCTACACCCGCCGTTACAAGCTTCATTCCCTCTTCTACCATTGCCTGCGCAAGAACGGTTGCGGTCGTGGTTCCGTCTCCGGCAACGTCTGCTGTTTTTGACGCAACTTCCTTTACGAGCTCTGCACCCAGATTCTCTACCTTATCTTCCAGTTCGATTTCCTTTGCTACCGTGACACCATCTTTCGTTACCATAGGTGATCCGTATCCGCGGTCGATGATGACATTCCGTCCCTTAGGACCAAGTGTGACCTTTACTGCATTTGCGAGCTTGTCAATTCCAACCTTCATTCCCTTTCGGGCATCTTCACTAAATAAAATTTGCTTCGCCATATTGTTTATAAATTACAGATTGTATACGGATATACGGAATTACGGATGGTACGAATTTAGATCGTGTTTACGCTTCGATCGTTGCGATAATGTCTTCTTCTGAAATGATGAGGTAATCTTCCCCATCGACTTTTACTTCATCTGGACCGTACTTTTTAAAGACGACTTTGTCTCCTACTTTGATATCCATTGCTTTTCGTGATCCATTCTCGAGCATTGATCCAGGACCTACAGCGAGAACCTCTCCTTTTTCTGGACGTTCCTTTTGCGCCGTATCAGGGATGATGATTCCAGAAGCCGTTGTTGTTTCGACAGAAAGGGCTTTGACGATGATGTGATCGCCTGTTGGTTTTAGTTTCATAATATTGTTAATCATTTTTGAAAAATGCGAATATACGAACTTACGAATCTTGCGTATTCAATATCATCCATATCTGTCATCCCGACCAAGGTGGAGGCCTGCCGGCCGGCAGGCAGGGACCTCCCAGCAATCATTCGCGCCCACCCTTGAAAGCCAAGGGATCTCTCCGCTCATTTTATTCGGTCGAGATGACATCGGTGAATTCGTGATCAGATTAGAGAAATTGAGAGGTTGTGTCAAGGATTTCTTCTTTTGTGTAAGTGCAGACGTCATCCACCTTCCACCAAGCTAAAGCACTGCTATTAGATCGACTTTTGACGCGCGTATGCGCGATCATAACTCCACCCCCGGCGTTACCGGGGGTGGGATATTATCTCGCTTATTTTTCTATCTCGTTTTCTTCGCCGAGCCTGACCGTCAGCGCCATGACATAGGCGATGAGCGCGAGGCCGGCCCAGGACGACCAAATATAATGATCAAAGAAAAGGATCATCAGAACTACGTTCCCCATCGCAAAGGCGGCGATTGCCTCACGGTTTGGAAAGCGGGCGAAATTCATTTTATCAATGGTCGATGACCATGCAAGAAGCGCAAGCGCCCCGAGGAGTCCCATCTCCGCAAGGACGAGTAGGAAGACATTATGAATAGGCTGATGTATCCACCAGTCCTTCTCTGGATGAACGATGGAGTCCATAAGCGCATAGCTTCCAATTCCATTTCCCAAAATCCACTGCCCCTCGAAGACTCCCCAAAATTCCTCATATTGCGAGGCACGTTCATCAATCGATCGTGACTCAAAGTCTGTATCACTCCCCGGTCGAATATTCGCGAGGTCCGTTCCGAATGTGATGAATAAAGATGCGGCAATAAAGATAAAAGCTACGGGGACCACGAGCTTCCTCGCAAGATTAGTCCTCTTCATATAAATCACCATGACACTCACAATCGCTGCGAGCGCAAGACCAAGCCAGGCAGATCGTGAGAAGGTTAGAACAATGCCGAAAACAAGCAGAATAAGTGTGCCAATATAGACCCAGAACATGTCATATTTGCGCCGCACGGTATTTGCAAGATGTAAAAGAGTAACGATACCGACCGCAAGGTATCCTCCAAAAATATTTGGATGTGGGAACGAACCGTAGGCGCGCAGTGTGCGCTCCCCATTCATTTGCATGACCGCATCCCCCGCTTCTACCGCGCTCCGCTGCGCGAGCCCAAGGACACTCGATGCCGGGGAACCTCCGCTTATGTATTGATAGATGCCAAGAATAGCTGGCCCAATGAGTCCTGCCACGAATCCTGTCATCACGGTGCGTAGGTTTATTCGTGTATCAAGAAGGGCAAAGAAGAGAAGCATCGCGAAGACGAGGTGCATCCACTGCGTGAGACTTACGCCAAGGTAAGGGCTTGTGAGCGTGGTTACGAATGCGATAGCGACCAGGACCAATGTGAGCGTCCGCACCCTTGCCGTGCGCTCGTGGAATTTCATTTTCCCCACAATAAGCATCGCTCCAAGGAGGATGATCTCTGTGATATGGATACTCATGATCCCGAACTGCATCGCTTCCCCCTGCACCGGTACGGCATTGAAGATATAGCGCGTCTGCCACGGGAGCAAAAAGAAAAAGAGGGTAAGAAGATGAGTTCTCATTTTGTCCATAAGCTCATCATATCATGCATATGCTGGCTGATTTCCGCGCGGCGATCGTTTTTGTGAAATTTCAAAATACCTTCCGCGATCATGACGCGTGAATCTCGATTTGCCGTATTTACAATATCATCCGGAAATCGGCTTTCCTGCAATGTCTCGGTAAGCTGCTCTGGAAGAGACGGGAGTTGTAGTCGCGGTTTTTTTCTTGCCCTGAACGCTTCCGCACGCCGTGGTCGCTTTGCCCGTTGATGTGTTTGCTCTGCCCAGGTATTTTTTTCGTAGAATTCCTCAAAGACTTCCTCATCGCCATAAATCGGAACGAGTGACCGCGTCCATACGGCAAGATAGGGATCGTTGTCCCCTGCCTTGAGCTGTGAAATATCAAAATGATTCTTTGCAAGAAAAAAGCTGAGATCGATGGGATTTTTCTTTGCTTCTCCTGGTCGTTGCTTTAAAAGAATTAGAGGCAGCACCGATTGCAGGCGCGCATTCCAGGTCTCTCCTTCTTCGGTGATGATGAGTAGGTCAATATCACTCTTTTCTCGCGTAAAATGAAATGCGAGTGAATTACAAATCGCAATGCCTTTAATCGATGAGATACGAGAGAGGTAACGAACGACCTTTTGCAGCTTCTTATACTTCTCGATTGCATTCAAGAAGCGCGTCTTTCGCTCCTTTAATTGTATGGATACTGACTCACCCCCTGCTCTTCGAATAGCATAGTGCCCATGCTTATTTTCAACGCGGCGCTTTAAGTCGTCATTCTCTTGCAAAGCGTCCCAGATCTCGTGATAGGAGTACATCACCCCTTCGTGTGGGGACTGCCATTTGTAAATCTCAAAAACGGTCAGCGGATAACCGAAATAGGAAAAATAAGCGAGCGTTCTGTAAATTGTCTTGTTCAGTGGCATAATATGAACCAATACGTCATCTCTTTTGGGCTCAAAATTAGCCCACTTCTACTGGAAATCGCTTTGAGCTCGTCAACATAATGTATTATACTTCCTCATCCTTCACAATTTTCGTAAGAAATGTGCTAGATTTTGACGTGAAAAGGGATCACGCACAGGTTCATGCCTACCTTACTCCCCTGCGCGCATTTTATGAAGAAACTTTCTTCCGTAGCTAAAAATATGTCCAAGACCAAGGAGAATAAAGATTAGGTCACGCGCGCGAATAACAAGAGCGAAAGCGACCGCATTGAGAGGAATAGCAAGGATACCGAAGATACCCGCATAGCTTCCTTCAAAGACACCAAGGCCGCCCGGCACAGGAAGGAGGAGTGCGATTCCTGGCAGTGTACTCATCAAAAAGGCCTGTCCAAAGTTGATCGCGACGCCTAGGAAGAATGCAATATAGAAAGCTTCAATCACGCGGAAGGAAATCATCAAGAATGAAAGCGTGACGACTCCGCCAATAAGACGAGGATTCTTCGAAAGGAAGGTAGTCATCATATTCTCTGTATCGACGATATTCTTCTCCCATGATTTTAATCGCTTGATTTTATTGAGGCGTGTTGCACGAAATATATGAACAAAGAATCCCCTTCCAGACCGGAGTGCCCCGAAGAAACTAAAGAGAAAAATTAGAAGAACACCAAGGCCGATTCCGATAATAGTGAAAGAATTTCCATCACCAAGGCCTTCGAAAAACGCGAGTGCCACACCAGCGATAATGAAGACAACGTAGGCAACGAGTTCAAATGAAATATCAAGAAGTGCAGAACTTGTCGCGACTTTGCCTGTCATCCCCTTCTCTGTTGCAAGAAGCGCAATGCGCACAGGTTCTCCTCCTACTTGCGCTGCTGGCGTCAGGTAGCTAATCGCATATCCTCCCATGCGATGTTTATAGACCTGCCAAAGCGAAATCTTCTGCCCCTTTTTTAGATGTGCATTGATAATGAGCTGCCACCTCCATGCATAAAACGTGAAGTTCAGAAGTGAGATACCTATAAATCCAATGAATGGCAGCCACCCAAAGGTTAGGAGGCTGTTCAGAATTTCTGCAGGATCTTGCTTGATAAAAAGGCCTACGAAGAGACCGACTCCAAGGACGGCTGAAAGGATAAATAATATCCACTTAAAAATACGTCGTTTGCCCATAATGAGACTATTATACAGCTTCTACCGCTTTTGTCTCTTTCTTCTTGTTCAAAAAGATTTCGTAGAGGACAAAAGTCAGCACCGTATTCACGACCCAGTAGAGCATCACTCCGCCCTGAAGCGAGGTTAGTCCGATCGACAGCGTGATAAATGGCATGAAATAAATCATCATGCGGTTCATCATTGCCGTCATATCTTCGTCCATTGCTCCCTTCTTTTTTC
>Ga0233428_1003888_pt1 | contig 12090 bp, 23 predicted proteins | sample SI_118_April2016_4_FD_179890 | JGI IMG/M metagenome (GOLD analysis project Ga0233428, IMG submission 179890) | Seawater microbial communities from Saanich Inlet, British Columbia, Canada - SI_118_April2016_120_MG | ecosystem: Environmental > Aquatic > Marine > Inlet | place: Canada: British... | reverse complement strand
TTTTACTAATAATCCAAATTACTATCAATACTACAAGAATAGTACCCCAATTTGCAATTAACCATTCAACCATTTTTAATTACCCCTTTTTAGAACAAGTTAATGATGTCTTGTAACCATACCCACTCAGAAGCTCTTCCAATTAGATATGTAATCCAGATACCATATAGACCGAACAACGCAACTGCTTTACCTTTTCCAATCTTGCTTCCAAAGAAGTATAGACCAAAAGCGACAGTAGTAATGATTACCAAGAATACTCGAAGTTCTTGAAGATAAGCTTGATTGATTGCATCAGGAACCATCAAAGAACCACCAGTCCAAAGAATATACATGAAGAGCGGAAGACCCGTGCAAATTGTAATATCAAAGATATTAGAACCAACAGCATTAGCAACAGCATCATCATATTCACCTTTTAGTGCATCTTTAACACTGAGAACAGTATCAGGAACACTAGTTGCAGCAGCAGCAAGAACAGCAGCAGCAAAATAGGTTGGAATTTGTAAAGCGGTAGCTGCATCAATAACAGCATTTGCTAAAAAGTGACAAGCAATACCAATTACAACAACAGCAGAACCAAGAACGGTCCAGGCTCTACTTGTATTAAAATCTTGATCATTGAAGAAGATATAGTTAAAGTCGAAGGTAAGAATAGCAGTTAAGATATTTTTATCTTCTGTTGGTTCATCATTATCTTCTTCATCGTCGTCTTCAATAGAATCGACAGTAGATCCTGTTTTAATTTGGTACATCAAGTATCCGAAGTATGCAACATAAGGGATCATAATAAGGAGCGAATGCATCAGTGTAAATTCAACACCACCAAGAAGATAGATTACCAATACTTCAGCAGTTAATAGAAAGATACCATCCCGAAGGATAGTTTTCTTATCAACTTGAATGTATGGGATTTTCTTTCTTGTTCCATCTGATTGTTTAACACCGATAAACATAACAGCTAAGATACACATAGCTGGAATGATAACGCCATTAAAGATAGCACTTCCTGCTGTTGTTCCAATAGCAGCAAGAAACCCTGTGAAGCCAAGGGTAAAGATTAGACTGATTCCAGTAAACAGTTCTGGAAGAGAAGATCCAATTGCATTGATAGTTGCCCCTTTTACTCCAGGAGGCATATTTCTACCAAGATAATCAGATGCATCTTCGTATGCATTACAAGCATACATAATAACTACACTAGACAAGACCACGAAAAGAAGACTGTACATCAATAGAGAAAGGTCCATTTTTTATTTATATCCTTTATTATACGAATTTACGACGAAGAAGATCAATAGCCTTTTGTTCTTTTACAAGAGGCATACCGAGGGCATTTTTTGTTTTACAATATTCTTCAATTTGGTTAATAGTTCTCCGACGATCCATAGAGTTTAGAGTTTGTTTTAACTCTGTGATAAATACGGTATCATTATTGATAGCCGCTTCCAATACTTCTTTGGGTTGAAATTGAATACCTGTTGTTCTTCCAGGACCTTGTTCTGGGTCTGTATCTTCAAGAGCTTCTCGAACAGTATTCTTTATTTCTTTCCAGATATTCCCTACCGCCATTTTACATACTCCATTATCTAAGGTTGATTGAATTAAATGTTGTTATATCTATATAAAATAGGCAAATAAATAAAATAGAGTATTGGGAGGAGTAGGTGATCTTACTCCTCCCAATAATACATCTTACTTGGTAATACCACCAGAAGCAGCATAATCCAAGAAGGATTGAACCGGAGAAATCTTGGAATCTTTAATCAAGGCAGTAATGACATTACGATGAATGTCTGTCCAGTTTTGGTGAACACCAAGAACTGTGATCAGAAACTGGCTCTCTTCCTCATCAATAGCTCCAGGCGAACCATCATCATCCAAAAATGTGGATTTAAAAGCGTTAATACAAAGCTCTCCAAATCCAGCAACCGCTTCAGTGTTGTGATTCATCAAATTGGTTAAACTACGAATACCATCATTGGTAACATACTGTTTAAACTCCGTTTGCATCTTTTGAACTTCATCGGCATCAATAATCCCATCTTCCAAAAAAGAGGTTTGAAGAGCCAATAGATGAGAGGCGACATACAGTAATGGATGTTTCATAAGATTAATCTCCGATAATACTACATAAAAAAGAAAGACATAGATTTTACTACTACTTTTAAATATCTATATCAGATTATTAATAACACAGAAATAAAATAAATTATTAATTGGGGTCCGAAAGGACCCCAATTTAATATTAACCATAAAGAACAGAGAAATCATCAGTGTTTGAAGGAAAACTCTTAAGTGTAGTAGATTTGGAAATGTTCTTTACAACATGACCAGAACCTTCTGCAACAATACTACCAATACAACAAGCATTACCAGCATCGCCAGTTTCGGCAGTCAATTGAGTCTCATTACCATTTTGATCTGTAAGAACCAAACCAAGACGACCATCTTGGAAACGAGCAGCTTTACCTTTATTAACTGCACCATAATCCCAACAAAGAAAGTCAATACGAGCAACGTTCTCAAGATTTGGAATAATCAAGTCTTCAGAGTTACCATCTTCACCAACACTATCACCAACACCTTCATCTTCAGAAATCTCAACAATACCAAGTTTACCTTTTTGTGCACCAAAATAAGCAAAATCTTCAGTACCATTTTTCATGGTAATATGTGCAGCAAGATCAAAATCAGCAGCACTCATCCAACTCATTTCTACTTTAGCTTGCTCGATAGTTGTTATTGTGGATTGTTCGCCTTTCTTAATTAATTGAATTCCCATGTGATTTTATTCCTTTAATGGAGTTAGACTTCAAAATTAAAGTCAACTAGTTATATCTATATAAAGAATTTAATAAATAAAACTTATTAATAATCTTTATCTTCTCCAGGAATAACTAAATTTCCCATTTCATAACAACTATCTTTTAATTTATTATGATAATAATAAAAAAGAGTACATTCTAATAATTCACTATGAATACCATGATCTTTTAAAATATCATGCACAAAACTCATTCTATTTTTCCACATTGTATCTCTATTAGTTTCTTTATTACCTTCTTTCTCTAAGAGCATATTAATAGTATATATATTATCAGATTTAACAAGTCTTGGATTTATATAAAATATGGATCCAAAATTATCTACTCTATTAAATTCTTTATTTGCCTCTTTAAGAATATCATCTATAATTCTTAATGTTGTATTTATATTGTCTACAAATAATGTATTTCTTTCTTGTTCTTCTTCTTCAATATTATCTAATTCTGCTTTTTTATTAGAAAATATTTCATGTAATACATCTTGTTCTTCTTCTCTATCTAAGTGTCTAGTTAATCTAGACCTTAATCCCATTCCTTTAGTTTCGCTATTTTTTATTATCATTTAGTCTTCTTGTAGTCCGTGATCGAATCCTGGTTTATATTTTGGTGGTTCTTCTTCTTTGATAACTTTTTGCTTTTTTATTTCATTCTTCTTAGCTTTAACATCTTCGAAGACTTGTTGTGGCGTTCTAGGATTATGTCTAGCGTCTGCTATTTTACTTCCCATTTTGTATTCCTTTTTATTTAGATTTGTTTTAGTACATGTTCTTCTAAATGCATTATTAATTCTGTTATTTGTTGGGTATTTAATAATATATCATGATTGAGTTTACCATTATAATGTATTGAAAATTGTAATTCTCCATGACCAACATAATCAACATCTTCATCATCTATTATTAATTTCTTTTGTGTCCAACTTGGATCAGTTCCAAGCTCTTTAAATTCTATTTGCATGACGGTAAAAAAGTCCCCATCAAAAGGAGTTATTAATTAAAATTATATATGGTTTTTGATAAAGGTGAACCATACTTATTTCGAATAATCTAGAATCATTCAAATTTTAAACACCTTCCCAGATTTACGTTCCAGAAAAACGGGCTCTAGTGAAACCTCTAATATATCTATATTAGTAGGAAAATCTATAAAGAGTTACCCATCTATATCTTTTTCAATCTGCTCAAGCAATCATTGGTTCAACAATTTTGGCTTAATTGGAAGCCTCAATGATTCCTAAGCATAACTGAGAGCCATCTCAGTTACTTCGGTTATACTTTAACATCAATACGTCTACCATTATTAGATTCATATACTAATTTACCTCGACCATCATAGGTAATTGGATTTCTAACTATTGGTTTTATATTTTCTGTAACTTTTTGTAATTCTGGTTTTTCTACATTACTTACCATCACCACAGTCTTCAGATCTAAGTTTTCTTTTTCTGTTGATGTGCCAGAAGGAACTACTTTTTCAACTTTATATTTAGTATTTAACTGTTTTGCTATGTCACTAAACTGGATTGTATCCTCTATTCTCATTGCATACCCACTCCTTCATTATACTAATATCTTTATATTTTAGTTTGTAGTTAACTCTACTTTAGTTTTTAATGTATTTAGAAATTCTACTATATCAATTCGATCTCTTTCAGAGTTAATTCCAGAAAAACTCATTCTTGTCTTTGGAATCATTTCTTTTGGATCATCAATAAAAGCTTCTAACATCTCATTAGTCCATCTACTATCTTGATCTTCTCCCATAATAACTTTTACTTTCTTGAAAGCTTTACTATATTTATATCCCGGATAAGATGCAAAATCTCTCCCAACAATATCCCACAATGGAGGACCTAATTTTTTCTTTTGTTTGTCTGTAAGATCATGACAAGTTCCACATTTCTTTTTAGCTAATTTATAACCATTTTTAATATCCGGTTCGCAAGAATATGCACTACCAATTACAAATACCATAGTAAGTAGAGCGAATAAAAATATTTTTAGTTTAAGTTTCATCTTTTGTTGTCTCCTCAATATCAGTTTCTTTAATTATTACATTAGTATAATCATTGAATATTTTTTTAAGTTTAGATAATACCTCTAATCTCATCGGATCTTCGACTGTAATTTCTAATTCATATCCAATACTACAATCGTTTATTTTAACTACTTTATCTAATCTATTATTATACCATAAATTATCTTTTATAACACCTTTCGATAAACCCCTTCCAACATGCATCATTATATATTTCTCCTTAAATTTTCAATAAAGTTGCTTCTTCACACTCTAATATAAAGTCCTCACAGTTCTGGACAATTCTATTTAATATATCAAGATATCTAGTATTATCTCCTAGAGAAATCCAAGAACTTTCTGTTTTATTTTCTTGAAAAGTTCTAATACCAAACATATGTAATCTATCAGATAAGTGTATCATTTCATCTCGAGTATATCCATTAAATACATCTCCTGTTTCTTTATCAATCATAGAGAATATCAAAGGAGAACCTCCATATCTATGTTGAATCATTATATTATGTAATAAATGGATAGCATCAATTTTATTATTATAATGATGATAATAATCAATCTGTTTTTCATCATTATGTAGATGAGGTCTAAACTGAACACTACAAGAACTTATATTAAAACAATGTAATTTCTTTACTTCTTTTACTTTTGTTTTTCTAATACTTCTCCAATTACAATATGGATCTCTCTCATAATAATTTTCTATATCTTTGAACGTTTTATATCCAACTTTAAATCCACATTCTTTTGCTGCATCAATAATAGTTTCATTAGATATTAAACCTGATGCTTGATTTTTTGGAAGTAGTTGTCTAGTTTTCCAATTAGTAATTTTTGAACCAATATTTTCAATATTAGCAGTATTAATATTAGTATGTTTTACTTTATCACAATGACTGAACCACTCTTTACAAATTTGAAAATCTGACTTCATTTAAATTAAACCTTTAACATTAAGAAAGTTCCAGAGAGAACCATTATTAACGAAACTATCCAAAATAAGATAATTCCCACATTTACTATTTTATTATTGTTATTAAAACTCTTTAGAATGTTTAGAATCTTCGGACTCCTCTTTTAATACTGTAATAAATAATCCTAACATTTTACTTAATTCTTCAGCATTAGCTAAATTTAATAATATTGGATCTTCTGTATCTGGAGTTTCTATTTTTATTTGATTTTGATTAGTAACCCCTATACTAAAGATCTCACCTAGGTTTTTCTTCATTTCTTCTCTCATTTACCTCTTTTAAAATTTCTTTTACTAATCGTTGTCTCCAATGATGTCCATGAGCTCTTACTCTTCCGGCATATTCTAATTGTTCTAGAATAGCTAACCCAGCATATATTTCATTTCCGATATGAGCTTCAAGTTTATCCCAATCCATAGTTTCAAGCATCTGTTGTTCAATTTTAGGATCTACATGTAGCATAATATCTACTCCTTTATTATATGATCACAAGTTGGACATGTTGGTAGATTATGTCTAGCAACAACTCTTTCTCTGCGAGCATCACCAATTTCATCTCTATCTATAATTTGTTTAGTTATTTGATCAAATGGTTTTTTATATTTCATAATATTCATTACTTCTTTATAACTAATAGGTGTATAATTATGAGAGTTTACACCAGTATCTAAGATCTTTCCTTGACCTTTGTATTTACCATGACTATGACCATGAATCATAACAGATTGGCCATAGTGAGACATGTTCCAACATGCCATAGGATAATGCATCATACAAAATAATTGTTTTTTAGATTCTAAATCATTATCTTGAACCCATAATTCATAATAGTCTTTAACCCATTCAAATCTATTTCTGATTAATATTTTATCTTGACTTGATGGGTTATCAACTACTAATTTTTTATCATGATTACCTTTGATTAAAAAGATTTTGCCGTTCAACCTATAAAGAATATCAACTAATTGTTTTAATGAAGGCATTCCAATATCTCCATTATGAAATACATATCCATCTTTCGGGACTCGTTTGTTCCAATTAGTAATAATGGTTTCATTCATTTCATTTACATCTTTGAACGGCCGATTATCATACTTGATACAATTACCATGATTAAAATGTGTATCGCTGGTAAAGAAAATTTTATTTTTATTCATCTATATTCCTTTTAATACTATTTCTTCCAATTGAAATATTATATCATCATATGTTATATCAAATTCATTACACATTCCATCTAAAGAATACCCATGCCAATCTACAACAAAAGTATATTTACCAGTGAGTTTTGTCCTATTAATAAATAATTTTCTAATTTCACCATTAAAATTTAAATCCATAGATTGTTTGCCAATAATACTTAATAGTTCAATAATATTATCTTCTGGAGAACTCATTAAATTTCTAATAATATCTGTTCTTCTTCATAAAACAAAAACTCTTGATAATTTTTATTAACTTCTTCTATTTGTTTCTCTGTAAATTCTTCTGGATATTCTTGTGTCATATTAGATATAATATTTAATAACCAATCATCTAAACAATAGCGTTTTAAATAACCATTATCATATATAGCTAATCTGTGGATCTTATGATTTATTTCTTTTTGTTGTAAGTTCATTAATTCTATTTCCAAGCATTTCAAGAAAGATCATTGTTTCTTGATACTGGTTAATAATATCTACTTCAAATATATGTTTGATTTGATCTAACGACTCGGTATTAATTTCATATGGTGACCCATTTCTATCAGTATTAGCAGATAATTGTTTTAAGAATTTATCAAAATTATGATCTATTTTATCAAATTTATTATTTAATTCAAAGATAATAGTTTCAATATTAATATCATTAGTTTCACTTCTTAGGTTATTTATAAATAATTTTAAATCACTAATATGTGTAAAGAATATCATATTAAATTTATCTTGATTTTCTTTAATTGTTATATCTATATCAGATATCTTGTTTATAATAGTATTCATATTCTTATGTAAACTATTTAAACTTATATCCATAGTAGATAAATCGTCTCTATTAATAAGCGGAAGTTTAATGATTAAATCAGATATATTATCAGCAGAATTTCTAATCTCAGTCTTAATTTCTTTAGTTCCTTCATTAAATATTCTTTCAATCTCTTTTAATTTAGGATCTATGATTTCTTCTATGTTGATTGATTTTTGTTGTTCTGGTATATTATCTATAACTTCTTTAGATATATTGGATACTTGTTTCTTTAGTCTTTCTAGTTCTATAGAAAGGTTACCAATACTATTGATTACTTCCTGATTATTATTACCATTAGGTTTAACTTCTAATAATTTAGATGTAACAACTTTTGTAATCTTATCGATTTGAGAAATAGTATTTTCTATTTCATTACTAGATAATTCTCTACTTTGTAATATACTTTTATTTAATTCATCAAGTCTAGCACTTACCGCTTCTTCAATCTGAATTAATAATTCTCGATTTAATTTTTTAAAGTCTGGGAAGTTGAATTCCTGGGAATTATCTTTAGCTTCTCTAAGAATAGTAGGAATAGGCATAGCATCTATGATCTTATTCTCGGTAAGTTTTAATCTTTCAGATATAAATTCATCTTTTCCATTTAATAGTAATTCAATAGTATGTTCTATATTTTTATAATGAGATATATCATTAGTATTATTTAAATCTTGTTGAAAATGAGAAATACCTTTCCCCATATCAGAAATCATTCTATTAAGATTACTAATTTCTTCACTATAATCTTTTGGAATAGGAAAAACTATATCTGGTTGTAGTGGTATATTAACTTGTGGAGATACATCTATACTATCTATTTGTTTATCTAATCTATTAAAACGTTTATATTGTTCACCTTTGATCTCTTCCATAATTTCTGGAAGATTAGATAACTCATGTTGGATACTAGAAGTATTATCTTCTCTAACTTCTTGTAATTCTCTCCTTAATAATTCTAATAATTTAATCTCATCTTTATTTCTTTTTACAAGACCTTTAAACCTATCTTCTGCTTCTCCATAAAATTTATCTAAACTATCTAGTACTTCTCCAGTTCTATCAATTTGTACTGGGTAAGCAGGAATATAATCCATAATATTCTCAAACTTAGATTTATGAGATTGTTTTAAATTCTTAATACTTTCATTAATTCTATTTTCGCTATATTTAATTTCTTCTATGAATCCTCTAATTTTATCGTCGCTATCTAAAGTCTTTTTTAAGTTTCGTTTGATAAATAAAATGTTTCGTGTTACAATGAGTAACACAAAACAAAAGAACAAAGCCATACTTTGTTCAAAACTAAGACTCTCTAAAAAAGCACCGAAAAAACTTACAGATTCAATAATCCAAGAATGCACACCATCCCAAGAAGGAATCAAATAGCTATTATAGATGTCTTTAAAGAGATCCATTATACCCCAATAATCTTAGGTTTAGCAACTTGTGCAATACTGGTTACAAATTCTTCATATCCAACGGTAATCTCTTCACTTGGTTCATAATGAAACAAAATATGAGATTTATCAATTTGAATATGTAGACCCTTTTTAATATCTGCAGCAAAGAATGTTAGAGGAAGAAATCCTAATTGAGGACCACCTCCTCCTTGTTTATTAGAAACATTAATAGCAACAGCATTATTTAAAGAGACAGTATTACCATTAACAAATTCTAAATCTCTTCCAATAATATCCATACCATTTGCAAGTTTAAAACATTTTACTTCCATTATTGCATTTTCTCCTTTGTGTTTAAAATAAAAGTTTAGAGATACTGGCGCGTATCTCTTTATTATGGTTTAGCTAAACGGTACATCCCCACCGAAACTAGGAAATCCTGTATTATTACCACTATTATTTTGTTGCTGTTGTGGTTTTTGTGCTTGAGGTTGTTGTCCACCTCCTCCAGAATTACCACCTTTACTATCAAGCAAAATAACCTGACCATTAAATCCATTAATCTGAATTTCTGTAGTATATCTATCAGTACCACTGTTATCTTGCCATTTACGAGTAACTAACTTACCTTCAAGAAAAATCTTACTACCTTTCTTAACATATTTTTGAATAATTTCAGCAGTCTTGCCAAAAATTACACAACTATGCCATTCGGTATTTTCTTTTTGTTGTTGACTAGATTTATCTGTCCAACGCTCAGTAGTAGCTACTCTAAGATTAGCCACTAGATCTCCATTATTAAGATTACGAACCTCTGGATCCTTTCCCACATTACCGATGATTTGTACTTTGTTTAAACTATACGCCATTACTAGTTATTCCTTAAATTTTAAAAGTGTGTTTTGTTTAGTGTTCTCTGTCATACTATTAATAATTTCGTTAAGTTCTTTTCCTCTTCTGAGCGCAAAGAGAAAATTACTAACTTTAGTATCTTTAACTTTCATTGCAAATTCCTTCTGGTCTTTTAGATCTTTACTTGCCTCCCATACATTATTAACTTCGGTTATCATATCACCATAGGCATCAATATATGGTTCAAAAAATCTCCTATCCTCAGGAAATAGTGCCAAGTATTCATCATATTCATTCATGAATACTAATTTAATTATTCTTTTTTCACTGAGACAACCATCTTGTCTCATATGTGCTATTGCTACATATGCCGGATTCTTAACTTTAATTCTATGTTGATTTTTAGGATTATAAAGAACAAATCCTTCATCGAAAGCAGATTCCATTTCTTCGGATGCAATTTTACAATTTTCAATAGAGTCAAATTTATAAATTTTACCTATATTAACTCCAATATGATCACTAAAAACAACTAAACTTTCATGGTCTAAATATTTACCATCAAATTTATCTCTTATTGCAAGAATATATAAATCATAATCGTATGGTTTTACAACTCTTGTATCTGGAGATGTTAATTCAAAAACATATGTATTGTCTTCATTCCACCCTTCACAAAAATCAGCAATAGAATCATATCCAGTTTTATGTTTGATAGTATATTCAATAATATCTCTGAAAGTTTTACCATCTCCCATATTAGTAGGACCTTCTGCATAAGCAGTTCCTCTTGTTCCACACTGCCAATCAATCCCATCCCAATAAAATGGAATTAAAGATCCATCGATTTTCTCGTGTCCGATATACTCTGTAATATCTATATGAAGTTGATCATTAGCACTAGGATCGACTTCTCCAAGATTGAAGAAGCGTTCAAATGTTCTAGATAAAATATTAAAATTAGGTAGGCCGAGGATTAGTCCTCGACACTCCCTAACAATTGGATGATATTTAGGAGAATTAATTTGATCATAATTAAGAACAATACGATCATCATATTCTCTAACTTTAATAGATAGCGGCTCTTCTTTTAGTTTCTCTATTCCAAATTTGTTTAAGTATTCAATTACTTTCATTATATTATAATCAAAAGCCTCTCTTCTAATGCAAAAGTTCTTTCTTCAACCCAATCAGGATTAGTTATGTTACTCTTTTCTCTTTTAAGTCTTTTTAATTTTTCATCAATATCAACATGGCTATCACAAGGACGCATATCCTGGATTTTTCTAGATATTTTATGTTTTTCTTTCACCATATTATTTATCTTATTTTGTAATTCTTCTTGTTCTTTTCGACAATTATCTTCAAATTCAATAAATTCGTTTAATTCTTGAATATTTTTTTCTAATTTTGTTTTTCTTATATTAACACTTTCTATATCTTTTAATTTTTCTAATTCTCTTCTGATTCTTCCTTTTTTATCATGGAGTTTTCTTTTCTCATCATAGTCGTCATTATCAACAGCGTTATTTACAAAAATCATATTAGAGTTAATAACTCCTCTTCAAGTTCAAATCTCCGTTTATCAATTTCTTTTGGGTTATTAAGAAAGTCTAGATCATTTTTAATTTGTTCTAATCTATCTCTTCGAAGTTGCTCTCTTTGATCTATCATACCGGCTGCCCAAATATCTCCACCTATTGTAGATATTCTTGTAGTATAATTACTTCTATCGATGTCGTCTTCGTTTTTCATATTAGTGTTAAAATTAACTCCTCTAATTCAAAGATTCGTTCTTGTATTCTTTTTGGATCAGATAAATATTCAAGTTCCTTTCTTGCTTCTTTAAGATCTTCTCTTCGTTGATCTTCTTCGCTCCATGGAGCAGGAGATCCAAATCCCCAATCTTGTTCCATTAAAGTAGAAATCCTCCTAATGTTTTCTTATCAGATATAATTTCTTTTTCTAGGGATTTAATTTTAGCTTTTCTTT
>Ga0233428_1003881_pt1 | contig 12107 bp, 8 predicted proteins | sample SI_118_April2016_4_FD_179890 | JGI IMG/M metagenome (GOLD analysis project Ga0233428, IMG submission 179890) | Seawater microbial communities from Saanich Inlet, British Columbia, Canada - SI_118_April2016_120_MG | ecosystem: Environmental > Aquatic > Marine > Inlet | place: Canada: British... | reverse complement strand
TAATGATCGAGAGTTTGACTACCCAGAGGGTGACTTCATCAACCTTGAGTTCAAGGCCAAGGACTTTGTAATCCAAGCCCTGCGGGAGACCCCACTCTCCCACAATCAGGGCATTCGTCCGTTTGAAGATGACTGGGTGATTGTGAGTTGCCGGATCAAAGAGACACAACAGCTACGGTGGTGGTTATTGGGGTTTGGGGCTCAGGTGGAGGTATTGCAACCTCGCCATTTGAGAGCATGGTTCAAAGAGCAAACCAAGGAGATGAAAGCACTCTATCAATGATAGTGAGCCACACAGAGTCCAAACAAAATAACCTCTATATAACCTCTTCCCCTAAAGCTTCATACTGCCTCAATACATCATGTACCACCTCAGCAACCTGAAGTGCCAAATAAGGGGGCACAGCATTTCCTACTTGCACGTACTGCTCCGTCCTATTTCCCATAAAGATATAGTTATCAGGAAAAGTTTGCAGCCTAGCTGCTTCACGTACAGTTAAACTTCTACACTGTGCTGGATCAGGATGGATGAAGTAGTGCCCATCTTTCGATATGTGACTAGTCACAGTTGTTGACGGCTGGCCAGCCAGCTGCACTCTGAATCGGTCAGAAAATTTCCCGCTATTCCAATTTTTATGCTTTGGCGCAAGGCACTTTGGAAAGTTAGATGCCTTTGGTGAAACTTTATGCAATTTTCCATACGTTGAAACAAACAGGTACCTTTGAAGGTCTTTCTCAATATGCCCTCTTGTTTCATGATTAAGAGCTACTTTCAGGTCATCATCTAACAACCAACTTGAGAGACCTTCTGGGATCATCACTTCTGCTTTCTCTCTGCTGACCCGCAACGACCCTGGCTGCAGCACACCTCTTGTTGTAGCATGAGATGCTCGCCTATTCTGAATCACAGCAACATCATCTTTGTAACCATTCTTTTCGAGACATTTCATCAAGCTTGATTCACAACGCGTAACCGCATCAACCCACCGGCCATCACTATCTCCTCCCTTGGAAAGCTTGCTACGCAACTCAGGGAGCCCTATCAGCACTTGACCTGCAGCAACCTCTTCGGATGGCAGCAATACACCTGGTTTTATTCCAGAGCTCACTAGGTCTTCTCTAATGCCTAACAGAATTACTCGATGCCTGCGCTGTGGTACACCATACTGCTCTGACTTGATAAGAAATTCTCTACCATCAACGGCATCTGGGTCATCCCCACTTTTAAAATGAGCATCGCCAATCAAGGAGTAGATATGATACTTCCGGCCTTCACAAAGCTTCATGCTCTCATGAGGTGACACGAGATCTTTCAGTATCATTGGAAAAACCCTCTTTCCATTTACCTTCGATGAAAGAATCCCCCTAACATTCTCCATTACAAATACTGCTGGCTGCGTCAAAGCAACAATTTTCAAATATTCCTTATAAAGGAAGTGCCTGTTATCCTTAGCTGCATCATAACGCCAGTTACTCTGATTCCTTACCCTCCCAACCAAAGAGTATGCCTGACAGGGTGGCCCTCCAATAAGAACTGAATTCTCATGAAGATCTTCAGCAGATAGCAGCTCAAGGATATCGTCTTCAAGCTCCTTATCTGCTTGTTGATCATCTCCCAGCTCATGCAGCCTAGCATGCTTTCCAGCATCCTCCAGAGCTTGTCTCTCCTCATTGTTCCGTGGAACATAATCACCCAGCCCTTGATTCAACCACTGATACCAGCCATCTAGACCTATTCCTCTTGCTAAAAGAAGCCGGTAGAACCCCCTCATCAAAAGCGTTTCTCTTGCAGATTTTTCCTTCTCAACAGAAACTATTAGCCTATAGCCATCTTGGCCATTCATGGGTGCTTTTGTTCCGAACGAGCTGAACCCCTCACTCAAACCGCCGGGGCCCGCAAAAAGATCAATAACTGGAAATTGCATGTTTCCAGGATGCCAGCAACCAGTTCAAAAGTAAAGAAATGGTCAATATCGTAGATAAAAAAAACACGTTCCAGTTTTCAATAGAGCGGTCAGTCACATCGAGATCGAGAGATATCTCTACACTCCTAAAGGTTTGAGCTCAAGAATCTGATCCCCCAAACCCGCATATTTCATTGAAGAAATCTGATCCCAGCACTCTTTCTTCTTAGCCCACTCTGAAATCATTTTCCCTTCAGCAGTTTCATGCAAATGCTGATCAACCTCTTTTGCCAAGTACAACATGTAACTGGCCAACTCTTCAGAAACCCCCTGCTTTTTCCATATCTGCATAAGATCAAGCCTACCACCGCCTAGCAATGACAAGATTGAAACTGTGTAGGCTGCAATGTTTGCCTTGAAAGCTGGAAATTCTGGCCTAATGATCTTCTGAGCTGCCTTGAATATAATTGCCTGCGCAATCATCTCCTTGAAATCGTCGGTTTCTGGAAGTTCTTTTTGCTCCCCACCTTCAGGCGCAACCATAGCCATGAAAGCTGCAAAGTTCTTCTGCCCTCCCAAACTGACCAAATCCGGTCGCTGCTTCCATGCACAAATAAACTTCGCGAGATCTGTCTTTATAATCTTTCTGAACGGTGGAATCTCAGCCTTCTTCTTCTTGATACCTGCCGGTGTTCTACCTTCACGCTCTAGCATAACCTTATAGCTTCCTGCAGAGCGTTCATAGAACCAGCGCCCATAACCATCAGGACAAAATGTGGTCATGGCGAGCTTCTCTACAGCCACGTGATAAGGATTATTTGAAGAGAGATCTGACACACTGACCTGTGTCTGACTATTCGAAAATCGTGATATATCTGATATCAGGGCCTCTTCCTGTGCAGGGTCAGATTCTTTAAGAACAATTACCTTTGCGGGAACTCGGACCTTCTTGAGATCAATCGCTGGAAATTTCTTCTTGGTAAAGAACATTGATGCAGTGGTCTGCCCTCCATTGACTATTTGCATCCCCTTCAGCCATGTAATCCCAGGAGTTCCATCAGAAGACCGTCCGAGTCGCGCTTCATCAGCAACAATAACAATTCCATTGTTATATGCCATAAATCGCTCCGGCTGTTCTCTTAATGTCTGACTAATCCCTTTATTCACTTTCCTCGTTAAACTAAGAAATGAACGCACATTGGCTTCGAGAATCCTTGTCCCATACTTATCATACAAAAACCGAAGAACATCGCCTGGAACAGCAGTCATCGCATAATCATATTCTTCCATCTCATTAGGCACCCAAACACATGGCAATGGTCCACCTGATACTTCTTCAAAATTTACAACCAATTCATCTCTAGGCTTGCCTTCCTGCCAATGGTTAAACAACCTAACTATATCCATTACCTCAAGCTTTACGGTCTTCCCCTCGATAGCCCTTGATTTGAAATTCCTGTCTCGCGCCTGCCCATCAGTTAGAATAAATATTCTGATTTGATCAATGTGAGCATATCCGTCATGGATTATCTGAACCAGCTCATATGCCTCACTAGACTTATCCATTTTTTGCAGCAGCTTCCCCTCAACACATTGTGTGAGAAAATTGGAGCAGTTCTTGGCCGCTCGTGTTGTATCCGTTTTAGAAACATTCTCAAGCTCATCAACATTCTTGTAGAGACTAACGTACAAATCAAGCTGATCCGCATCCTCAGACAGCGCATACCCACTTAGATTTAACCCTCTTGCCTGATAATGGCATACAACCGGATCCTCAAAAGTAATTCCAAACTCTGACATGTGCTGAGAAACCACATCAGTGAATACTGACTCATGGAAGGCAATTTCCCCTCCAGCCTGCCCCAGCCTCTTGTTAACCTCTTCCCTGATTTCACGCTGTGTTTGCTTTAGGAACTCATCAATCTCCATTTGACACTCCATTTAGCACAGCAAGTATTTCTCCAACATCGCTGCTAAAAGGCACAATACGATCAAGCTCAATCTCATACTTCGCACCATGTATTCCTTCAGGCACATTTCCTGCAGTTAACTTTGGAAAGTTTTCATCAACCATCCAAAACTTGTAATCAATCAAGACCAGCTTCCTATTGTATTGATCCTTATGCTCATCAGCATAACCAACCTGCAACAGACGATTTTTGAAATGCAGCAATGCCATCTGATCAAGACTAAAACGACCAATAATTCTATCAACCAGCATAGGAAGAGACACCCCGTCCTCACCCCTAGAAAAACGGCACCCACAAAGAAACAATGGATTCCTTACAGAGTCATCCAGTTGATCAAGTGATTGAATCCTAGCCACATGACCGCCTGCAGAAAGAGTGCTTTTTACCTCAACAGCCCCAAACCCCAACTCGAAGTCCTGCAAGCCATCATCTGGCCCAACCCAACTATCAACGGCACCAAACAAATCAACCCCTGCATCCAGCAGCGCCTCCAAGCAAAAAAGCTCACCAAAAAGGCCTAGTTCAGCTTCTGGACCAAGCCCTTCTAGGCCACTTTTCATAAACAGTTGCCATGCCCTAATCCTTCCCAAAAAAAGCTGAAACAGCCTCCCTTCATCACTACGCGGACTCTCTGACAAAGTAAAGATAATATCCGCCACCACCATTGAAAACAGCTCAATATCCCCTTCTGACTGACGAACCAAGGCAACCCAACAACCATCTGCTTCATCTAGCTCTGCAGTCTGCACTCGGAATCCACCTCCTTGAGGCAACATAGATGGGTTAAAGGAATTAAATTTACTGAAACCAACAAGTAAAGCTTCCGAATTCTCTGGAAAAGATCTCCCTGCAAAAATTTTCACTTCACCATGAGTTGTAACTGGAATATAGCGCCATCCAGAATCTTGCTCCTCATGAGAAAGAGCATTCCATGCAACATTGAATTCGTTATTACTCAGATGCGCCATACTCTTGCTCCCACATTACATTATTGACCTTGTACTCGACTTTCACTGAAGCAGAGCTACCTGGGAAGCTGATTCCAAATGCGACAATTGGTGGGCATCCGTCATCAAGATTTTCTCCAATTTCCACAGGATCAAGCAAATAAATCAACAACAACCCTTTTTCTGGAGACGGTGCTACACCAGCCGAACCAAAACCACGAACATGCCTCATCATTCTGCCACTAGGGTTGATTGGCTCTTTGCCATTTTTCTCATTTTTTTCTTGCCAACTGTTCAGTGTAGCCTCTAAAGCTGCAGACCATTCTTGGTCATTGAGATTAATCCCTTCATCTTTTGGCGACAAAAGCCTTCCGATAGAGTATCTATCAGAAGCATGACCCCGTCTTTTACGCTTCATCAGCCGAACGTTAAAGCCATTAATCCCAAAAGTTTGATCTTTCCCACCACCAATCACCGCCACAGTCCATGTAGTCAATTCATTCTGTTCAGTCATTTTAGAAATAAACTCAGAAATCATCCTATTGTTTACCTTGTATGCTTTTGGGTGCGTTTCATAATCATCCAAAAATCCGATCACTTTATCTGAAGAAATATTTTCCCACAGAACGCCATTCCAAGATTGAGAAACACCATTATCTCGAGACTGAGGAGGTATTTCTGTGGGTGCACCAATAGCCCCAACAAAATCAGAAAACACATTTAGGTTATTAGTGAGTTTTTCTTTCTCACTAAACAGCGACACTGTTTCAACAACATTGCCACTAAATGACAAGAAAAGAGATTTTGCAGCACGCATTTTCAACCTTGATGTCACCATCAAGGTTGGATGAGACTGAACCTTCAACCCATAGTCTCTAGGAGTACCACCACTCCCAACCATGATATCAAACTCCTCTCTCAGCTCTTCCGATGCATCAGCAATATGCTCAAACCACTCGACCAGCTCATCTGTTGTATACAGGCGACAGAGATCCAGATACCCCGGCCTGTATCCAAACCATCTACCCATCTGCATTAGAGTGTCATACATTTTTGATGCTCTCAAGAAATAGCTTGTACACAAGCCCTCTAACGTCAGCCCCCTTGCCAGCTTGTCACCTCCAATTGCAATCACTTTCAGACCAGAGGCACTATCCGCATAATCCAGCACATCTTTTGCGGTCCCGTTGATCATTCGAACACTTATTTGATCAATCACATCAAACAACACTTTCTCAACACTTTGCCATTCATTTATTTCACCTAAGTGATCATCACGCCGGGCAATTTCCATGCTTACCGGAACAAAGTCAGACTCATACAAATTTTTCAATCTAAATAATACTGAGTCATGCTGTATCTTTCTACTCAGCTGCCTCCTTACGTTGTTCACATACCACTCAACATTCTGATAAACGTAATTCTGAACAGCATTAAAGCGAGTCACATGGACAAGCATTGAGCTATGCTTGCTCCCTTGGCCACGAACCTCCCTAACAGCACAAGCAAGGAAAAAAGCATCAACTGCCTCACATAGCGATGGAGGTAACGCGGATTCTGAATCATAATCAGGGACATGTGCACTCTTATGTCGTTGCGGCATCCAGCCTCCCTTACCATCCTCTGAACAGTGATCATCAACTATTCTGATCAGTGGCATACCACCATTTCTTCCTTCCGGCGTTGATGTACCAAAAACACGGCTTGGCCCAACATAATTATTTGGTGCTCCAAGATTAACAATGAAAGCTGCAGGAAATAGGTCAGCCCCTTCATTTTCAGTCTTTCCATGCTCATGAATAAAAATATTTGCAAAAGGAGTAGCCGTATATCCAACATATGCCTTTCTACTGAAAGTATGAAGTATCTTTCTTATTAATGAATTGATTGCAGTTGGCTGGTGCTCCATATCAGGATCACCATCAGTACCTATAATATTTTCCCCAGTATCAACCGAAGCATTATCAGCCTCATCATCAATTATAAGCAAAGGACGTTTTGAAACTAGCTTCCTACCACTTCCAGGGTCTTGATAATCAGCAACATGATTAAGAAGCCATTTATGCAGCGCCGTCAAAACAGATTTATTTTTTTTCACCACAAACAACCAAGGCCGTTCTTCAGGAGTAATACCCATCTGATTCGCCACTCTTGCGCTGAAATCACCCTTTTCAGATCTATTAGTGACAAACTGAGGGGAAATTGATGGATCAGAATCAATTTTCCCTACACCAATAATTTTATGACTACTTCTTTCTTCAAATGGACTAGTTTCATACCCAAGAAAACCTTCATCCAGCCTCATTTGTGTCTGAGAACGAAGATTGTTATGCATTCCTGCCAAAACAATAATGATCTTATAACCCGCATCTGCAGCCTTACAAATCAGCCCTGTGTAGTTCCCTGTTTTTCCTGATTGGACATGCCCAACAACCAACCCCCTTCTGTCCCATGCACCAGCACGCTTTGGATCCTCCAATTGACCTAGTATATAATCAGTCGATTTATCAATCCCCTCCAGCGCTTCCCATGGAAGGTTGTCCTCTTGCCACTGCTGGTATCTCCTCCAATACCTCCAATCACGTTTCAGCTCAGGAATCAGCCAAGGCTCATGGCCACTCGCATCTGATAATAAGGTAGTTGCTCCAACCTGAACACTAAACCGTCTAATCAGCTCCTCAACAATCCAATCACGGTCTATTGTTGTGGCCCACTCTGGGTTAAGCGGCAACACTGTATCAATCTTTTCCTCAATCAACGCTGGCGTAATCACCAGCTGGGATGATTCAGAAAGTAGCAGCTTCTGAACAATCCCCATCACTGTATCTTTGCTCACGATATATCCTCATCTAAATCATCAGGTAACTGATCAATCAATTGGTGATAGTTATGAAAAGGTTCAGTTATTTTCAACTTCACCTTGGCATCAACTGGTGACAGTTGATTTCTAAAAACAAAATATTTATACATCTGCAATAAAACTGCTCGCACTTCATCTACCGGAACTTTGTCAAATCCTGTACGTGGAGTATCTTTTTCTTCTGCCGTATCCAACCATATTTTCTGAACAGGCACTGTTTCTTCAAGAACACGCAACATCGCCTCAATTTGAGCCCGCAAATGACCAGCCTGATCCAGAACTGCATTCACGGAAGGATGTTTGTGATCAATTCTGTAGCGAACTCCGTGCTTTCCCTTTTCCGGTTTCCATGCCTGCACAATCTCTTCGCCAGTATAAGATCTTTGCACACGCCCTCTATATGCAAAAGCGTTTCTAGCTCGCATTCTGGTAGCCTCTGCAAGTTGACCTAGCCACGGACGCAGATTGACTGGAGGTCTTGCTCGAGATTTTCTAATGTCGATCTTCCATTCACTATCTACAGAATTAGGAATATCTATTCGTATTCTTGCCAACCTGTGTGCCTCATCCTTTATCCAAGCACGACCTGACCCAAGCCCAAGCCAGCTTCCAGCCAACAACAACCTCTTGTTCCTATATACATAGAAACCCTGTTGCGCAGTCCAGCCCTCAGGACCTTGGGCCTCCTCAAAATCCCTTACCGACAGCATATCCTTATGTGGAAGTACATGGCACTCAACTTCCACACCTGGCATGGTTGGAGCAGGTGATACCGGAGAGTGCCAAGGTTTAGATGGGTTCCCTGTCAAAAACGGATCCCATGGCTTAAGCCTTTGGCCATTAATTAGAATTGAAAATGGTCGTGATCTATTTTCCAAAAATCTGTGGAACACCATCGACAAGTGGCGCTCTACAACATCAATAAGATCTAAGAAATTTTCCACGGAGAAGCTCCCAGTTATGATCCTGTCCAGCTTCTCCCAAAGAACGATTGTCCCATTATTCTTATTCTCTATATCTTCTATAAATTGTTCTGATCCAGCTTCAGCGCCTTCAAGCATGTACCAGCCATCGCCTTCGCTTTTCGACAAAACATCAAGGTCCCACCGTAAACAATGGGCAGCATTGTTCCTCATTGAGGCAACAGTCAACCTTCTACATTGAGAAAATGACGCTGTTTTCAAGCCAAGTCCAAATCTACCCAAATCATTCTCATCTCTTGCATCTAAGGGATTCACGTCCCCCAACCGCATGGCATGATCTAGTTCCTCCTCATTCATCCCGCACCCATCATCTAGAATGGAAATTCTGCTGTTCTCCCCTTTCCAGTGGAAATTGACAGATACTGTACTTGCACAAGCAGAAATGCTGTTGTCGATAATATCTGCAATTGCAGTTGATGTGCTGTAGCCAAGACCACGAAGTGCCTCAACCATTGCTGATGCTTTCGGCGGCGCATGCCGTCGACCTCTAGACATGTGGTCTAAAAAACTCATCTTTCCCGCCCTTTATGACCAGTTAAATCAATACAACAATGCAAGCCTCTCCCCCCTTTCTCCAAAACTCAGCTTGCCCAAGGCCTTGGACTCTATCTGCCTTATACGCTCTCTCGTTACTCCAAAAGACTGCCCAACCTCCTCCAAGGTTTTTGGCTCCTCTCCTATAAGACCAAACCTAGCCTGCACAACCCCTTTTTCCCTTTCAGTAAGGTGCCCTAATTCTTTGTAAATAGAAGATGATATCTGCTCTGTCTGTAAAATTTTGAAAGGATACGGATTAGAAATTGGATTCTCATCAGAAGATTCCCACATTTTTATTTCACATTCATCCTCACAACTTACCATTGTGGTAGCCATAAGCTCCCTGAATTTCCTTAACTCTTCTCTGCTCATCTCAACCATATCAGCCAGCTGGTTATTACTCATTTGCCCACCCATACCTTCCATGGCCACTTCTGCCTTCCTTATTTTTTCAATACTCCCCACAACATAAACAGGCCATCGTATAGTCCTCTCTTGCTCAGCTACTCCTCTCGTTATTGACTGCCTGATCCACCAAACAGCATAGGTCGAGAACTTGAACCCCCTTCTGTAATCAAATTTTTCAACAGCCTTCATTAACCCTAAGTTGCCCTCCTGTATCAAGTCATGGAAACTCAAGCTGCTGAACTGATATCTCTTTGCAACAGAAACAACCAGCCTGAGATTGGCAAGAATCATCTTCTCTCTAGCTGACTCATAAATCTTTATTTTCTCAGACACTCTTTTTTGCATATCATCACAGCAAGTTAGTGCCACGTCTAGGGCACGCAGCAATGGAATCGATGGCCTCGGTATATGAGCACTGTTGTAATCCTTAGAGTTACCTTTCTTAACTGCACATACCAAATCTGAAAACCTTATCTGTCGATCATCGCTTTTATCATAATGTTCATCATCATGAAATTTTTCATCGACAGACATCATAATTCCTTCAAGAATTTCATAGTCAACTTCCAACAAGACTTTAATCAGTGAAATCAATGAACTATCCATACCTTGTCCAAACCTTTCCTCAAGTCTCTTATCTATCAACTCAAAATGACCCATATCTAAAAAATAGGCTTGGACAGGATTAAAGATTTTATTGATGCCCTGTTCAAGCATCAAAAGCAATTGATCTGGTAACTTATCATTTACGTCCAACATATCAGCGCCTTCATACCATTGAATTGAATCATCAACCTCAACAACACCTTCTTCTTTTAGGAAAAAAACAATTAATTCAACTACTTCACTGACGTCGACAAGCAAACCTGAAGAACATAATTCTTCTATCTCTTTGCTTCTGTACCACCCCTTAGAAATCGCACGAATGACATACTCCGCTATTAACTCCCTGCCTGGAAATGCAACCCCATGCTCTGCCGGCTTTTCAGGGAGAGTAAACTCAATCACATCCCATGCCATGTCCGTATCAACAATGATATGCTGGGTAACACGCAGCTGCACCGAGCAAATGTCTTCCTTGCATTCATCATCGTTGTCAGGTTCCAAAAATTCCTCTTCAACTTCCCACCCATACGCCCCATCATCTTGGCCAGTACTTTCATCAATCAACTCAAGCGAATCAGTAGCATTTTCTTCCAAGCTGATTAACTTGTTTTGTTCTCTTTCACGAAGACAGCGCTCAAGTAGGTCAACCACATCACTCTGCTCATTTTTTAGTGCTATGGATAATGCCGTGTCACCTTCTGGAGTTTGCTCATCAAAGCCTGCCCCTGCTTCAACCAAGAGCTCACAGACCGCATACTTTCCCCATCCTGATGCAAGCATTAAGGGCGTACGCCCTTTAGCATCTCTACCGTGCAAGCTTGCTTCATCCTTTATCATTAGGGCAACAGAGCGCCGCATACCACTTCTGATGGCAAGCTTTAATAGTGAACTAATCTTTCCTTGATCTGACATTCTCATACATTTTTTTCAGGTAGATCAATCATGCCAGAGCAGCCCATCAATTAGTATTTATTACAGCAATGTAATGTTTTTAACATTATCTAACGAACCACCTTAACAACAATAACCGACATGGAGCGTCGCGCTTGGAAGCATCTTATCGAAGATACCTGTTCAATATATGTGTACAACACTACAAGTAGTATTTTTCACAACCTACAAAGCGGCTTTGCAATGAGCTCAACACCCACTCCACCATTCATATCTACATGTTTCTATTGAATAAAATTTGACAATTCATTGTAAATCAGTATAATATATGTACAGTTCATTTATTGAGCTGCTTACCCCCTAACCCCTTCCCCCATGTCCACTCCCCCTACCCACATGACCTCCATCCAGGTCGACGTCTTCGGCTATTGAGATAAAACTGCTGGCTCCAGCATCCCTGAGCCCGACCACCTGAAGGTCTACTACGACCTAGTGGAACTAACCCCATATCAGATCAACGCCATTGTGAAGATGAACTCTATCCTCACTCGATGAATCTATGACTCCCATCTACCCAAGCCCCTTGATGATCAGGTGACTGGAGAGTTGAACATCAACTACCCCGAATAATGGCTCCCTGTTGCCAAAGCTGGCTGCTCTTCAGAAGTGGCCACAAAACAGCGAAAACCCAAACAAAAATATCCCCTAATTTTCTATCCCATGAAAAGATGAAAACTGAGATCAGCATGGAACTGGCTTGTCGGTTTCATCGATCTGATCAAACGCCCATTCCAGCTCTACTATCTCTACCGCTTCTACTTCAAGATGAGGAAGCTCATTCCACTCTACGCCTTCAAGAGGCATGGCTATCTGGTCGCCTCTTCCGGTAGCGGGAAGAGTGAATTGATTAAGGTACTGCTCTACCGTGAGCTGATTCTGAAAGAACCCAAGAGTAGCGTCATTGTGATCGACCCCCACGGAGATCTAGTTGAAGAGATCGT
>Ga0233428_1003872_pt1 | contig 12119 bp, 17 predicted proteins | sample SI_118_April2016_4_FD_179890 | JGI IMG/M metagenome (GOLD analysis project Ga0233428, IMG submission 179890) | Seawater microbial communities from Saanich Inlet, British Columbia, Canada - SI_118_April2016_120_MG | ecosystem: Environmental > Aquatic > Marine > Inlet | place: Canada: British... | reverse complement strand
AGGATGCGATGTGGATAGACCTCGTAACCTTGCCAAAAGCGTCACCGTCGAATAGTGTCGTTCGTATAAATGGGAATCAGTATTTAAATATAAAAATCACTACGAAGTCTCAGTTACTTCAATCATCTTACTCACACTATAACTCTTATCAAGAGTTTCTATATAACTTAGTCCTCAAACTTAAAGATAGAGGGTTAGGATACAGAAAAATATCACATTACTTAAATAAGAATGGATATAAAACTTTAAGAGGACATTCTTTTATAAACTCTTCTGTATCGTCAATCTTTTTAAAAGGGAATATCAGAAAAGAAAGAATCGACAATTTGAAATCACACAAAGATTATGGATATGAATACAAACTCAGTTTATCAGAATATTAAATGGTATTTGTTACTAAAGTATTACACTTTGAGAAGTATGATACCTAAGAAATGTACATTGTGTTTAAAGTATCATACTGATGATGTAGATGTATTTGATTGTTATAATATATTTTTAATTCAGAACCCAAAGAATGTAGATAAAGAGGTTTGGGATATAGATAATAAGAAATGGGTTAAGAATTGATGGAATTAAAACATATACTTTATAGAGAGAGAACTCGATAGTTATTGTTCAATTACCATCGAGTTATTATCCTTTTGAACTTCAAGTGATGTTCCATCAACTTGACCTTGATGTTGAACCATTTGTAATGTTTCTTTCTTACTCATTTTTTAGAAACCTTTCTGAAATGTAATTTGATTGTTTCAAACATTTCTCTAATTCAATCACATCAAGATAAATATGATTAAATACATTACCATTAAATTGTTCCAAACATTCTTGATAATGTTCTTTTTCTTCGTATAGATAATCAATCACATTTTTAAGTGATTCAATTTGTTTACCTTCTATAGTTATTTTCATTTTTTATTTGTCCTTTTGTTATTTGTTGTTAATTCTTCTTTAGTTGTTGATGGAGTCCAGGTGTCTCCATTTATTCCCCAATAATGATATTCTTCACCAACTTCTTCTTTAAATGTTTTACAAATGTTTGTTATCAATTTTTCTGTTTCATCATTTATCATCTCTTCGAAAATATCTTCATAAAAGTATCCATCTCTTCTGATGTGTGTGGGTGTGAATGAAACATACCTTTTGTATGTTCCATCCTTATCCGTATATCCTCTCGGTTTCCAATAACTCATCAATCATTATCCCAATCAATATCATCATATGGATAATGATAAAATGTGTTACAGGTTAAATCTTCCAAACTATATTCCATCGTTTCTTTGAGTTTGTTTAAAGTGTAAATCGTATTTTCAATAATATGATTTTCTTCCCATTTTGGATAACACATTTCATCACCCTTATCATTATCAATCTCATCATTTAAGATTTTATTCTGTATATCATCACACCATTTTGTGTTCTTAGATATCGTACTCTTTTCACTTTCAATAAAGTGATTTATAGTATCCATCACCTCATCAATAACCATCTTTTGGGTTGTATTAAAACACAAAACCCAATCCTTTTCAGTTTGTGATTTTGTGGTTTTTGTTTCTTCTGTAAACATTACTTGTTCTCCTTTTCTAATTGTGTTTTAAGTTTGTTCAATAGTTCTTTTTGAGTTTTTAACTCCACTACTGATTCCTGGTATTTCTTACTATTCTCATCCTCACTTTTAAGTACTCTCTCTAAAACATAAACATATGATTCACACTCTTGAATTTTCCCTTCCGTAGAATTCACAAACTCTTCTCTTTTTCTATCTTCCTCATCCATTTGTTTTTTCAAATCATCTATATGTGATTTGAACTCACTTGGAATCATCAACTCTTTCCAATACCTTTGTAAGATTTCCTTACTCGTATTATTCTTTCGTAACCATTCACGAATAGTTTTCCAAGTTACTGAAAGAGTGTAGAGTGGTTCTGAAAATGTGTTAGTAACACTACATTGTTCAGTAGTGTATACCTCAACATTGAATGTGTTCTTATCTACTTTAGTGAAACGATAGTAGAGTAATGTGTATTCCCATCTATCCTTTTCATCATAAAAACTTTCGTTTTCCTTACGATGAAATACCTTTAGAGTGATATCGTTTCTTTTGTGAGGATAGTAAACTTCCATACCAATAGAACCGAATTCTCTAACCATAGTATAAACAAATCCGTGAGGGTTTCTGAAAAGGGTAGAACCAGAGTAATCAATAGTATCTAATTCTATTTTCTCTAATTCATCTTCTACAAAATCCATCATAAACCTCTCCATAGTTTTCAGTACTTTAACTCTCAAACCCTCATCCCATCCGTGGTTGTAATCCTCAACGATTTTGTTCCATAAATCATTTGGAATTTTTACATCCAACTCATTCTCATAATGTTCTTTTGGAATACTGATTCCAATTGATTCAGTATCAAGGTCTCTTATTTCAATAGTATTTCTCATTACTTAACTCCTTTTGTTATTATTGTTTTATTATTTTTCATTTGTTATTTGTCCTTTTGTTATTTGTTACATATATAGATATCAAATCAGATTGTGTTCGGGAGAACTAAATCCCTTTCCACCTATACATTTTTTCTCTTTTTGAATTGTTAATAATTCTATCATTTCTTACCCCTTAATATCGTCAATTTCATAGGTATAAAACTTTTTATAGTTGTATGTTACCTATACAATTTGTAAATTTTAGGATACCCAAAAGGAACAAAATGAGTAAGTTATTAAAGAAGAGATATTTGGATTTCATCACTCCAAAGGATTATTCAAAACTCTCAGATGAGATGAGAGAAAATCTTTTGAAATACAGGAGGATTTATAATCTTAATATTAGAAAACAATCCAAGATTCAAAACCTTGAAAATCAATTGAAATCTGAGAAAGAAAAGATGAAAGATTTGAAGTCTGATTTATCCTATTTCAATACCTTCATAGAAACACTTCGAAAGGATTATGATTTTCAAGTTCATATCATAAAACTGAAGGGTAGAATGAAGAAGGATAAAACACGAGGTATGGAGAGTTATAATCTTTGTGTTTCTAATTTCAATCAAGATACTCCTAAGAATATTTCATTGGGGAATTATGAAACATTTAAGAAACATTTATTAGAATTTTATAAAAGAAAACCCAAGATAAAATCTGAGGTAAATAAGGATTGGGTAGGTTGGTTAAAATATGATTCTATGATGGGTGAAACTCGTGAACGAATTAAGGATATGATACTATCTCAGAAACACGGATTTCAAGGATTCAAAGAAACTCCATTTAATAGAAACGATATCTTTCCTATAAAATAAAAAAGGGAGAATTTGTGGTTCTCCCTTTAGTGGTACGGATGGATGGTGATATGGGTTAAATCTTATTTAAGTAAACTTTCGATGTCATCTCTTTTAAAATATACTCTCCTACCAACCTTTAACTTTGGTAAAATATTCACAACATTACTCCATCGATATAATGTACTTTTTGATATTTGAAACAATTCTATCACTTGAAAACTCGTCATAAGTCCGAGAGGTTTTCTCTCTATTTGTTTTGGGAATCTGATTATGTTATCATTCATTTTTGTCCTATCTCCTGGTTGTATTTATTTATTATTGGTTTAACCTTAGTCTCCAAATCCATCCGAGTTACATCCATTGATAATTTATAGTTTTGATTCACTTTGATTATTAATGAATTAATTAAATCCCATAATTCCTTATCTATCTTTTTTCCGAGAATCTCCTCTATCATTTGGTTTATTTCTTGTATCTGATTTTTCACTATTTTGAGGTTTTTCTTCGTTCTTCTTTTGTTCATTATTTAATCTTCCGAATGTCCGATTTAACCTTTCCATAGGGGAGAGGTTTTCTTTTTCGTTTTTTGTTTCCATCATCCATAATCTCCTTTAATGATTTGTTTTTAAAATTCTTTTTATACCATTCTTTCATTTTACTGAGTGAGTGTATATCCCAATTATCTACATTCTGTCCTTTGTTAATTCCTTGTTTAAAAAACAGAGGAAATTCACTTCTTGGTAGAGTGATTAATCTCTCTTTTTCACCATCAACATATGTATCATTTTCAATACAGATTCTTCCAAATAATGATGTCTGAACTATCAACATACTGATGAGTTGGATTCCAATTGTATATACTATCAACTTATCATTTTCATCATCACTTCTAAGTAATTCATAATTCAATACTTCGAGAGTTCTTTGGATTTCATCATTGAAACAATTCCTATCAATATCTCGTTTATCTTTTACCATTTTATCAATGTAATTCGTGATATCTGTAATCACGAGATGGTATTGTTTTGGTTGTTTATATTTTGGTTTTTTCTTCTGATATCCCATAATACTTTTCTATGTTTAATTATAAATATTGAATTATAATCTCTAACTCTTAATTATTTATCAGAGTTAATCAATACTGATGAAATCTTTGATTTCATCACCACGAACTATGTTCGTGGATTAAGTTCTAATTTTTATTATTTAAATAATTAATAATTAATTTTTATATTATTTCTCCCATCAGAATTAGGGGTTACACAAGGGGGGAATTGATTACATACTTTTTCACAAAAGGGTGTAGGTATCCCATTATGATTAACCCAATCATTTACACCAATTCCTTGTGTTATAATAAAATATTTTATTTCCGTTCTGATAAGAATAAGATTTCTATCTTATTTCTCCCATCGTATATAAATAGTGAATTAAATCTTCAAAATGTAAAAAAAATGAATATTTATCCATTTTCTTTACCATTGATGAATTTTTGTTACTATTCAACCAAATAGTGTTTTCCTTTCCTTCATATATATGTAAAATGGATTTTTAACCCACCTAATTCACTGGAGAACGAGTCTTTATCAGGAAGATGATTCAGTTATCGATTAAGAGGTTTACCTTCTGGAGAATGGATTCTAATGGATATTTCTATAGGGTAAAAAAATAACATCTATATGGAGGTTAGTTAGGTTTTGATTTATATAAAAAAAAGTTCATCGATTCACGATAAATAGGGGTACGTACCCCCCTCGGTTATTTTGTTAGATTTGACTTATGAATAAAGTTATATCAGACTCCTTCATCAATAGTCATCTATTAGAATTGATTGGTAGAAGTGAAGAGTACCTCGTACTCATTTCACCATATTTAAAACTTTGGGGACATCTGGAAACTCAAATAGAGAATTCTGTTAAGAGAGGTGTTGATGTTCAGATGTGGTATAGAAGTGACCAGGAAAAGAAATACAAAAAGACTTATGATAAGTTAAGTAAGATGGGAGTCAAGGTAGGTAAGATAGACACCCTTCATTCAAAATTATATCTTTCTGAAAAAGAAGGTTTAATGACATCAATGAACCTATTAGATTTTTCAAAATCAAATAGTAGAGAGATTGGTATCCTCACTGATGAAAGAAAGATGTTAAATCAGTTCAAAGATTATATTGAGGATTTAACTCAGAAACCTATTGTACCTAAAAAGTCCATATTTGATATGGGTAAAGACTTCTTAGTTAATCAATTGACAGATGATGAACCAACACCACAAACCGATGAACCAAAATCCCAATCAACTGATGGATATTGTATCAGATGTTCCGATTCGATTCCCTTTAACATGAAGAGTCCATATTGTAAGAAGTGTTATAAGATTTGGAATAAATATAAAGATAAAGATTATATGGAAGAGTTCTGTCATCAATGTTCAAAGGATTGGGATACTTCATTTAAAAAACCAATCTGTTTGAGTTGTTTTAGGATTTAAGTGACAAATGTCAGGTATTCTTTTAATATTACTGTTGATTGGTTTTTTTATTTGGAGAAAATCTGAAAATAGTAAGAGTTCTTCTCGAAGTATATCTATTGAGAAAGAAAACTTAGATGATTGGTATCAAGACAAAAGAAAAGAGGATATACAGTTTAGTAACACAATTTTCATCGATGAAGAGAAACTAAAAAAGGAATTTGAAGGAAGAAGTAGAAAAAAAATAAATAATAAAAGTTCCCCTAAACCAATAGAGACTTTTAGAGGTTATGATTTTCAAATGTCTGATGATAATAGTTGGGATACATATGAAGGACGTCTTTCAGAACTCAAAAGTAAAATATGTTCGAATGATGAAATCATATCTGAATTTCAAATGTGGGATTATCACAGAAATTATTATGAAGTCAATTTGATTGATGGTTTATTAGATAGTAGGGGTCAAATGTGGGATGAATCTCTGAAAAGAATGAGAGACTTATTCTTCAAACCTTGGAAAGAAAATAACTACAATAAGACTACTAAAACTTGGAAAGATTTTGACATAGATAGGATATATTTTCAAACACGTTCTCTAATGTTGGGAAAACCTGAATTCCCAATTCCAAATTACATACACTTATTGGATGACAGACCTTTCACTTATTGTTGGAGATTGACCAGAGATTATATGAAATGGAAAGGTACTAAACGAGTTACTAAAAAAGTTTTTGAAAATGTCGTAAAGTGGGAAAAAGGAGAAATTTTTAAAGAGGGTGAACGAGAACACGAAGGTCTATACGAACCACTTTGGATAAACTGGAATGATGTTGGAAAGGTTTTCTTACAAATGAAAACAAAACTCAAGAAAGAAGATAAAGGTGGTCTTGAATGGTTAACCTCTGATGTAAAAGAGTACGTATTAGGTAAGGTATCCTTCTATGAAGAATTGGGTGAAGAAAGTAATTACAGAATTAAAGAAGACTTGATTTCTAAAATTGAGAAATTGAAATAAATACTTTATAATGAAAAAACTCTATTCATTATTATCTGTATTATTTTTGATTTATTGGGGTTGTGAAAAGTAACTAAGGAGAACTTTATGAAAAGATTATTATTAATTGTATCATCACTATTGTTTCTTTCTGTTGGGTGTGTTCCACCAATGAATTTAGTTGATTTCAAGAATTATGATGATGTGACCGGATTATTTATTTATGAAGATGTAGTTCAATTAGAGAATACTGGTAATTCACCTGATGAATTATTTGATAAATTACATCACTGGGTAGTTCTTAACTATGTATCTTCAAATGATGTAATACAACTTAAGGATGAAAAAAATCATACTTTAATAGTTAAAGGTAACTTCAAGACAAACTTGTTTGGTAAAGATGGTTATTTTCCACACATTTTGGAGTTGTACACTAAAGATGGTAGATATAAGTATAAAATAACTGTTAAATCTTATTATTCATTTGGTTCCGGAGAAATGTCATTTAATTCAAAAAGTATGGGTTTTAAAAATAAAATTTTTACAGATGTTGAAACTCGAGTACAAAGAACTCTATTAAGTATTAAAAACCATGTTAGTTCAAGTGAGTCTAAAAAGAAACAAGACGATTGGTAAGGGAATAAAAGAATCAACTATTAAATTATCTTAAACAAAAATGAAAAAACTCTACCCATTATTATCTGTATTATTTTTGATTTATTGGGGTTGTGAAGGGTACATAAGTAAATTAGAAAAGAAAAATATATCCTTAGTTATGGAGTTTATATGAATAATTCTGAATTAAATTCATTAATACCAAAAATTGAATATTATGAAAATGGGAATGTCAAAAAGATTACCTATTTTGATGATTCTAATGGTCAAATGGAAAAAATCAAAGAAGAAGATTACTTTAATAATGGTCAGAAAGAGTACGAAAGGTTTTTTAGTAATAATGAATTAAATGGACCATGTATTGAATACTATGAAAATGGAGGAAAAAAGAGGGAGTATACAAATAAAAATGGTGTTATGGATGGTTTAGATACTACCTATTATGAAAATGGTCAGAAATCGATGGAAGGTAACAGGAAACATCCTATGAACCGTATGGTTGGTAAATGGAATGGATGGTATGAAAGTGGAAAAAAAATGTATGAATCAGACTCTGATGATAGTGGTAATGGGACATATACGGAATGGTATGAAAATGGTCAAAAGAAAGAAGAAGGAAAGATTAATAGTATGGGGATGAAAGACAAACAAATAGTATATAGAGAGGATGGTAGTACAATTACAGATTCTAACGATATTTTTCAAAATGATATGAACAATACTTTGAAAAATATGGAAAATGATTATAATAATAATTCAAAAGATTTGGGTCTAGATACTACATTTGATGATTTTTTAGATATTATTAGGGGTAAATAATAATTGGATATTTATGAATATAATTTTTCATTAGAGTATGAAATATATGAAGAAATTGATGGTTTGGATTATAGTTCTAGAGATTTCAAGGAATTTTGGACAAATACAAATATGGATGGATATGAGGTATTGAGTAAATCTATTTCTCTTATTTCAGATAGAAAAATTGTAATTGATAAAAGAATTAGAATGAATGAAGATTTTACCGAAAAAATAAATTACCAACTCAAATTATTTCAAATGTGTTATTCATCAGGTTGGAAAGGGTTCTATGAAGTTAAAAAAAATGATTCAAGTGGTTTTTTAAAACGATTTGAACCACCTTATTTTGATATGATTGATATCTCCTAATCTTGATTTGACTTGTTTATGAAGGGTTGTATTTAACTTCCATCATCATCACCCTAAATTCCCCAATCACATCAACAATCGGTTGAGATAAGGATTCTTTTTAACCCACTCCTTCTTTTCCTTATCCCATATTTCAACAAAAGGTTCTCTCGTAGAACCTTTTTTACATCTACACCACATTCGGTTATTTTGTTATATTTTGGTAATTACCTCGAAAAATGAACTATTATTTTTTAATCCATTCCTAAATCTTCAATGATAATTTTAAAGTAAATTAAATTTATGTATGAAAGGACTAATCAATTGATGGGTAAATATTTGAGGTTTGTTTGAAAAAATATATCACACCAAAGGAATCTGAAAAAAACTACTTTGATAATTTTAATGAAATAAAAAATCTTAGAATTAAAGGAGTAAGTCGTAGAATAATACTTGAAAAATTCAATATTGGTTGGATGGTATTTGAAAGATTATGTGAGGAAAATGGTTTAGGTAGGACAAAACATAGTGGGATAATATCTGAAGAGAATTGGATGGAAAATAAAGGTGAGATTATTCGTCTTCGAAAAGATGGAAAAGGTTATCCATTTCTTCAAAAGAAGTTTAGAATAGGGTATAAGGTATTAAGTGATAATTTTAAAAAGTTGGGTTTGGATGGAAGAGTAGACATAATCATAAAGAATGAAATTCAATTAAAACTCCTTAGAGATAAAAAGGATTATTTAATTAAGTCCGTTAAAAACAGAGTTAATAAAAATATATTATGTAAAGAATTAAATGTTAGTAGAAAAAATCTCAATAATATTTTAGACGAATTTGGACTTCTTCCAAAACGGAAAAAAAGTCCATTAGGTTCATCAAGGAAACAATATGAGGAGAACAGAGAAAATATCATTTCAGATATAAAGAATGGTGTTTTATTGAGAGATATAGGTGAGAAATACAATATATCTCCTTCATCACTCTCTTCCTATGTAAGAACAGATAAGTCAAATGATATAAATCAGATTAAAAGTAAAGAACACATTTACTCTAAAAGGTTTATTGATGACAAAGGTGAGATTCTAACAGAATTAGAAGATGGTAATTCAATGTTGAGTATAACAAAAAAATATAATCTTAGGTATTCAACATTAAAAAACGAGTTAGAGAAACTTGGATTATTTAAGAAATACTCAAGTCGTAATTGGACTCCATCATTTGTGAATTTCCAAAGGAATAGGGATGAAATAATTAGAATGAGAAAAGATGGTTTTAGTCTTCCAGATATAACAAAAAAGTTTAAAGTAAAAAGACAAACACTCAAAAATGAATTGAAAAAAATTGGTGAATTTGAAATTGACTTCAAAAAAAGAAAAATGTATCAAACAGATGATGTGAAAAGATTTAACAAATATAAAGAAGAAATATTCAGAGAATTTGAAAAAGGTAAATCAATTAAATCATTGGGAAGAAAATATAGAGTTAATTGGAGTATAATCAGTAATCGGTTGATTGAAGAAGGAATGTATGTGAGAGAAGAGAGGTTTGTACATCAATTTAACGAGTCTTTTTTCTCAAAAATTGATAGTCCTAAAAAGTCTTATTGGTTGGGTTGGATGTATAGTGATGGTTTCGTTCAAATTCATTCCATTTATGGTGGAAAATATATCGGATTGGACTTGGATGAAAAGGACAAAAGTGTAGTTGAAGGATTTAGAGATAGTTTAGAATCAAATATGTCTGTTAAAGAGATAATACATAAACCACCAAAAAACTATAAGTGGAAAAAGGAAGAATACAAATCTCAAAGACTAATTTTTCATAGTAAAAGAATGTTTAATCATTTAGGTAAGTTAGGTGTAGTTCCAAGAAAATCTTTAATCCTTACTTTTCCAGATAAAAATCAAGTTCCTAATAAATTCATTAAACCATTTCTATTGGGATACTTTGAAGGTGATGGTTCAATAACCAAACATTTGAGGAAGAGAGTAAACACCTATAGATTAGGAATGGGTATTGTTGGAACACTTGAATTCTGTGAAGGTTACAAAAAACATCTTGAATTGATATATAAAGAATATGGTATAGAACCAATTATTGGTTTAAGAAAAGAGAAAAGGAGTAAGACAAACACTTATACTTTAAATGTGGGTAGTACATCTTCAATATTAGTTTGGTTTGATTCATTATATTCATCTTTTGACTCCTATATGGATAGAAAAAAACAAAAGATTATAGATTATTGTAAGTGGTATAATCAAACATACATTAAAACAGGGAAAAAAACTCATCACAGTATGAAGAATGTTGAAATAATTGAGAAAATTGTTTTGAAATATTCTAATCTTTAATTATTGAACCCACTCCTTCTTTTCCTTATTCCATATTTCAACTTTAGGTTCTTTTCTTAATCCCAACTTAGATTCTTGTATTCTGATATAATTCCAACAATCGAAATAACTTAAATCTTCTTTTGGTATTCAATTTTTTCATTTATACGAAGAAACAAATAGACTAGTTGACTTTGTCGTTCGTATATATGTAAATTTCATAGTCAATTAGATGAGTTAATTATGAGTTTAAAAATGAATAAAGGTTATGGGATTTGTCGTGTGAGTTCTGTCTCTCAGTCAGACAATACTTCTCTAAATAATCAGAAGAATAAAATCAAACAATATTGTGACTTGAATGATGTGGAATTGGTTGAAATTATTGAAGAAATATATACAGGTACCACATCAAATAGAGACTCACTTAATCATATCAAAGAACTTGTAGAAGTAGGTGAGTGTGATTCTGTTGTAGTTTACAAATTAGATAGGTTGATGAGGAACTTTACAGATGGTGTTGTCTTCTTAAAGTATCTACTTGATAACGAAGTGAAAATAATGTCTGTATCTGAACAGATTGATACTTCTTCAATTAGTGGACGATTCTTAATTAACATATTGTTGAGTATGAGTGAGATGGAAAAAGACACGATTGTTCAGAGATTGAATAATGGTAAGATAGAGAAATTTCAAGACTTCAAAAAAGTGAATGGAAGAATCTGTTATGGGTATAAAAAACATAATAGAGAGATTGTTATCAATGAAGAAGAATCAAAGATTGTTAAATATATATTCAAAAAATATAATCAACTCAAGAGTCGTGGTTTAACTAAAATCAAACGAATGAAACAACTCAAGAAATTGTTAAAAATGAATGGTTATAAATACAAAGGTAAAGAGTTTGATTGTCAGAATATTAAATACATTCTGAATAATAAATTTTATGTAGGTGAGATGACATTTGGTGAACAAATGAATTTCCATAACTATGGTAATATTGTTTCTAAAAGATTATTTAATCAAGTGAGTAATTAATGAAAGATGTACTCCACATTTATTGTCGTGTGAGTTCTGGGGTCCAGGAAAAAGGTAATAGTTTAGAAGAACAAGAACAGAGTGGAATCAGACTTTCAAAACAACTTGGATTAAATCATAGAACTTGGAATGAAGAGAGTCAAACATCAAAACTTGATACTCTTCATAATCGTCCACAGATGTTAGGTTTGTTAGATGAAATTGATAAAGGAAAAGTTAAACATCTATATGTCATTTCATTAGATAGAC
>Ga0233428_1003864_pt1 | contig 12141 bp, 10 predicted proteins | sample SI_118_April2016_4_FD_179890 | JGI IMG/M metagenome (GOLD analysis project Ga0233428, IMG submission 179890) | Seawater microbial communities from Saanich Inlet, British Columbia, Canada - SI_118_April2016_120_MG | ecosystem: Environmental > Aquatic > Marine > Inlet | place: Canada: British... | reverse complement strand
TCAATCCCGAAACCACCACTCTGCGCTTTCTCAAAGGCGGTCTTGCGCATCGTCTCAACCTGGGCAACTGACTCATGCTTCATCATCGTGAGGTAGATTTTTTTATCCGATGCCGAGGCCATCGCATTAAATACATGGATGAAATTATTTTGCGCAGCAACCAGCTCAATAAACTTCTTATACATGCCCGGGGCGAAGCGATCACCACCAAAGGTGGCGCTCAACACCGCCCGCTCAATACCGGTCCGCTCTTTACTCTGAAGATAGTTAACATAGGCGGTGATCTTTGCCACCAGCTCCGCATCAGAGACCACATGGGGCATATTTTCGACCACCGCTAGCAGTTTGGCATTCATCGCGGTATACCAACCCACCACCTTGGGGAGGGGCAGTGCCAGACGGCTCACCTGATCACGGGTTGCCGCAAGCTGTTCAATATCTGCCAGAAAGGCGGCCAACTGTTTCGCAAAACGCTTGCCGTAACGGTCAGGGTTGAGAGAGGAGAGCCCACTTTTCAGCTCAGTAATTCTCTGATCTGTCACTTTTCGCTGTTTGGGTAGCATCTCAGCAAATTTCTTCCCTTTACTGCCGGTAAACCCGGCGCTGGCCCCCCGCTCTTTCTGAGTCTCATGGATCAGTCTGCTGAGGTTGCCAACCAGCACACTCAGCTCTCCCAGTTTTTCCATCTCCTCCTGCTGCTGATTCTGCTCCAACAGGATATTTATCGAAAAATAGAGCATCGCTACCAATGGGATCGTAATCATCAGCATCAACTTGGTTTTTATGCGCAAGCCAGAAAGAAAATCCATCATTTACCTCTTAAATACAGTGTTAAACCGGTGATATCAATAGCCACTACAGTGACCGTAAAATAGAAAAACAGCGTGTAATTATACCCAACATTACCCCCATATGGAGAACTCATTCATCCCAGCGGCAAGAGCAGCTCAGCCACGGCCCCCTCCCCTTTTCCCTCACTATTGAGTTTCAGCCCCCCCTCATATCTTTGGCAAAGTTCCCTGCCAGATGAAGACCAAACCCCTGATTATTATATTTGGTTGTAAACCCATAGTGCATGATCTTCTTCTCAATGGAGGGGTCAATACCATCCCCGTTATCCTCAATTTCTATCGTAAAGTGGTCTCCTTGCTGGTTTGCCTTGATCCAGATCTCCCCCATCCCCGGTTTCAGACTGCCGCACTGAATGCGCTCCTCTATCGCCTCCATACTGTTCTTCATTAGCAGAGTCAGTACATGAAGAAGCCGATTTCTGGGTAACCGCACCTCTGAGAGTGCCCCATCAACCTCCTTAACCACCCTGATTTTTCTACTCCGCAGATCTCCTGCCGATAGAATCAGCAGATCATCCACCAGCTGGGATAACGAAAAGCGATGGGTACCGCCCTGCAATTTTGGCCCCTGCTGCAGGATTCGGATCGAGGCGACAATCTGATCCAACCCCTTGTTAACCCGCTGGCGAGAGTAGTCCATCTCCTCACCTAGATGAGCCAATGCCCGGGTGACCTTTTCCATCGGGATGCCACTCCCCGCCGTCGCTTTCTGTTGCCCCCGGAGAAGCGCCTCCTGTAGCCGCTTCAGCTCATCAACATTTTGTGACAGCTCCCCGAATGAAGAGAGGGTAGACTGAATGGTATTGCCAACATGGTGAAGAATATTGGCCGACATCTCTGCCACCCCAGACTGAAAGGCCGCATACTGTTCTCTGGCTCCGACCCGGGCCTGATGACTCCGATCCTGCAAAATCAACACTCGCCGCTGCTGCTTCTCCTCACTCTGCACCTCATTCCCCTCCCCACGTAAGCTTCCCCAGTAGCGGTAGGCGTAGTGAACCGGCAGCCGTTTCCCCTTATAGTTGTCAATCGTAATCTCCCCTTGAGAGGGGGTAGGCTCATACTTCAACAGACGCTGAATGGTCGGTAGAGGGGTCGCAATCATCTCTTGTCTGCGCCCGCCCAAGAGCTGGATAGCGGCCCGATTGACGTAGAGAAGCAGCCCCTGCTGATCCGCAACCAGTACCGACTCATCCATGCTTTCCAGTACCGATTCGAGTGTCTCCTCAGTCTGCTGTTGTGCGAACGCTGCCTTCCGTTGCTGATACCAATACCCACAGAGGTGGTCTAGCAGATGGATCGCCTGCGGCCTGAACAGAGGGGTCGGCAACAGGAGTTCACCCGGCCTCATTACCCCTTGTAGCGAGGATGCTGCCTGCGCTTCCGGGCTGACCAGAAAGAGTAACAACGCCCGCTGATCCACACGCCGCATCGCCGCCACCCCCTCCGCCTCAGTGGAGACCCCCTCCCCCACCACCACCACCACATAGGGACACTCCTGCTGAAGTGCCTGCTCCAACTGCTCAAGCGCACGTTCCAGCGATGGCACAACAACCCCCTCAAATCGATCCACTGGCGACTGTTGCAGCGGCTTTTCGGTAAGAAGCTCCTGCAACTGCTGTTGAATCTCTGGGTCAGTCTCAACCACCAGCACCCTGCGATTATCACTGCAGACCGCCTCTCCCACACCGACAAGTACCCCCATTGCCCCCAACACCATCAGAGAGGCCCTCTATGGTCTGTGCTACTGCGCATGATCAAGCTGTAATTTTCCAACACTTCCTCCCACCATTGAGTAATCTAATCCACTACTCTCGAATAGCACGGGCAACGGTATAGGCCTTCCCCTGCTTCAGTTTTTTGTAGTTCCCAAACACCTGTTTGAAATTACGTTTAATAAAATCACGCAAACCATTGATGGTCACCACCACCATCTGCCCACCCGGTTTCATCTGCGCATGGCTCTCACACAACAGTATCGTCAACAGCTCACGCCCCACCTTGGCAGGAATATTGGAGACCACTGTATCAAAGCGGAGAGAGGCGTCCACTTCGCTCAACCCATTGGAGAGATAGGCACGACACTCTCCCAGACCATTTATTTCCGCATTTCGGTTGGCATACTCAACGGCCAGATAGTCCTTGTCCACCATATGGATCTCCCCCTGCTTGGCCACTCTCCCAATGGCCAGCCCGAGAGGGCCATAACCACAGCCAATATCGAGCACGATCTCCCGCTCTCCCACATTGAGATACTCCAGTAGCAGACGGGTTCCCTCATCAATCGCTCGCGGGCTGAAGAGCCCCCAGGTAGTATGGAAGGTGAGGTCGTTCCCCAACAACCTATCCTGAAAGATCAGATCCTTTTTCAGCCCATCAATGAGCTCACAGCCAGGAGCTGTTACTACTCTCCGTCTCTTATTATTCATTCTCTTATTCTCTCATCAACCCGCATCGGCTGTCGCGGATTTCTTACATGCTATAATCACCCTGCCCTTTCCTCTGGAGGGGAGGCAACTTCCGACATTTATATTAAGGACCCCCCTCGATGGAACTGAGCGCCCTTACCGCTGTATCCCCTGTTGATGGTCGCTATGGACGCGCCACCAGCGATCTTCGTCTTATCTTTAGTGAGTATGGACTGATTCGCCACCGTGTGTTGGTTGAGGTACGTTGGCTACAGATGCTGGCTGAACATCCCGGAATTGTAGAGGTTCCCCCCTTTTCGGAGCATGCCACACATATCCTGAACCATCTGGTCGAAAAGTTTAATCAGGAGGATGCCCAACGCATCAAGACGATTGAGCGCACCACCAACCATGATGTGAAGGCGGTGGAGTACTTCATCAAAGAGAAGATTGCCGGTAACCATGAGCTGGAGGCGGTCAGTGAATTCATCCATTTTGCCTGCACCTCTGAGGATATCAATAACCTCTCACATGCCCTGATGCTGAGTGAGTCACGGACGCAGGTTCTGTTACCAAAGATTGATGAGATCATCACTCTACTGACCTCACTCTCTCACTCACTGGCCGGAACAGCCATGCTCTGCCGAACCCACGGACAGCCCGCCAGCCCCTCCACCATGGGTAAAGAGGTTGCCAATGTGGTCTACCGTCTACGCCGTCAACGAGAGCAGCTGGTCAACATTGAGTTTCTTGGTAAGATCAATGGTGCCGTAGGGAACTACAACGCCCACCTCTCTGCCTATCCGGAGCTGAACTGGGAGGAGATTGCACAAAACTTTGTCGAGTCACTCGGTATCCACTGGAACCCCTATACGATCCAGATTGAGCCTCACGACTATATTGCTGAATATTTCCATGTCATCAGCCGGTTCAACTCTATTCTGCTCGATTATGACCGTGATGTCTGGTGGTATATCTCTATGGGTTACTTCAAACAGAAGACGGTTGAGGGGGAGGTGGGCTCTTCCACCATGCCTCACAAGGTCAACCCGATCGATTTTGAAAACTCGGAGGGGAATCTCGGTATCGCCAATGCCATAATGGGTCACCTCGCAGAGAAGCTGGTCATCTCCCGTGGGCAGCGTGACCTTACCGACTCCACTGTACTGCGTAACCTGGGGGTTGGTATTGCCCATAGCCTCATCGCCTACAACTCCACCCTGCGTGGTATTGGTAAACTGGAGATTAACCCGTCGCGACTACAGGAGGATCTCAACAACACCTGGGAGGTACTGGCCGAACCGATCCAGACCGTGATGCGCCGTTATGGGATCGACAACCCTTATGAGAAGCTAAAGGCGCTTACCCGTGGACAGGGCATCACCCGAGAGGCGCTACTCACCTTTGTGGATGAACTGGAGATCCCGGAGGAGGCCAAGGCATCGCTACGCGAACTCTCACCGGAAAACTACACCGGGAATGCCGCACAGCAGGCCAACAGGATCTGATGATGAATAGCTCAAAAGTGGTGGTTGCACTCGACTTTCCTAACGCCACCACTGCACTGAGTCTGGCAGAACAGCTTGACCCGGATGGATGCCGGGTCAAGGTGGGCAAAGAGCTTTTCACCCGCTCTGGCCCGGAGGTGGTGCGCCAACTGGTGGATATGAGATTTGATGTTTTCCTTGATCTGAAATACTACGATATTCCCAATACGGTTGCTCACGCCTGCGCAGCGGCGGCTGACCTTGGTGTCTGGATGGTTAATGTCCATGCATCTGGAGGGAGAAAAATGATGGAGGCGGCCCGAAAGACACTCTCCGGAGAGGATGCCCCACTACTGATTGCGGTAACCGTGTTGACCAGCATGGATCAGAGTGACCTGCTCGAACTTGGTATCGATCGCTCTCCCGCAGAGCAGGTGCTACGGCTGGCACAGTTGGCAGAGGCCTCCGGTATGGATGGCGTCGTCTGCTCTCCACAAGAGATTACCCTGCTACGCAATAAAATCTCGCCTCAATTCCGTCTGGTTACTCCTGGAATTCGTCCTGCCGGAACCGCTCACGGTGACCAGAAACGAATTATGACACCGGCAGAAGCGGTAAAGCTCGGCAGTGACTGGCTGGTGATTGGCCGCCCCATTACCGCAGCAACAGAACCTCTGGCTGCGCTGAGTGCGATTAATCGAGAGCTTGATGGATAGCCCTTACTCCCCGGAGACACCAACAATGGGTTTAATGGTGTTCCAGTGGTTACAGCCGGGGCACTGCCAATGGAGATTGTGTCCCTGAAAACCACACTGAGTACACTGGTACTCCGGCTTCTCCTCCTGTAGCTGACGGGTGAGTGTCTGTAACCCCAACAGCCCCTCACGGGCCGTTGGCTCTTCCGCATGGGTCAGATTCAGATTAATTAACTGCTCCAATCCACGCACAGAGGGACGCTTTTTCAGCTGTGCCACCAGATAAAGTTCTGCCTTTCTCCCCCCCTGCATCAACTGAATCTGCCCAACCGTTGCCAGCAGCACGGTGGTACTGGGGTGTGTTTCGAGCAGGGTATTGAGATACTCCAGCACCTCTTCAGCCGCCCTCACCTCGCGGTAGAGTACCAATAGTGGCTGGATAATACTGGGAATATAGCTCGCGTTCTGCTGCTCAATGCTCTTATAGCTCTCAATCGCCAGCTGCTTCTGTCCGGTGGTCGCATAGATCTCAGCACGGATCATGGTTGCTCGTACCGCACAAGGATCTTCTCGCAGCGCCTGATCAACTAGGTGCCCCGCCTCTTTCAGGTCACTGGAGACTCGGGCTATTTCCGCCTTCTCACAGAGGAACTGAGCAATCGTTGCACGACCCCGTTCCACAATTAAGGCACTGGCTTGTCCACTCTTCTGCTGGCGCCGCAACATCTCAATGGCACGATCCCACTCCTGCTCCTGCTGATAGATCACGACCAAATAGGCGTAGGCATCCTGCAGATGGAGCCCCAGCTCAATCAGGTCAAGAAAGGGGCTTTCTGCACGGTCCAGCAACCCCGCCTTCATATAGTCACGCCCCAGCTCCAGCAGGGCCAGCGCGCGCTGCTCCTGACTCAGGTTTTCACTGCTCACCAGATTGCTGTGGAGTTGAATGGCCTGGGAGGTATCCCCCTGTTTGCGGAAAAGTGTCCCCAGCGCCAGGTGGGTCTCTACCATCTCTGGCTCATCCTCCAACAACTGAGAAAAGAGGTCAATTGCCCGCTCCTGCTCCTGATTGACCAGGCAATTCAGCCCCTGAAAATAGCTAAAGGAGAGACCATTGAGACGCTCGCGCTCACTCCTCTCCCCCTGCTTGGCCAGCCACCAACCAGAGGCCGCAGCAACCGGTAATAGCAGAAACCCCAAATAGGGAAAAAGTGTATTCATTCAGTCGTGGATTTTTGTGCCTTACGCAGGCGAATCCTCAGTGAGAGGATCATCGGAAGTGCGGATAGAATACCCAACAGTACACCGGAGGCAAGCATCACCACCAACAACAGGGAGAGGGGTAACTCTCCCTGCCCCAGATAATAGTTAAATGTGACCGGGGCCGCATTGAGCACCGCAAAGAGCGTCCCAAGAGCCGTCACAATCAGAAACAGAACAAGGGTAATAAGGCGCATAGTTTCTCAGCAAAAACAACAGATTCGTAATGGTTCAACAGGGTTGCGTGACGGTTCGGTTACGCAGGCTCTGGTCTGATTATTAGTCTTTGACTTTAGTCTCTGATTCTAGCGCTGTTTGAGCCAGGCATTATTGACCCGTTCACGCAGATCTTTACCGGGCTTGAAGTGGGGCACGTACTTCTCCTCCAACGCCACCGACTCGCCTGTTTTCGGGTTACGTCCCATACGGGCTGGGCGGTGATGGAGTGAGAAACTACCAAAACCACGAATTTCAATACGTTGCCCCTCACCCAGGGTCTTTGTCATCGACTCAATAATACTCTTCACTGCTATTTCAACATCGGTATAGGCCAGATGTGGAAGTTTTTTGTACAGCGATTCAATCAGTTCTGATTTTGTCATGGCTCATCTCTAATAGAATGAAATATTAGCTACAGGCAGACCACAAAGTGGCCCACCTGTAGCCCCCTCTCCTTATGCGTCCATCTGCTTCTTGATCAGGTCACCAATTGTGGTAGGCGTGGACTCTTCAACCGCATTCTGCTCATTGTAGTCTTTAATCGCCTTCTCCTCGTCCAGCGACTCTTTCTGCTTGATCGAGAGATTAATGCTGTGGGACTTGCGATCTACACCCAAAACAGCCACCTCAATCTCATCTCCGGAGTTAATCAGGAGACGCGCATCTTCCACCCGTTCCCGGGAGATCTCGGAGGCACGCAGATAACCAGAGACCTCTTCCGAGAGCACAATCGTTGCACCACGGGCATCTACCTCACCCACTGTGCCAAGAACAATGGCACCGCGAGGGTTCTCTGCGACAAAGGTAGAGAAGGGGTCTTGCCCCAGCTGTTTGATCCCTAGGGAGATACGCTCACGCTCCGCATCGATGGCCAACACAACCGTATCGACCTCATCCCCCTTGGAGTAGTTACGGATCAACTCCTCACCATTCTCCTGCCAGGAGATATCAGAAAGATGTACCAGTCCATCAATCTCTCCATCCAGACCGATAAAGATACCAAACTCAGTAATTGATTTGATATTACCCACAATGCGGTCGCCCTTCTTGTGTGAGAGGCTGAACAGCTCCCAGGGGTTGGCCTTGCACTGCTTCATACCCAGGGAGATGCGGCGACGCTCTTCGTCGATATCCAGCACCATCACCTCAACCTCTTCCGCCATGGCAACCACCTTGGAGGGATGAATATTCTTGTTGGTCCAATCCATCTCAGAGGTGTGAACCAGCCCCTCGACACCATCCTCGATCTCTACAAATGCGCCATAATCGGCAATATTGGTAATTTTACCAAATACCCGGGTACCGGCTGGGTAGCGGCGCGCAATATTCATCCAGGGATCATCCCCCATCTGTTTCAGACCAAGAGAGACGCGATTGCGCTCACGGTCATAACGCAGTACCTGAACCTCAACCTCCTCTCCAACATTCACAACCTCGGAGGGGTGACGTACCCGCTTCCATGCCATGTCGGTGATATGGAGCAGGCCATCAATGCCGCCCAGATCGATAAATGCGCCATAATCTGTGAGGTTCTTGACGATACCCTTGATCTTGACCCCCTCTTCCAGGGTCTTGAGTAGCTCTTCACGCTCTGCGCTATATTCTGCCTCAACCACTGCACGACGAGAGACCACCACGTTGTTACGTTTCTGGTCCAGCTTGATAACCTTGAACTCCAGATCTTTCCCTTCCAGATAGGTCGTGTCACGCACAGGACGTACATCGACCAGAGAACCGGGAAGAAATGCACGGATATCATCCAGGTCGACGGTGAATCCACCACGTACCTTGCCGCTAATCATACCGACAACGGTATCGTTGGCATCCAGTGCCACCTGGAGACGTGTCCAAGCCTCCTGACGCTTCGCCTTTTCACGAGAGAGAATGGTTTCACCATACCCATCAGCAACCGCCTCAAGGGCAACCTCAACAATATCCCCGATAGCAACCTCCAGCTCGCCCTCGCGGCTAAGGAACTGCTCTGCAGGGATTGCGGCCTCCGTCTTCAACCCGGCATTCACCAGTACCACCTCATCCGTAATATCGATGACGGTACCACTGACCAGCTCACCGCTCTGCATCACGGTGGAACGGAAACTCTCTTCTAATAGTTCGGCAAAACTCTCGCTCATAATACTTTCCTGAAAATCATATACTGAGTGCCATAACCGCTTCACTCAGATGGTTGTGGGGCCCTGTCAAAATAATCTAAAACAGATTAAATAACTACAGCAAACCCATAATAATAAAGAGAGATAACAGTATTATCATCTCTCCACCTAATACCCATTCTCCAACAGAGATCAGCGCACAAACTGGCTCGCCTGTGCCAATGCCATGACCTTTTCAACTACCTCTTCGATACTCATCTCGGTAGTATCCAGCTCCAGCGCATCGTCTGCTGGGCGTAACGGGGAGGCCGATCGCTCGGAGTCTCTTCGGTCACGCTCTTCTATCTCTTCTTGAAGGGCGCGAATGTTAGCACCATCCCCTTTCTTGATCAACTGCTTATAACGCCTTCTTGCACGTTCTTCAGCCGATGCTGTCAAAAATATTTTTAATGGCGCATCAGGAAAAACTGTTGTCCCCATATCTCTACCATCGGCCACCACCCCCGGCGGGGCATCAAAGTCACGTTGACGCTGTAGTAGTGCCGTCCTGACTGCAGGCAGCGCAGCCACCCTGGAGGCCGCAGTTCCCGCCTGTTCGGTGCGAATCTCGTCCGTGACCTCATCCTTATCAAGGTAGACTCTTACCCCCAAAAGGGGATCATCCGCACCAAAAGAGACCGCCAGCACAGCCGCCTCTGCAGCCAATCCCGCCTCATTATCAAAAGAGATCTGTTTACGGCTCGCTGCCAACCCCAGCACCCGATAGAGTGCGCCACTATCCAGATAATTCCACCCCAGCCGGTGGGCAACCGCCAGAGAGATCGTCCCTTTTCCAGCCCCCCCAGGGCCATCAATCGTAATCACCGCCTGCTGCTGACTCATTTCAGCTCCTCAATATTTAATCCAACCTGTTTAGACAAGCCACTAAAGCCGGGGAAAGAGGTATTCACATTCTCACAATCCAGTATCTCAATCGGCCCACTGGCCCTCAGCGCGGCCATCGCAAAAGACATCGCGATACGGTGATCACCATGAGAGGTGACCGTACCACCACCAATCCCCCCCCCCTGAATAACAATTCCATCCTGAGTAGGCTGGGCATCCACACCCAATGCAATCAGTCCGTCTGCCATCACCTGAATCCGGTCACTCTCTTTAACCCTCAACTCCTCCGCACCTCGCAACACAGTCTCACCTTCGGCACAGGCTGCCGCCACAAACAGCGCAGGAAACTCATCAATAGCCAGCGGAACCTGTTCCAGTGGTATCTCAATTCCATGCAACGGCGCAGCGCGTACCCGCAGATCAGCCACCGGCTCCCCTCCCGAGCTACGCTCATTGAGCAGCTCGATATGAGCCCCCATCTCACGCAGAATATTGATTACCCCCGTACGGGTCGGATTGATGCCGACATGCTGTAGTGTCAGATCAGAACCCTCCGCAATAGAGGCCCCAACCAGAAAGAAGGCGGCGGAAGAGATATCCGCAGGGACATCAACGGCTGTCGCCTGCAGTTTTCCCCCTCCCGTGAGACAGACCTGATGCCCACGGCGAGTAACCGCAACCCCAAAGCCCCTGAGCATACGTTCCGTATGGTCACGGGTAGGCGCTGGCTCCGTCACACAGGTCTCACCCTGCGCATAGAGCCCCGCCAACAAGAGTGAGGATTTCACCTGTGCACTCGCCATAGGCATCGGGTAGTCAATCCCTTTCAGGGAGGCTCCCCCGGAGATTACCAGCGGAGCCATCCCTCCCGCCTCGGTTTCGATCTGCGCCCCCATCAGCGCCAGCGGGTCGGTTACCCGGCGCATCGGACGACCCGAGAGGGAGGCGTCACCGGTAAGTGTCACATCGAAGGTCTGTCCTGCAAGCAGACCACTGAGCAGCCGCATTGAGGTACCCGAGTTACCCAGGTCCAGGGGGCCATCCGGCAGTTGCAGCCCCGCCATACCGACCCCATAAATCGTTACCCGACCCTCCTCTGGCCCCTCAATTCTAACCCCCATCTGGCGGAATGCATTGAGGGTGGCAAGACTATCCTCCCCCTGAAGAAAGCCACTCACCTCCGTGACTCCCTCCGCCAGTGAGCCCAGCATAATCGAGCGGTGGGAAATTGATTTATCACCGGGAACCCGGATCTTACCGCTCAATTGCCCTCCTGGTTGAAGGTGAAACTTTAGATCAGACATAATAACATCCTAATAAATAACATGATTCAGACTACATTTAGAAATAGCATCTATCCCTACTGAAGGACACCGCTAAAAATGTACTTTTTCAACCTAGGATCCTCGGTTTGGCGCGAAAAATCCCCGTAAGATATTGGCGTGCATAGTGAAACCCTCATCTGCTCGCATGTACAGTGTGGTCATTCCTCGGCTCTCCGTCTGGTGCCTTAGAGGTACCCTATCCATAATGTTCATCCCGCACCTGTTTCGCACGACTGAATAACGTCTGGAGCGCATCCCCCTCCCCGTCACGAATCATTGTCTCTACCTGCTCAAGATCCTGACGAAAGCGACTCAATGTATCCAGTAATGGCTGGCGGTTGGCCATTGCGATATCACGCCACATGGTTGGATTGCTGGAGGCGATGCGGCTGAAGTCTCTGAACCCTCCGGCGGCGAAATGAAAGATCTCGCGCTGTGACGGCTGCCTGGCCAGTGAATCGACCAGTGCATAGGCTAACAGGTGAGGCAGGTGACTGGTGGCCGCCAACACCTCATCGTGGTGCTCCACCTCCATCTCCACCACCTCAGCCCCGGTCAGCCTCCACATCTCCGTCACCCGCTCAACCGCGACAGGATCACTCTCCGGTAGTGGTGTCAGAATGACCCGACGCCCCTGATAAAGTTCAGCAAAGGAGGCCGCCACCCCACTCTTCTCGGTCCCCGCAATCGGATGAGCGGGAATCAACCATACAGGGAGTGTCCCAAAAACCGCTTTCGCATCCTCAACCACACTCCCTTTCACACTGCCCACGTCCGTCACTACGACATCCTCTGCGAGATGCCCCACCATCTCGGAAAACAGCGGGCGGATCGCCCCGAGCGGGACGGCAACCACCACCATATCGGCCCCAGTTACCGCCTCGGCAACAGAGTCTGCGA
>Ga0233428_1003863_pt1 | contig 12141 bp, 18 predicted proteins | sample SI_118_April2016_4_FD_179890 | JGI IMG/M metagenome (GOLD analysis project Ga0233428, IMG submission 179890) | Seawater microbial communities from Saanich Inlet, British Columbia, Canada - SI_118_April2016_120_MG | ecosystem: Environmental > Aquatic > Marine > Inlet | place: Canada: British... | reverse complement strand
CCTGTTGTGCAAACCCTTGTGTTCGCTCTGTATCAATCGCTTGTCCTACATTGTTCGTACCGCCAGTATATAATCTTCCGTTTCCATTACTGTTTAAAACGGCAGCATAGGCCACTCGTAACTGATATCTCAGGGAGGCTAAATTGGTGTCCGTCATTTTACGTAAACTAAATGTTGATGAATTACCAGTAAAATAAAAGGGGTGTCGCTCTGCCATAAATTTATCCTAACACTAAAACAAACGAGTTGTGCCGTTAGTATCATATACGGCAAAATCCACCCATTGAATTAATCCTGATGTTCCTGATTGTTGTCTACAAATCCGATATTGTGACGGACTACCTCCTGAAACAGTCATTGTTCCGTTACAGTTTAGACTCCCTGCTTGTCCGTCTCCAACTATCAAATTCCCGTTGATAGATGTTGGTTGTAATGTTGCCATTTTGTTTTACTCCCTATGTGTTTATTATAATATATACTCTATTATTTATAACAGACCAATATTCAATTCTTCTCGTATCATAGAAGTAATGTTGTATGTCATATCTACACTCATATCACTTTCCTCTCGCGCTTCTTCTGTTCTACTCAAGCAAAAGAATTCAGGTGACCAATCCGCAAACTTCTCTTCATCCTTAGTAGTATAGTGTAACACTACAGGATTAAAATGTTGCTCGTGCTTCTTCTCCATAAAAGTATGCGAGACATCTTGATCACCAAACAACGAAGTCCGTAATCTGTTTTTTCCTAGCAACACCCAAAGAGCAAACTCGTCCATTATTCTGTAGTTGGGTATAGGATAAAACACACTAGAATCCTGAACACCTTTAAGTAAGTTTGTATAAAATATTAAATTCTCTTTTGAACTAAGTATTTTATGAACCGAATGATTAAGTAATATTACTCCTAAACAATACTTATGTACGTCCACTCTCGAACCCTGGGACACCATACTCGCATCAACCAAGTCAAGAAAGAATCTTGGATCCTTTCCAGACACACCCAAATTAGGATCGTATCTAAACCCTAACTCTTCTCTACCATACACCGCATCTCGTCTGTATGTGTCAAAGAGTATTTGAACATCATCATTAATATATGTATCCGCATCCAAATAGAGTATATTTAAATCTTCGTCAGCCCATAGACTCAAATTATACCATCTATGAATACTCCAAGCATTTGGCTCGTTCCCAGTAAAACTCTCATGAAACGGATACATACTCACATTATAGTCTTCACAGAGAGCTTGCCATTTATTCTTAGACTGTGTAGTTGACCCACTGTAACAGAACCTAATTTCAATGTCAGTATTATACTTACGTAAACTCCGCCAAGAAATCTCCAAACGTTTATATTCATGATTAGCTATAGCTGGCTTTTCGGGATTATCCAAAAAAGAATAAAACACCACATTTTTGGGAGTATTATTTGAGGGTTCAATATTAGCAAACCAAGGAGGGAAAGGTTCTGTGATTCTATAAGAAATTAGTTCTGTTCTAATTTTCTTCTTAGTATCTTCTAGTTTGACGGGGGATAAATCTTTAAGGGAACGCAATAGCAAATGTAATTCTTCATTACTGTTTGTCATAATAATATATTTTTATTATTCCTGTTGTTGTAATAACTGAGTCTTTATCTGATCGCTAATTACTTTTCCTGAGAGAGATTTTTTCCGCCTCTTACCCTTTGCAACCTTTTTAACCGCATCAGGAGAATAGTATTCTTCTCGTCTAAGCTTCTCTAAATCCTTTTTTGTTTTTCTGCGTTCTCTAGCCTCTTTACCTAGTAAATATTTCCATTGAGGACTACTATTTTCATCCCACACTCTCCCATGTCCTGCCATATTTCTATATTACTTTCTTTTTATTATTTACAATAATGGGGACCAAGAGGCTGTATACTTACCGCTACCTTTGCGCGCCTTCCTGCTACGGCCAGAGGGTCAGCAGCCCTTCTTGAGGTTTACTAGTCACCTCTCTCTTGGTCCCGTATACTATTATATATTACTCTATTTAATTCACTCCTTTAAAATTTTTTTTTCTTACCCTACCTTAATCACTATTCCTACTATACCATTCTTAGAGAATTTCTTATGTCGCCCAGTAGCTGTCATCTCCACAAAGTCATCTACTATTTTAACCTTTACTCCATACTCCTCATAAAAATAATTCCAATAAGTACCCCTGGGTAACCATCCTACTCTGAGCTGTTCCATAGCTTTTTCTGAGCCTGCCCAATACGAATCAATAATAACTAAGTTACCCTTTTTCACATAGGCTCTGTCCTTCATATCGTCACCCCAATCAACAGGGTTGTCCTTAAACATCTGCACTATACCCGAAGCAGTTATTTTAGTAGACTTCTTTTCGTCTATGTCTTGCGATATTTCTCTAAATGTTTTCATTTTCCTAACTCATTTGAATTGTATAACTTATCTCTATTTGAACGTTTCATTCCAGCCTTTTTCGCAGCTCTGTGCATTGGAGATTCTTTTTCTTTTTTCCCACACTTTTGTCTGTGGAGCTTTTTCATAGTAGGAGAACGTAATTTGTCTATTGATATATTACATATATCTTTACCTTTTTCAGCGATCAAGACCTTATCCAACTCTATATCTAAATGTTCTTTAAATGTTTTCATTTTTCCTTTTGTAATCTGTTATAGCAGCTTTGATTGCATCTTCAGCTAATACTGAACAATGTATTTTTACTGGGGGTAACGAAAGCTCCTCAACAATCTCTGTATTATCTATAATCATAGCTTCGTCTATTGTCTTATCTCTAACCCATTCAGTGGCTAGAGAGGATGCCGCTATAGCACTGCCACAACCGAAAGTTTTAAATTTGGCATCAGTAATTTGCTTTGTTTTCGGATCGACTTTAATCTGTAATTTCATCACATCACCACATTCTGGTGCACCAACTAATCCTGTGCCTACATCTAGTGAAGATTTATCTAAAGAACCCACGTTACGGGGATTACTAAAATGATCTATTACGTCATCACTATATGCCATATTACTCTCTTTCTCTTTACTGTAGTGTGTAGTATTTATATAGAAACACACCCGGATATAAAATACGGTGGAACGTCAATAAAACTTTTTCCTCTGGTATAAAACGTAGTATTGGGTGGTAGGGTGTGGTAGGAGATCAGCAAAGGAAATGGTTTTATTATAACATCAGTTAGGGTTTATACCTCTAGGAGTCCTCATACACACTTTTCCCTCGTATATAAAACCACTTCCTCCTACTCAGGAATACCTTAGCCACCTCTCACCCTCTATCATCACTTCACCGCGACACTTGTACGCTGTCTCAGTCGGCGTAATGCCCGCCTCAAAGTTTCTCTCTTGTTCTGGGATGTATTCGTGTGGACTTGATCCTCTACGGATGGCATCTACTATATCCGTCCTGGGTATTTTCAACTGCTCATTTAAGGTCATAACTAATCTCATTGGAGGTTTCAACTTAAAAATCCTGCCACCCTCAACCTATAAGTACTGGCTCATATAATCTCGGCGACTAGCCGAATAGCAGTGTTTCTTATATCCTGAAAGTGGCAGGGGTATTTTAATTGTTTTCCTACTTAGGGTTTAGGTCATAAACACCTCGTATCTTTCTCGTTATATTGTTTAGTATTTTACTTATAGTATATCACACTTATAAGTATTGTCAAGTTATTCCTCAACTTTCCTGCAGGAAAGGGGCGGTATAGACTCGTCAAACCGCCCCTAGAAAGGTGAGGTATAGACTCGTCAAACCTCACCTTCACCCTTTATTATACAGTAGTTGAACTGTAATGTCAAGTTTATTATGAGATATATTTTATTTAGAAGAATACCTACTGATAATCTCCTCTAACTCCTCCTTGGTGTACCTGTCAAAGGTTGAAACTATTGTACCTGAGTACTTAGCACACTTGTCTGCTTCTCTAAGTTCCTCTACTGTTCTTCGGGTTTTACTTATTACCATATAGCATTTCTCATGTAAGGGTTAGTATAGGTAGAAGGGTGATATAGAGCCTTAACCCCACATCTCTTGTTCCAACTTCAAGGCTCTCTTTATGTTATTGTGTCGGTCTGTTACTCTCTGCTTAGAAGCATTCTCTCTCTTTCTTCTTTTCCTGAGGGAGGGCTTAGCATAATAACTGTGCTTCTTTAGTTCCAGGAATAATTCCTCTGTAATTACTTTGTTCTTTAGCATCTGCATCGCTCTGGTAATGTCTTGTCCAGGTCGTAATTTTATACTGATCATATTGTATTTTGGTTGTATTAGGATTAATTAATTAATAGGTTATATCCACCTTTTCGGTTAGACACCTTTATTATAACACGGTATCCGGCAATGTCAAGCAATTTATTAGTACCTAGGCCACCCTGTGTTGCTGGGAGAGTAGTGTAGTAGAGGGAAGCATAGAAACTTGTAGGAGGGTGTGGTAGGTGTGTTGTATGAGTTATTGGGTAGAGATGTTAGAGGATTCAAGTAGAGAAAAGTTACTCCACTAGCTCCTATTGATTTAAATTACATTTATTTCCGATACTCTCCTACTACCCAATACCATGCTTTATCACCCAATACCATGCTTTATCACCCAATATTACGCTCCTACCATGCTTTATCACACCCCTACTACCTTATACCATACTACTTCTATGCTTCTTCCACACTGCCTACTATGCCTACTCTTCTTTCTTCTTCTTTACCTTTGTCTTCTTTGTCTTTGGCTCTGTTACTTTCTTTACTTTCTTCTTCTTTATTGGTGTCTTCTTCTTTATTACTTTCTTTGTTGTTGTGATACTCATAATTGATTTTATTATAGTTTTTAACCAATCCGTTATATTATTCTGAATCGTTTTAATGCTCATTGTAGTGTTATTCCTTTAGTTAATTATATATTAGTTTTTTGTTGTTTTTTGACTATCTATGGGTCAAGGCATGGATATTTCTCCTATATTAGTTTATTAGTTGTGGTAGTAAGTGTTGTTTATTCTTATTACTATGCATATCATTCCATATTACTGAGCAAACGTTATCTATCTGACTAGCTTCTATTATAAGGAAATCACCATAGTTATCCACTATAAGATAATTATGTGGAGATTCTTTAAATTTACGTACACAATAGTCTCCTGTAGTGTTTACAAATACGGTTAATTGCATTATATCTTTAAATTCTTTAACATTCATTATGCAATCTCATCAAGTATTACTTGTAATGGATATTCATTTTCTCCTGATATGATGAGGGTTTCGTATGCCTTCTGTTCTGCTATCTCTAATCTATACACTCCTGCTACTCCTATTCCCCCTGTATGAATGGTCTCTGTGAGTATTTCCGCTCTTGTGGGGGAAAGGCCGAAGATGTCTATCAAAATCTGCGTTACAAATGTTGCTGGAGTATAGTCGTCATTCTTCATTATTACAGCAAAGTTTGTGGGGGGCTTTGCTTTATTGCTGACTACCGATTTGTTTGCTCGTAAGGCTGTATTACTCATTTGTTTTGCTTATTAGGTGTTGATTTACTATCCACCCTTGGGTTTTGTTAATTCTGTTTCTTGTAATTATTAGTTGACGTTGTTCTTTATTTGCTTTGTTCCATAGTGTGGCGGTCTTAATAATGCTGTCTTTGTTGAGCTGATAATATTTTTTAAGTTTATCCTTTCTTAGAGGATCGTTCTTCCATTTGTGTGCTAGGGTGTTTTTGTACTTCTGATAGTATTTCTGATTAGCTAATTTCTTTTTCTCTTTTGTAATAACTGGACGTTTCATGGTGATGTTGTCATCAGTCCACACTTTAATACAAAATATGCGTCCACCAAATCAGAGATGGGGTTAATAATTCTCTTTGCTTTTGGAGTCAATAATTCTTGTAAATTACTGGGTGTAAATAATTCTTTTACAAAAGCATTGTGCATGTCATCCTTGGAAGAGTTGCCCTTGGACGTGGCAAACTTCTTTATTACAGTGGGGGGTATAGCAGTAAAGGGTAGTCTACCTTTCCACAGTTTATGTTTTAATAATCCCATATTCTCTGCTATTGGTCTGGTACTTCTGTCGGACGCTCCGTAAGCATATCCTTCTATGTATATTGCAGAACATGCTGCGAGTATATCTAAACTCCAATTAGAAAGATGATCTTGTCTCTCTTGTTCTGTACTGTATGTTGGATATGGTTCTATTATTATGTTTGGAATGTTACTTGCTAACTGGCGTTTGTTGTTTGTTAGACAATAACTTTTACATTCTCTAAAACTAAAAAACTCTTTCTTTTCTTCTTCAACGTCATACTCATACACACATATAGCTGGCGATGTAAGTGAGTAGTCAATTCCAGCTATTTTCATGTCCCGCCATCTCTGAGATGTGTTCTATGTAATGTCCGCAAAAAGGACACAGCTCTAATCCCTCTGTTTCTTTGGTTAGTATTTTATAGTCTTTATCACATCCGTCACATAGTATTTCTATTTCTGCTATTCCGTCTTCCCAGTGTACGTTAGTGGGCATAGTTGTTAGTCTTTCTGTTGTTATAGGGGGTTTGATTAAATTATTTCACATGAGTCGCCTGAACATGCTACTGTCTGAGCTCCTGTGGTGTTGTCTTCCTTTTCGTATTTAGATAGTTTAGAATAATCTATTGTTGGAAACTTCTTAACCATTTTATTGTAAGTCTTTTCGTCTATTTCTTCGTATGGTGCTAATTGGTATATGTGATCGTCTTTTGGTAGAAAGGAGACACCAACAAGATCGTCAAAGTTCTCATACACAAAATTACCCACCTTGAACCATTCGTCGGGTGTCACATAGATTGTAGCAGATACTGTGTGTTCAGTATAGTTATGTTTGATCTTCAACCACTGCTGTAACTGCTCTATGGCAGTAACGTCATTTACTTTAACTGAATGGTCGGGTGCTTTGACAGGAAACTCACAGACCCATGTTTGCGCTGTGTCTTCGGGTTGCCCAACTTCTGGTTGGAAATGTAATCCTTGATCCTTTAACATTTTATATAATGGGTCAGTTGTTGAAATTCTAACTCTTCTAATATAATAATCAGAAAATCTTGGATGAAACCCTGAAGCCGAATTGACAAGTAAAGATGCTGTACCGGAGGGTTTGGTTGTGGTTATAGCAACAGACCTGTTAATATTCAATCTACCAGCAGTTTCTACATTAACACCTATGGCATAGTCTCTGAGTGATTGTAAGTTGTCTTCTGTAAGTATTTCAGGATTATCCATTTGTCCTGTGAGAGACACTCCTAATAATCGTTCTTCTGTTGCATTCTTTTCCCAATCTGGATGTAGGTCATTGAGAAACTTAAAGTTTGTAAGACCAGATTGAATAGTACCTATCATGGTGGCAACTTTAACCTTCTCCATTAGAGTTTCAAGGGTGTCGTCTGCTCTAATAACAACTTCTGACAAGTTACATAAACCTCTTGGACGGAGAATGATTTCGCCACAGGGGTTCGTAGTCCAATCTTGTCGTTTACGTCTACGTTTAGGAATTAAATTGTTGATAGAAGACCTGTTGAATATACCACGTTCACCTGTTCCTGACTCTGCTAGGGTGAGCCATTCTTTCATAAAGTCTACGGAAGTGGGTTTTTGGTCGTAGATGGCACTATTATTACTCATCGCTCTGTGGGAATTAGTTATCCAAAACTGCCCTTTCTTGGAATCTCTCATACCCCTGTCATAGAGGTCAGAGAGGGTTATAATAGAAGATCGTCTAACTCCACCCACCACTACTGATGCCGCTATCTTTGTAACTATATCAAACATATTCACGGAACTCAATTTCCGTTCTCTGTGATTTTCTACCATGTGTTTGATGAAATGGAGTGTTTCATCTAATGGGCCTGGGCCAGATGATCGACCACCAAAAGTTTTAAGTCTGGCACCTTGTGGTCTCAATTTTGATAAGTTCCATTCTACATCAAAACCATCCCACATTGCCTGACAGCATTCTAATGTTCCCGTCGACCAACCTTCTTTGGAGTCATCGAACACTACTGTTTTAGTTTCTCCGTTTAGTTTTTTGACTTTGGGAATCTTTTCTACATATCTCCTTGACACATCAACACCAACACCCGCACCCGACATCAACAGAAAGTATATTTCGGCGAGAGAATGTAAAGCATCTATTGGTACAGTAGAACAATTATATATCGCCGCATTATTCAATTCTGCTGGTTTGCCAGCAGTCCACATCAACCTCATAGACGGCATTACTTTCATTTCATAGATGTACTGTTGAATTAACGCATAATCACTTTTTTTAAGTTTGTTTTTACTGATCTTTTTGAGAAATGTTACTGCTCTCTCTACTGTTTCTTCCCATGTTTCTCTTCGTTTTTTGTCGTCTGACCAACGTGAATATGTACGCATATACACAAATTCTGCCAAATCATTCTCAAACACTCTGTCATTCATTGTTGTTGTCCTTTATTTAAGTTTCTCTATAAATTCTTTACGTTCTCGTGTCGATAAGTTAAACTCTGCATTTGTCATTATATGCAAGTCTTCTACAAGTTTAGGGTCATCAAAGTCCAATATGTATTTTGTCATGTCTTTGATGATCTTCATCTCTTGTGCCGAAAATGTTTCAGCATTTAAATCATAATCCTCAAATGCTTCACAGCATATTGGAAAATGGGGTTTGACCAACTCATACATTATGTTGGCATAATCTCGTATTTCTTGCTGGGCATGTGGACTGCTCCTCAATTTATAGAAATGGAAGAAGTTGTGTAAATCTATTTTCCAAACTACTTCGGTGTAGTTAGATACGGGTAGGATTGTTCTAGCCAGCTCTCTGGCGAGTCCCCAGTCTAATAAGTTATGATATGCGTGTTTTGAGCCATCTAAAATTCTATAAATTTCAAATTCCACTTCGCCGGGATTGGAGAGTGTGTCGCCCCTTCCTTGCTTATTAGTAGTAGATTGAGTTTTGAGTTCTTCACCTTTGGGGAAATAAAAATCATCACTCATTTCAGAATACCGACCAGAATACTCATTGAGATTTGCCGTGCGATGGCGAACTAACTGTCGCATGATGAAAATGGGCAATTTAATATGAAATTTGACCTCACACATTTCCAAAGGTGATGTGTGTTTGTGTCGTATGAGATAACGTATTAAACTTCTCGTTTCACTGGTCTTTCTTGTGCCCTCACCGTAACTAATTCTGGCAGCATTCTCGACTTCTTCATCACTACCCATTATGTCTAATAATTTCACAAAACCGTGTTCGTGGACTTTAACTTCTTCACTCAATTTTTTACCTCTATAATCTACTTCAATACCTGACATTTTTCCATTCTCTCGCTTCCCAATTCGCTTCTAAACCAATCAATGTATTTTTATTTATCAGTTCCAATATTTCAGCTTCGGTCAAACCGTTTATAATTAAATCATTAATATCTTTAAACTTTTTTCTCACATGATCAGTATTTCTCCATACTACAACTCTCCATCCATCATCTATAGCTCTCATCAATTTCTTAACAGTATGTTCATTTCTCGGTTCATTGTCGAATATTAATACACACTGTTCTTTATTTATCTTGATTGTTTGGAGGTCTCCTCCAGCAACAGCAAGGCAATTAGGAAGGAACATTGAATCAATTGGACCCTCTGTAATATATGTAGTGTCTTCGGAATTCCATCTTTCTAAACCAAATATTTTAGTACTATCCTCCGAAACCTTAATGGTGATATACCTCAATTCATTATTGCTCAATGCCCTTCCTTGTGCAGCTATTAAACAACCGTCACGGTCAAAAAAAGGGATAATCATACGAGGTTCTCTAGGAAGCAATCGTGAATAATCTATTTCACTAATAGATTGTGCCCATTTTTTAAAATCTTCAGCATAGAATACTTTATCACTAAATTCAAAAGGTATTAGTCTCCCTTCAAAATATTTACGAGCAAAATGTTCTTCCGAGAGTGAACGAATAGATGGTAATTCTATTGGAGTTTTTTTAGGTTTAAATTTAGGTTTCTTAAAATTAAATGTAGGTTCTTTTGTTTTGCCTCTACCCGTTTCACCCTGTGAATATCTTTCCATAATATATTCTTTATGGAGGTGAGGATCTAGTTCCTTTATAAAATTACCCAAAGTGGAACCGTGTCCACAATTATGACATTTTACAAATAGGTCCTGAGCCTTTGCATAAATATATAATCGTTTTTTTGAACGATTTTTAGTGGAATCACCACATATAGGACAACGTGAGTTCCATAGATTACTTCGTACTTGTTTTAATAGGTCTAGACGAGGAGAGAGTAATCCAACGTATTTGGTATCAGTATAGAGGGACACAAGAGTTTAATAATATATAGGTGAGAATTCGTTAGTTGTAATTACATTATAACATTAAATCTCAATATGTCAAGTAGATGGAGTTATCGTGATTTTTGTTCTAATTCGTGTGCTATCCAAGCTCGCGCTTTAGCATTAGTTGGAGAACGTTTTATCAATTTCTGAACTTCCACAAAAGTCTTTCTAAATACATCTTCACTTGCTCGGTTATTTACTATTTCAATGAACCCGCTAGAGAAAATGTTTGCTAATTGGTTTTTAACCTGTTGAACTTCGCCCCAAATAGACCTAACAACATCATCATGTAATCTTCTTTTTCTCCCGTGATTTCGTTCTAATGCAATATCTAATGACGTATTAACAAATATCATATATGCATCATAACCAATATCTTCTAATTTGCTTTTCTGTAATGTTAATTTAGTGGGGTTCTTTCCTGTGCCGTCAAGGATTAAACCCAATCTTCCTGCTATCCATAATGCTTCTCTTTTTTTAGTAACTGCTTTTGCTTTCTTACGGATAATTTCTTTTTTTGTGGTTTCATCATCTGTGTATTTGGTAAAATCAGCAGACATCTCCGCTTTCATTAGGGCAAACTCTAATTGTTCGTCAGAATTTACAATTTTTAATCCAAAAGGTCCAGTTTTGCCTGGTTTTATTTTATTGCCCGCTTCCAGCCATTCAAATTCACCAGCAGCAGAACCTGTTGTTTTTTCTGCTGAATATGATTTACCTGAACCAGAACCCCCAGCAAGAAAGAAGGCTTTAAAAATCCCAGGATCGTATACACCTTCTGTTATTGTTTCTTTGAAATCTTCAAATTTCATATCTCGGACCTAGTTACTGTTAATATTTTCCCTTTATGCTCTTCGAGGATATCCGTCCTGTTGGGCCATCTAATATATTCTTTTGTCTCTCCATCTTTTTGGAGGTTTGCTATTAGGGGTAAGATGAGTTTTTCTACTGCTAACATTCTTGCTTTATAAGTCTTGTTGAGGTCTTTCTTGCGTTCTTCTATTTCTTTTACTATGGCACCTATATCACTAGAAGATTGTTGTAAACTCTGTATGGCTTCTACTGATTCCATTTTTAATATTTTGTCTATTTTTGGAATCATCTCATCTAATTTATTAGTAACCTCACTCATATCAGGTAGTTCTAGTGATTGGGGTGTCATTCCGACCAATTTGTCTACTTTATTTCCTTGATTTTCTAATAATGCCTCTAAACTTTCTAATCTGAGTATTTTATCTAATTTAGGTTCCATAGATTTCAGGAAATCGAGAATTTCTTTTTGTTTACCCACAACCTCACCAGATTGTTTAGAAGCACTTGTTGATATGCTACTAACATCTGTTAATTGACTCAATATATCTGCCGTAGTTTGTTGACGTGCCTCCTCATTCTCTAACAATAACAATTTATCAATTTTCAATTCCACATCATCTAATTGTTCACCTAAGGTTTCTGATGGATCACTATAATCTGCTTGAGGCTGTTTGGCTTGGTCAGCAAGATAACCCATGATACGTTCTATTTTAGAATCCATTGCAGACAATGCTTCGGGACTAGCTGAACCGCCACTACCGGTGTTCTCTCCATCAGTATTATCACGTTCATATTCATCTGCTGTGACCGCACTAAATCCAAAATCTATAATTTCTTCTGCCATACTACCCTTATTATATTATTTTTTATTAGAGATGTCTATAAATTTTTTAGAAATCTTATTAGCTTCATTTATATCTATTGATAATTTTTTTTTGTTTATTTTAGACCATTTCGCTTCTTTTTTAGTGTCAAAATA
>Ga0233428_1003845_pt1 | contig 12174 bp, 9 predicted proteins | sample SI_118_April2016_4_FD_179890 | JGI IMG/M metagenome (GOLD analysis project Ga0233428, IMG submission 179890) | Seawater microbial communities from Saanich Inlet, British Columbia, Canada - SI_118_April2016_120_MG | ecosystem: Environmental > Aquatic > Marine > Inlet | place: Canada: British... | reverse complement strand
AATCAAACATTTTTACAAACGCACCCATGCTGAACAGATCCTGGTCACCTTTGGTTTCGCTATTGTGTTACAAGAGATCATTCGCCATTTCTTTGGTGCCAACCCCATCCCAACACCAGCCCCTGATATCGTCTCAGGCAGTGCTCCAATCGGAGCCTGGCTAGGATTAAGTGAGTCATTGGTCTACCCCTGGTGGCGTATCATCTATCTTTTATTCTCTATAACCGTCATCACCCTGGTGTTTGCTTTCCTCCAACTCACAACCTTTGGCATGGTTGTACGTGCCGGAATGCAAGACCGTGAAATGGTCGCAATGCTCGGCATTAATGTGGAGCGAAAATTCACCATTGTATTCGGCTTGGCTGCCACTGTTGCGGGTCTTGCGGGGATGATGTACGCCCCGATTTTGCCCCCGGATTACCATATGGGAATGGACTTTCTCGTCCTCTCTTTTGTGGTGGTCGTGGTGGGAGGAATGGGCTCACTTCCCGGTGCGGTTGCTGCCGGTTTCCTGCTCGGTATCCTCCAGTCCTTTGCCTCCATGAACGAAATCAAATCCATTCTTCCCGGCATTGACCAGATCATCATCTATCTGGTAGCGGTGCTCATTCTATTGACCCGTCCCCGTGGATTGATGGGGCGTAAAGGTGTAATGGAGGAGTAACCCATGAACTTTTCTGAAACAGGTAACAATCTGAAGTTGATGCTGATCTTCTCGGCAGTCATTTTGACAATGCCACTCTGGCTCGCACCCATTGGGGCGGGATACCCCGACCTACTGCAGAAATTTGTCATCTTTGGAATCTTTGCGATCGGCTACAACATCCTCTTTGGATTGACCGGCTACCTCTCATTTGGTCATGCCGTCTTCCTTGGGATAGGCTCCTACACAGCGGTCTGGTCGTTCAAGCTGCTGACGATGAATGTACTCCCCGCTATTCTGCTCGCCACCATCATGGCTGGTGTTGCTGCCGCACTGATCGGTTATATCTCACTACGCCGTTCTGGAATCTACTTTTCGATTCTAACACTGGCTTTTGCGCAAATGAGCTATAACCTCGCCTACTCAGTACTTACCCCTATCACCAATGGTGAGACCGGGCTACAACTTTCCCAGCAGGACCCCCGAATCATCGACCGTGCCTTCAGTACTGCCGGTGAAGGGCTGCCATCCACAGAGCTGTTTGGGATCTCCATGAGCGGTTACTCTGGTTTCTACTTCTGTGCCGTGGTACTGATCATTGCCTTCTTCTTCTCATTAAAGATATTCCGCTCTCCATTTGGAATGAAGCTACAGGCCATCAAGTCCAATCAGACCCGAATGAAATATACCGGCTTTAACACGCGCCCCTACCTGATGACTGCATTTATCATTTCAGGAATGTATGCCGGATTGGCCGGGGCATTGATGGCCGTAACTGACCCACTCGCAGGTGCAGAACGGATGCAGTGGACGGCCTCTGGTGAAGTGGTTCTGATGACGATTCTAGGAGGCGTTGGCACACTGTTTGGCCCTCTTCTCGGGGTTGGCATTATTAAATATTTCGAGAATATCTTCTCAGCCATCAATGAAGAGACTCTCCATCACCTATTCTCCTTCCTGCCCGGGTTCCTAGAGAGTCTGATGGTGACCATCACCGCCCCATTTGTGGGTGAAGGATGGCATTTGACGCTGGGTGTACTCTTCATGGTTATTGTAATCTTCCTTCCTGGCGGAATCATGGAGGGGATGGATCGAATCAAGAAACGGTTTAGGCATCAGGGAGATGACAACGATCCCCCTGGGGAGGGGGTAGATCAATGAGCAATCTTGTACTGAATATCAAGAGTGTCAATAAGACGTTTGGTGGTCTCCAGGCACTCAATGATGTCAACCTGGAGATTGAAGAGGGTAAGGTTCACGCAATTATTGGCCCTAACGGTGCGGGTAAATCAACACTTCTCAACTGCTGTATTGGACGTCTGATTCCCGACACAGGCACGGTCACTTTTGATGGTGAAAATATTATTGGGAAAAAAGCGCATGAGATTAACCAGTTGGGGATGGTGCGTGTCTTCCAGACCCCTGAGATTTTCCCTGATCTCAGTCTATTAGAAAATGTAATGATCCCCGCTTTCGCCAAGCGGGATGGTGCCTATAGCCTCAATATATTTAAGGCCGCCGCCGACGAGCGGGAAATCATCAATGAGGCGGAGAAGATGCTGAATGAGCTTGGCATTCAGGGCGATCATGTTCATCACCATGCGGGCAGTATGTCACGTGGCGACAAGCGCCGACTGGAGCTAGTGATGTGCCTGATTCAACACCCCCGCCTACTGCTATTGGATGAGCCGACAGCAGGTATGGCTCGCCATGACACCAACCGCACCATTGAGCTACTAAAAAAGATTAAGGAACGGGGGATGACCAAGATCATCATTGAGCATGATATGCATGTAGTCTTTAGCGTTGCGGATACCATCTCCGTATTGGCACAGGGGGCTATCATCGCATCAGGAACTCCTGATGAGATCCGTGGAAACCCGATCGTCCAGGATGCCTATTTAGGTGGAGCACATCTATGAGTAGAGAAGAGACCCCTCATGCCCCAGGCACCCCAGCCATTCAGCGTACTGGCTCAGCCCCCGCTTTTTTCTCCTGCTGGGACCTCCACGCCTATTATGGCGAAAGTTACATTGTTCAAGGGGTCAATTTTGATATTCGTGAGGGGGAGATCGTTGCCCTGCTAGGCCGTAACGGCGCAGGAAAAACCTCTACCCTCCGCGCTATTGCTCGTGCCTCTGAACCAGAGATGCGGCATGGTGAAATCTGGCTAGACCATAAACCCCTACACAACATGAAAGCCTATGAGGCGGCTCAATTTGGGGTATCTCTGGTTCCAGAAGATCGCTGCATCATCCCGGGGTTAACCGTTGAAGAGAATCTTGAGCTGGCACAAATTGAAGAGCCTGTCGGCTGGTCACTGGAGCGCATCTATGAGTCGTTTCCTCGCCTCGGAGAGCGCCGTCTGCAGGATGGCGTTACCCTCTCTGGTGGCGAACAGCAGATGCTTGCGGTAGCCCGCGCATTGGCTCGTGATATTAAATTACTACTATTGGACGAGCCCTACGAGGGGTTGGCTCCCGTTATCGTAAAGGAGATTGAACGTATCCTGGAGAGCATAAAATCTCTCGGAATCACCACCGTAATTGTTGAGCAGAATGCCATTGCGGCACTTCACCTTGCCGACCGCGCGCTGATCCTGGATATGGGGCAGATTGTCTTTGACGGCACAGCCCAGGAAGTTCTGGACAATGAGGAACTCCGTCATCAATATCTGGCGATCTGACTATTTTCAACCGCTGCCCATAATCAGCTACTCTACCTGTAGCCACTCTACATTCGAAAACTCACTACTTCCATGACTATGGTAGGCCTTGACCGCAACATAGAAGGATGCGTTGGGATAGAGGGTCACCGAGAGTCTATTGGCCTCATTCATATCGATACTGCGTATAGTATGTGCCCCCTCATAAGGGTATGGGGCATAATAGAGACTATATCCGCTCGCTGAATCAACAACACTCCATGTCACCTCCACATCCATTCCAGTGACAACAACGTTGACCGTTGGCGCGCTGATCTGAGCCACGCTATCGGGTAACTCACCCACAACATCCAGACGGAAGACCCCCCCACCCTCAGTGGCCGCATACAGATGGGCGCCATCATGGCTGAGAGCCATTGCATTCACTGCCTTATTGGTGAGCTGATTGGTGAGAAGCTGCCAATGAGCACCTCCATCACTGCTGTAGTAGACCCCACTCTCTTTATCCGCAATGTACAGGGCACTGGAGTTATTGGGATCAAACAGAATTTCTGTGATTGAGGACTCCGCAATGAGTCCGGAAGAGATACTGCTCCAGCTGGAACCCCCATCAACACTCAGATAGAGCCCCCCCCGAATCAGACCTGTAAAAATCGTCTGGGGATCATCTGGATGAATCGCTACAGAGAGTGCCGCCTCCCCATTAGGCAGAGCGCCACTCAGCAGCTGCCAGCTATCCCCCTTATCGGTTGAACGTAACAGCCCTCTGTTACTGCTGGCCACAAAGAGTCGATCAGGATTACTGTAATCCACCGCAATTGCCGCAACATTGGCATCGGCAGAGAGGGCATCATTGGCCTCCCCCCAATGGCTGCCGCCACTGTCCGAACGATAAATCCCACTGGCCGCTAGGCTATCATCAAAAGTCCCGGCAGAGAGGTAGGCAGAGCTTCCGGCATAGAGCAGCTGCCGATCCGAGGGGGCAAATGCCAAGGCACGCCACCCTCTGTTCCCTCCCGACTGAATAACGCTGCTGAGTTGGCTTCCTGTTGTAGCACTCCAGCTTCTTCCACTATCGATGGAGCGGTAAATGACGCTATTCCAGTTATTGGATGCCAGTAAATGTTGTGGATCACCCGGATCGAACTGCACCAGATTCCACTCCAACACATTGACCGGTCTGTTATTGAGACCTAACCAGTTAGCTCCCCCATCATCCGTTTTAAACAGTCCGCTTCTTGCCGCAACAAAAAGCTGCCCATTGCTCTGGGGGTTGATCGAGAGGTCACGTACCTGGGCACCGGTATAGCCTCTACTGGCATTGATCCAGCTGAGACCACCATCGGTGGTCAGAAAATTGCCCCCACCATAATTATTAATAAACAGGCGATCTGAGTTTTCAGGATCCAGTTGGAAATCAATAGGAAACCCTGCCCGTATTCCATCAGGCCCCCAGCCCCGCTCCCCCATCAGGCTCCAGTTTGTGCCACCATTCAGAGAGCGGAAGATTGCCTCACTGCTGCCGGCATAGGCAACATCAGGATTCGTCTCAGAGTACTCTACCGAGGTGATAATCTCTCCAGAGAGCACCTGCTGCCAATGGTCACCACCATCCGTGGTCTGGTAGATGCCTGCATTTTGATAATATTGATTATTACCTGTCCCTGCCAATAAATTTTGGGGGTCATTCGGGTGCATATAGAGGCTCCCCACGTAGAGATTGTTCAACCCCTGATTGGCCGGCCCCCAGCTCTCTCCCCCATCCACACTTTTAATGACCCCCTCACCCCCACCGAGCCACTGCGCAGGTACCGCATCCGCCGCCTCACGGTCAAAAATTCCGGTTGATACATAAATTGTATCGGGGTTAACGGGATCAATCAGGATATAGCGAGCCAGATTATTCCCTCGCCAAACGGGTCGCCAGCTCTCCCCCCCATCACTGGTTTTGTAGACCACCCCCTGGGTCATATCAAATTCACGCCCTCTTCTATCTTCCCCCGCCCAGACCCAGCTACCAATTTCTGCAGCGGCAAACACGGTATCAGAGTCACCCGGCTTTACGGCTAACCCACGGAAGGTGATCCCTGTATTCTCAACGATCCCCGTATCCTTTCTCTCCCAGCTCTGACCACTGTCAGTCGATTTAAAAATACCGCGCACCCCTGCGGTCCCTACCCAGAGAGTAGCAGGCTGGTTAGGGTCAATACTGAGGCAAAAGACGGGAATCAGGTCATTGGTCGTGCCCGTACGGGCGGTGATCCCTTCGTTTGAACTCTGCCAGCTCTCCCCACTATCATGGCTGACAAATACCCCGGCATTGGCATCGGTAACAAACATTTTTTCAGGTTCATCCGGATGGATGCGAACATCATAGCCCAGCCCACCCGCAGGGCCGCCGGTGGCGACCCAGGGAGCACCCGGATCTTCCTCTGGGGCATAGACCATAAAATCATCCACCGATACGGGCTCCGTGAGCAGACTCTCAAAGGAGAGATCACCCGTTAACAGTGGGCTATCATCCCGATACTGCCACTCCAGTTCGCCATCAATGGTGAGTGAGATCGTCTCATTATTGAGTAAAAACTCTACTGCGTACTCCTGACCATTCTCTAATATCGTATTGCCAGAGATGAGTCCACTCATAAAGGTATCAGGAAAATATTGTTTATTGAGTACAGCGGGGCCACCCGCGTTAAATCCAATAAAGTAACGCCCAACACTTCCACTGTTGCGCAGATTGAAATGTAGCCCCCCCTGCATGAGGTTTAGGGTAAAGCTGACCCGAAGCTGTTCCTGGTTGAAGTTATCCAGTGTAGAGATCCAGACATGGCCTGAGCCGGTCAATTTCCCCCCATCGATAGCCCATCCTGACTCCAGATTCCACCCCGCTCCACTACTCTCTGAAAAGTTGTCACTGAAAATCAATGCCTCGTTCTCTGCTATCGCCGAGCTGCTTGATAGCATCAACAGTAACGCAGATAGAAAAAATCCATTTTTTAACACACTGATATCCATACTTATTTAGTCCAAAGTGATTTTCTGCGCCGCCATGATAACCTGCTCTTCCGGCCACCCCTTCCACGCTCTGATTGTAGGCAGTGCCCGTACATAGGTCAACTCAACGGCAATGGTTACCGCCCCCGCGGAGGGTTGAAAGCGGAACCGCTGATGATCCTCACCAGCGGCGGGAATCCGGTTATCTTCCACCAGCCGGATCGGGTTCCAGTATCCAATAGTGGGGCTGATGCCGGTCCATAGCTCCTCCAATACTTTTGCATACACCCGCCCTGGCTGCCCCGAAAACGGGCCACTCCAATCTGGCAGATGTGAACCCGCCAACTGACTCAACACCTCACCCTTCTCTGACAGCGCCTCTACTCTCAATACCAGGTGACGCAGTGGGGTTCCGGTGGGCAGGTGGTGACCTGAACCGACATTCCTGAGCGTAACATCAACCGCAATCTGGCCATTGATCCGACTGCCCTTCACCTCCATCTGCACGGCGGATTGAATCAGCGTCACATCTCTTGAGCCGCTGTTTCGATGGACATGTATCGACTCAGGATCTCTTACTCTTCCCCCCTCTTTGAGGCGTGTAAAACGGTCCGTTAGCCCCGTCGGCATATGGCAATCCTGACAGCTTTTTGCACCGGGTTTACGATAATCGGCATAAGGGCTATCCAGCCACTCGCCATAACTGTTGTATATATCCACCCCCCAAAATTTTGCGCTATGGCAACCTGCACAGAGGCGACTCTGATGGTGAAGAGGAGAGTAGCTGTCATCTCCCGTCACATCAACCTTGGGCCCCAAAAACAGCTGCTGCCCCTCACCAGGGCGTAGCAGTTGGTAGGAGAGCACTCCAGGCACCCTTTCGTGGGGTAACCCCGTCTGCTCATCAAGAATAACATGGTTGATTTTATGGCAGAAATCACAGCTCACCCCCTCCTGTTCCTCCTCACTCAGCACCGTTGGATCGGTCTGAAACGGCGCTCTTACTGCCGCCATTGGAGCATGACAGAGCGCACAATTTCCCCGATTTTGGGGGAAATCCAGCCGATATCCGGGGCCAAAATAGGGTTGAGTAGTTGCAGGGGGGAGGGGAAAAGAGCCATAGTCCACACTTTTTCCATAGCGGGTAGGCGGACTCTGGTTGCCTCTAAGATCTTGCCCAAGATAGACCGATCGAAACAGCGGGTTTCGGGCAGCATTGGCATGTGCCCCTCTAGACCAGGTATCAAAAGGTAACTGTAGTGCCAACCTGTCCGGGTCACTATGGCAGCCCTGGCAGTTCTCCTCCTGATCTCTGCGTTGATGTGCGCCTATCCACTCATATTGTGGATGATCAGCAAATAAAATCGGACGTAGTTCAATCTCTACAGAGTCCCCCATCTCAAACTCAATCTCTGTATTGTAGTAGCCAGGGGCCCACGCAATCAGGGTTATCTCGCCTCGATCAGGTAGATCCGGCAGATAAAATAGCCCCTCTACATTAGTCGAGACCTGTTGCCTGCCAGAGGGGTAGTTCACCAACGCCCCGGCAACAGGAGCACGTTTTCCCCGTACAACACCTGTGGCTCTCTCGTCCTGTTGCGCCAACAGATCCATACCAACAACCCTCTCTGTACCCCCCACAAGCAGTAGCGCAGAGATCAACAGAGCACTCTGTAGGGCAGCTCTCACGGAATATCTAGTGCTCTTTATGACGCGCCCTATGGCGCTCTGCATTCAGTTTGATCCGGCTGGAAATCGCCTCAGCAACCTCATCCGGAACCTCCTTTATCTCTTTTTTAGCGCCTGTTTTTGAGCCTGAAAATGGCAGCCATCGCCTAATAGTTTTGAGTAATTTCATAATCTTAGAATCCTTGGATGACCTCGAGCACGGCTCGTAGTGTTGTTGGTGATGAATGCATTTTTAAATTTGCTCGGTGCGTTAAGACCTTGCATCAACCTTTGTGATCCCACTTGCGGATTCCAGAATAATATAATCGTCATTAAAAAACCCGCCTAAGCAGGTCTTTTATAGAGGAATGAAGAGTAACTTCTACCCTTCACCAACCGCCTTCATGCTGAGACGAATACGCCCCTGACGATCAACCTCCAGTACCTTCACCTGAATCACATCTCCTTCGCTAAGCTTATCACTCACCTTCTCGACACGCTCCTCAGAGATTTGTGAAATGTGAACCAAGCCATCTTTACCCGGAAGAATATTGACAAAGGCACCAAAGTCCATCAATTTGACAACCTTACCCTCGTAGATTTTATTGACCTCAACATCAGCCACAATATCATCAATACGACGTTTGGCCTCATTGGCCGCCTCACCATCCGTGGCTGCAATCTTGACGTTGCCATCATCATCAAGATCAATCTTCACCCCGGTCTCTTCCTGGATCGCGCGGATCACCACGCCCCCTTTACCAATTACATCGCGAATCTTGTCTGGATCAATTTTCATGGTGACATAGCGCGGTGCAAACTCAGAGACCTCGTCACGCGGCGCATTAAGGGAGGCATTCATCTCATCCAGGATGTGAAGACGGGCATCACGTGCCTGATCGAGGGCAATCTCCATAATTTCACGGGTGATGCCGGTAATCTTGATATCCATCTGCAGGGCAGTAATCCCCTCATCCGTTCCTGCCACTTTGAAGTCCATGTCACCCAGGTGATCCTCATCGCCGAGGATATCGGTCAACACAGCAAAATCGTCTCCCTCTTTGATCAGTCCCATCGCAATTCCGGCAACAGGGGCCTTCAGTGGAACCCCGGCATCCATCATTGAGAGGCTGCTGCCACAGACCGAGGCCATTGAGCTGGAGCCGTTGGACTCAGTAATCTCGGAGACCACACGCAAGGTATAAGGGAACTCATCCGTATTGGGTACAACTGCCTGTATGCCACGTTTGGCCAGCTTGCCATGCCCTACCTCTCGGCGGCCTGGACTGCCCACCCGACCCGTCTCACCGACAGAGAATGGGGGGAAATTATACTGCAACATGAACGGGTCTTTGAAGCTCCCTTCCAGTGCATCAATAATCTGGGCATCACGCTCGGTTCCAAGGGTGGTGACAACCAATGCCTGAGTCTCGCCACGGGTAAAGAGGGCTGAACCATGCGCACGGGGCAATACCCCGGTCTTTACAAAAATAGGGCGAACCGTTTTTGTGTCACGACCATCAATACGTGGATTACCTTCCAGAATCCGGCTACGCACCGTCTTCTTCTCCAGCTTGCTCACGGCAGCCTTGACCGTATCGCTGTCCCATTCGCCCTCATCTGTCACCAGCGCACTGACGATCTCTGAACGAACCTCACCCATCCGTCCATAACGCTCCATCTTGTCCGCAATCTGATAGACCTCACTCACTGCATCCGCACCGGCTGCACTAACCGCATCGGCCAGTTGGGTATCTTCTGCCGCAGCCTCCCACGCCCACTGCTCAACGCCCTGCTCGGCAACCAGTTCATTAATCGCTGTGATGACAACTTGTAGCTGTTCATGGCCAAACAGTACTGCTCCCAACATCACCTCTTCGGAGAGAACGTTCGCCTCTGACTCCACCATCAATACCGCATCTGCAGTACCGGCAACCGTCAACTCCAGATCTGAACCCTCTTTTGCACTTAATGGTGGATTCAGAACATAGTCACCACTAATCAATCCAACACGTGCCGCACCAATAGGCCCCTGAAAAGGGACTCCCGAAAGTGCCAGCGCTGCTGAGGTTCCGATCATTGCAGGAATCTCTGTGTCCGTATCTTTATCCGAAGAGATCACCGTAGCGATCACCTGTACCTCATTCATAAAGCCCTTGGGAAACAGTGGACGAATGGGTCGGTCAATAAGCCGACAGGTGAGGGTCTCTTTCTCTGTTGGTCGCCCCTCTCTGCGGAAAAATCCACCGGGAATCACACCCGCTGCATAGAACTTTTCCTGATAGTTAACTGTCAGCGGGAAGAAGTCACGCCCTTCCCGAGCCTCTTTCTCAGCAACCACAGTGACCAGTAGAACGGTATCTCCCATACTCACCTTGACCGCGCCAGTAGCCTGACGGGCGATCTCTCCGGTCTCCAGCGTTACCGTCTGATTCCCGTACTCAAAACTCTTCTTGAATAGTGTCACGTTTATTTTTTCCTGACAGTGGTCAAAACAGGGGGATTACCCTGTTCAAATTCCAATAATAAAAAAGGTCTAGCGGCGCAGGCCGAGATCTGCAATCAACTGAGAGTAACGGCTACTCTCCGTTTTCTTCAGATAGTCGAGTAGCTTACGGCGCTGGTTGACCATTTTCAGCAATCCCTGACGGGAGTGATGATCTTTCTCATGGGCCTTAAAGTGGCCGGTCAGATCCTGAATACGGGCGGTCAGCAGAGCAACCTGTACCTCTGGAGAGCCGGTATCATTAGTTCCACGTTGATATTTCTGAACAATCTCACTCTTTTGTTCTGCATTTACAGACATAACTCAATTACTCCATGTTACTACTGCCCAGTAGTCAGGCAGCGCTATTTCCCAAAATCATAGGGGTGGTATTTTATCGGGAGCCGTTCCGCTCCACAAGGAATATCTAATACAAAGGGCCCTTATTCTGAGACCAACCGTCTCGGGGCCACTCTCCCATCATCCATGATTTCACCCACACCGATAAAACCTTCATTCTCATCATAAATACGAACCCATCCCTGATCTGGCGCAGCAGATATCTGTACCGGCTGCCCCTGACGCAGGTAGTAGCTACTATCCTCATCAAGCTGAACCCGCTCATACTCTGCTACCGAGCTATCCAGTGGCAGCAGGCGCTGATCCAGCCCAGCATTACCCTCCTCTTCACGGATCAGCTCCAGCGCCTCCATGGTCACTAGGTCCTGCTCTTCATAAGGGCCCAGGGTAATCCTCCGCAACCCACAAACATGAGCACCACAGCCCAGCACCTCACCGATATCCTCTACCAGGGTACGTACGTAGGTCCCTTTTGAGCAGGCAACCCGAATCACCATGCGCTGATGCGTCTCATCCAGAGAGACAAATTCCAGCCCATAGATTGTCACCTGACGTGGCTCACGCTCAATCTCGATACCCTGATGGGCCAGCTTGTAGAGGGGCTGTCCATTGACCTTGACTGCGGAGTGCATTGGTGGGATCTGTTCAATCTCGCCCTCGAACTGCTGTAACGCCTGTTTGATTGTGGTTTCGCTAACCCCTTCTACCGGGCGTTCACTCACCACCTCTCCTTCGGTATCTCCTGAACGGGTTACTACACCGAGTTGACACTCCGCCAGATAACTTTTGTCCGCATTCAACAAAAAGCCGGAAAACTTGGTCGCCTCCCCCATACAGAGAGGAAGGATGCCGGTGGCTATCGGGTCCAGACTTCCGGTATGCCCCGCTTTTTTGGCAAAAAAGAGGGATTTTACCCGCTGCAGTGCGCTATTTGAGGTAATGCCTGCCGGTTTATCCAGCAACAAGATTCCGGAAACATTGCGCCCTTTTTTATTTCTACGCCCCATTACGATGACTCCTCATCCTGCTCTTCAGCATGACCTCTGGCGTGATCCTCTGCAACCACCTCATCAATTAGTGACTCCATATAACTACCGCGTTCAACGGATGCGTCATGTTTAAAGTGGAGTTGAGGCACAACCCTCATCTTCAGTTTCTTACCCAGCCGGGTACGCAGAAAACCCACGGAGTGGTCCAGTACCCTGAGTGTACCGTCCAGATCCTCCGCTCCACCCAACACAGTAAAATAGATGGTTGCGTGAGAGAAGTCCGGGGTTACCTTAACCGCGGTTACTGTCACCCAGGTTAATCGGGGATCACGCAGGTCACGCTGGATCAACTCACCCAGGCCACGCT
>Ga0233428_1003834_pt1 | contig 12203 bp, 8 predicted proteins | sample SI_118_April2016_4_FD_179890 | JGI IMG/M metagenome (GOLD analysis project Ga0233428, IMG submission 179890) | Seawater microbial communities from Saanich Inlet, British Columbia, Canada - SI_118_April2016_120_MG | ecosystem: Environmental > Aquatic > Marine > Inlet | place: Canada: British... | reverse complement strand
TCGCACGAGCCATTGTTTCGCGAGCGGCACCAGGGGTAGCAGCCGTATCTTGGGCAAAGACGGGGCGGCCACTCAACTGCGATAAGGGAGCCATGGATCGACTCTTCGAACGATTGCCGATTCAACAGGCCAGTACTATGCTGATGCTGCGTGCCACGGGTGGCAAGGTGGACCTGAGCCATCGGGCCGACCTGAATCGGCACTTTCGCCGGCATGCAGGTTTCCGCCGCGCCCTACTAGACGTGGCCGAGGATGAGCGCACGTTCTCAAGAGGGATCATCGATGGCGATGGTCTGCGGCGCCTGACAGGCATGATCGATCACGGTTGGCCGGTAATTTTTCTGCTACAAGCGCTGGTGACAGTGGAGTTGTTTCATCGACGATTCATCGACAATGAGTAGATCTGTGCAACTGGCTTTCGCCGGGGACACGGCCCTTGGGGGTAGCCTGGACGGGATTCCTGTTGGCGAACTGACCCGTCGGACAGGATCTGTCCAGGCGCTGTTTGCAGATGCAGATCAACGCTTTCTCAGCTTTGACTGTGCCATCGGGCGACAAGGGGAGTCGGTCTATCCGGAGGAGTATGTCATCGACTGCGACGAAGGCAGCCTGGCACTGCTGTCAGAGTGGGGGATTGATGTGGTCAGCCTGGCGAACAATCACAGCACTGATCGTGGGCTGCCGGCATTGCTGCAAGGCAGACAGTCTCTGCGGGCCCGTGGTATCGGTGTGATAGGTGCGGGGCAGGATGACGCTGAGGCTTCCTCCTGCTGGATCACTCAATGCCATGGTATGAAGATCGGCTGGCTTGCCTTCGCTTCTTCTGATCCGTGGGTAGGCGCCTATCCGTCCTCTGCAGACCGAGCAGGGGTCGCCGAACTGAATCAGGCGCGAGTACTGGCCGCTGTAGCGGCGGCACGGGGGGCGGTTGATGCACTGATCGTGTCGCTCCATTGGGGAAAAGAGTATATCCGGGTACCTCCACCGCAGAATGTTCAGTTTGCACGACAACTGATCGATGCAGGTGTGCGTGTCGTTGTCGGCCATCATCCACACGTGATTCAACCGGTGGAGTCTTATGGACGCGGTGTGATCTGCTATAGCCTGGGGAATTTTCTATTCCCGGACTATCCAGATCAGGGATTGCAATTTCGCGGCACTGCGAATGAATCGCTCCTCGTCACACTGGAAGTAGATACTGAAAGCGCCACAATCAAGTCGCTGTCGCCTGTCTGCTGCGACCTGGATGGCGCCCTGCAGTTACTACCCGCTGAACGTCGAGATCAGATCATGCACAGTCTCTCCACTACGTGCGAGATACTGGGCTCCCTCGCAGGAGAAAAGGCCTGGCAGCGGGAAGTACGGCGATTCGAGATTGCCCGGTTGCGACGGGTTCTGCGCGAAGAAGTCGTAGATGCGGGAGTGCGTGCAGGTACGTCGAGATTGCTACGCCTGGGACGTAAGAATCTGCGATCACTTGGTCGCAGTCTTGGCGAAATCATCGGGGGAGGTCAGCGCTAAGGATGGGGCATATGGAAAGCAGTGGCGACGAACGGTCCCTGCGCGACGATGAGGCGGAGCGCGAGCGATTGACCCGGCAGATGTATTCCCAGTTGCGCTATCCGTCTCTCGATCCTCAGCACAAGGCCAGCTACGAGAATCACCGCTTGTTGATCTATCGTCTACTCGGCATCGATCCAACAACGTTCTTCCAGGGAAAGATCATTCTCGATGGCGGCTGTGGTACCGGCGAGGAGACCATGTTTCTCGCGAGCCTCGGGCCTGAGAAGGTCATTGGGATTGATACCAGCGATGGGTCTCTAGAGTCTGCACGCAACAGAGCAAAGGAGGCAGGGATCGAGAACGTCGAGTTCCGCCATGCCTCCGTGCTGGATGACAAGGTGTTTGCCGATGGAACATTCGACTATGTGTCGAGTCTGGGATGCATCCATCACACACCGCGAATGCGGCAGGCCTTTGATAATCTGTGCCGGATGGTGAAGCCAGACGGATACCTGTGCACGTTCCTCTACAACAGCTTCGGCCACTTCCTCTACAATCTCGAGTGCGACTGGCTGGATCGAGTGGCAGGGGATGATATCGACGAGAGAATACGTCTGGCGCGACGCTACCTGGACTGGCGTCGAGGCACGAGTTTCCGGCGTGAGGGCATCCCTTCGTCGTGGGATGCAAGATTGTTCGACAAGTATGCCGTCCTCTATCGTGATTCTCTGACACTGAAGCAGTTGCTTGGCTGGTATCAGGAACAGGGGTTGGAGGAAGTCGGTTCCTATCCCATGAGATTTGGTGACATGATCGCTGCGTATCGGGCGCACTCGGGTGACGAGATGCAGTCGATTCGTGGCGTCGTGGCTCGCGTGCTATCGCCGCTGGCGACGACGTCTTCAGGCTCGCGGCGATGGGTCTGGCGTCGCCGCGTCTGGATGCAGAGCCTGTTGTTCTTGCTCGGTCTGTACGACTACGGGGGCGCCTTTCGGGTTCTGGCGCAAAAACAGGCCAAAGAGTGAGCGGTAGTCAGCATCCGGTTCATCCGACCATGGTACGTGACGGACTCGGCCAGAATGGCACCCGAAGTCTGCGTGTTACTCGTTCTCCTATCACACTCCTTGAGATAGGCGCTCTGTTCGTACTGTGCCTGATCGCTCACGGTCGTAGCCTGAACGGGGTTTTTCACTACGACGATCTGCACTCGATTGTCGACAACCCGCACATCCGTTCCTTATCGCTGATCCCGACGCTTTTTACAGATCCAGGGACATTCTCAGGTTTGTCATTCGGGGGCATGTTTCGTCCTCTCATCATGCTTTCCTATGCATTGACCTATGTGGTATTTGGCCTAACACCCGGCTGGTTCACGGCAGTCAATCTGATGTTGCACATGGGCGTGGTGCTACTGGCATTTTTCGTGCTCAGGAGGTTTTCCCCAGACAGGTTCAGCGCCTGGGGGGCGGCGGCACTTGTCGCGGTGCATCCAGTGAATGTCGAGACCGTGGCCTACATCAGTAGTCGCTCCGAATCGATGTGTTCGTTCTTCATGCTTGCTGCATTTTTGGCGTATGTGCGCCGGCCAGGGGGAAGTGTCTGGCCCTCAGCATTGAGCTTTCTCTTGGCTCTGATGTGTAAATCCGTTGCCATCACTCTTGTGCCACTATTGTGGTTATACGAATCGTGGTTTATTCGCGATTCGTGGGAGACCCGATGGCGTCGACTCTGGCCATTTGTCGCCGTGACGGTCGGTTATCTCTGGGTGATCCGAGCACTTCTGTCGACCTCCGTCTTGCAGTCGCCGGTGCGTTCCATGGGGACGCAGCTGCTGACGCAAGTGAAAGCACTGATCTACTACGTGCATCTCCTGACCCTTCCCTGGGGACTGAGCGTCGAACATCAATTCAGTCTGGGGCGTTTCGAAGATCTGACCGTCTGGGCGAGTGTCATTGCTCTCGCCAGCGCGTTGGTCGTATTGCTTCGTGCCGGCGCGTGCCGGCGCAGTCGCTGGTGGTTAGCATGGGGTAGCGTGGTTCTGGCGCCAACCCTCATTGTTCCCCTCAATGTGTTGGTCAATGAGCACCGCCTCTATCTGGTGAGTCTGGCATTTGCCGCTCTGGTGGTCAGGTTGGCTGCGCTTTCAGGAGTTGGTGTGCGGCGTGTCGGCAAAGGGATTCTGGCGGTCATGGTCCTGTTGTCGTTGCAGCGCACGGCGGTCTGGGCGGATACGTCCGAACTGTGGCAGGATGCCCTCGAGAAGGGACCACACATGCCAAGAGCCCACCTGTTCGTTGGAGACACACACTTCCAAGCCGGTGATAACCGCCTGGCACTTGACCAGTATGATGCTGCGTTGCGGGTGAACCCAGATCATCTGAGTGCGGCCGATCGTCTGGCTCTGCACAACAATCGCGGTGCCGCTTTGCTTCGGCTTGGACTGTTCGACGCTGCTGCTGCCGCGTACGATGAGGCCCTCAGGCTCGAGCCCACGTACGCACCCTCCCTTGAGGCGCTCGCCGGGATACAGGCAATTTCATCACAGGAGCATGACACCCAAGCGGCGGCAGCCCGTCGCCGGGGATTGGCGGCGATGGTTGCGGGCGATGTGGAGTCTGCGATCAAATACCTGAAGCACTCGTTGTCTATCGTCAGCGAACAGGGTACCTGGCTGCTGCTGGCCGCTGCTCACGAGCGCTTGCAGCAATGGCAGGAGGCACGGGATATCTACCAGGCACTGAGTCGCGATGCCAACGAGGCGGGCCGCCAGATTGCGCGCAAGCGTCTCGAATCATTGGCCTCTCGCGCTGCACAGGGGGGGAGTAGGTGAAGCGGCGGCTCCTGATCCTGGCAGTGGTGGGTGGAATCGCCTTTGGCAATAGCCTTTCCGGACCATTCCACTATGATGATCTGCATTCCGTGCAATACAATCCTCACATCCGCTCTCTGGGTTGGATACCAACCTATTTCGTCGACCCGTCGACCTTCTCGGGACAGGCGCGCGGGTTTATGTATCGTCCTCTCTTGCTGACGACATTCGCTCTTGATTATTCGCTCTGGGGGCAGAATGCGACGGCCTTTCGAGTGACAAATCTTCTCATTCACACAGCCGCCGCCGCCGCCTTCGGCGCACTGTTCTTCGTCTTGTTAGGCACGGGAGTTGGAGCGTCTCTGGCGGCACTTCTTTTCCTTCTGCATCCGATTCACACTGAGGCCGTCAACTATATCAGTGCACGGTCGGATGCGCTTGTGGCTCTGTTTTTTTTCCTCGCTGCTGTGGGCGCGTTGCGATACCGATCACGTTGGCTGGAGGGTGCATATGCCGCGGCATTGTTGGTAAAATCCGTCGCGATCACCCTGCTGCCGATGCTCGTGATGCTGAGGGGGTGGGCGCCTGAGTCGGAGTCGGGGTCGGGGTTAGAGTCGGAGTCGCGGCGTAAGGCGGGGAATAGAGAGCGACGAGAATCCAACCCACGAGACTACCTGGGGATCGCTGTTCTATCTGTTGTTTATCTCGGCATTCTCTGGGGAACACGGTTCTTGCGCCATTCATCAGAGGTCTTTCCTCGTTCACTCGCCGCTGAGATCTGGACACAGGTAAAGGCTCTCGTCTACTACCTGTGGATGTTCATCTCTCCCACGCGCCTGACAGTCGAACATCCCTTTAGCATCGGCTCACCCACAGACGTCCCGGTTCTGATGGCGATTGCCGTTGTCATGTCTGTCGTCGTGCTCAGCCTCCGCCATCGACTCACTGTTCCCGGATTGGCGGCGATCTGGTTTGGTGTGTGTATGCTGCCCTACAGTGTTTTGCCACTCAACATCTTCGTTGCCGAACGGCGCGTGTATTTGGCCAGCGCGGGGTTGGTCCTGCTGGCCGTGTGGGCATGGCAACGTTTGCACTCCTGCCGCGGACGCCAGGTGAGTTGGATTGGCGTCGGCCTGATTTCGTCTCTTCTCATCCTGACGGTGCAACGCAATTCCGTCTGGGCAAGTGAGATTTCTCTATGGTCAGATGCGGCACAGAAGCATCAACTGTCGGCTCGCGCTCGGGTGAATCTTGCCCTGGCCCATCGACGAGCTCAAGACCCCAAGGCTGCACGAACTCATCTGGAGGTCGGCCTACGACTCGACCCCGAGTTTGCCGAGGGCTGGGTGATCGCCGGAGATCTGGCTAGAGACGCTGGGGACAATCAGGCAGCTCGCGATGCCTACGAACGAGCGAGTAGAATCCAGCCGTCTTTGGAAGGCGTTTATCACAATCTGGGCAACCTCTCCTACGCCGAGGGACGCGTGGACGATGCCATTTTGAACTATATGCAGACCCTCAAGATCAACCCGCGCTTTGCAGAGGCAAGGAACAATCTTGGCCAGGCCCTTGAGGCACAGGGTAGAGAGGTCGAGGCGTTGGATCAGTATCAGCACGCAGTCAGGGATTCGATGTTCTGGATACACACAGATGATCCCGTAGGTGGAGCCTGGTACAATCTTGCCCGCCTCGCCGATCGCATGCAGAAGTCGCGCCTCGCTGTGACAGCTTATGAAGAGACCGTTGCGCATCTGTCGAGACACGATGCGTATGATACGTATGTCGACTTCGCGCGCTTGCGGTTGGGACAATTGCGAACGGAGCGCGGCGGGTGAAGAAGGTCTGCTTCATCTCATGTCAATATCCGCCCTTGTCGCGGACGTATCGTCGCTATCAGTTTGCGAATCTGCTACAACAGGGAGGTTGCGATGTCACCGTCGTCGCGCACGGGAACATGTCAACGGCGCTGGGGACGTTCGTCGAGGATCCCGGAACTCTACCAACAGATGGCCCACACGTGCTGCGTCCCAAGGCCTTGCCGTGGTACTTGACGGGCGAATTGTTGTCGCGAGCCGGGTTGATCGCCTGCCCGTACGTAAATTGGATTCGCCCCGCCGTACGCTCAGCTATGCAGGTCGTGAAGGGGCCGGAAGATGTCGTGTGCGGCATCTATCCACCCGTGACCAACCAGATCGTTGCCTTGCGCATCGCCGAGGCGACGGGGGCGAAACTGGTCCTGGACTTTCGCGATGAGTATCTCGGACTGGCAACCGGTGTTCGGCGGCGTCTGGCCAATCGATGGCAGCAGAGATTCCTCGCAAGAGCAGATCTTGTATCCGTCGCGACAGATACAGTCGGCGAAGATTTTGTCGCCTCCGGACTCGATCCGGCGCGCCTGCATTTGACGGAGAATGGCTACTGGGAAGCACCCGAAACAATTCCTGCATATACAGCACAAGAGAAAATCAGGATTGTCTATATAGGGGCAATTTCCGCCACTCAGGGTGTCGATATACTGGCGCGTGCAGCGCAGCGACTGATGCGGGATCGTCCCAGTGTTGGTGAGCGTCTTGAGATTGTGATCTATGGGCCGGATACGCCGCATCGACGAGCAACTTTGTCAGGTTCGCTGCCCGCTTGTGTTACGTACGGAGGATATCTTCCGGCACAGGAAGTGGGTGTGAAATTGCTGTCGACGGACGTTGCATTCCTTTCTCTATCTTCCGATCGGTATGCCTACGCAGTGCCAGGAAAACTCTACGACTATATTGCGCATGGTCGCCCGGTGTTGGCTAGTTTGCCACAAGGCACGGCGCAACGTCTGATCGAAAGTCAGGCTCTCGGTTGGACAACTGGCGTGGGTGATGTGGCGGCGCTGGCTCAGCAATTGGATCGAGTCTGTGACCCGGCAGAGCGTAGCCGCGTTCACGGTCAGGTGATGGCTGTGCGCGAGCAACACGCCGCCCGCAATCACTTTCTGAATCTATCGCGGCGGCTACAAACTCTGTGAGGGCGCCGCTGGTTGTTTCGCTCTGGGTTGGGCTCACTGTGAGTGTCGTGTTCATCGGTGTGATCGATGGACCCTTCCACTTTGATGATGAGCACTCGATCACGGGGAATCCAAACATTCGCCAGCCCATCGATTGGGGCAGAATTGTCACTGATCCGTCAGTGTTTTCACGCAATCCCGGCAGTGGCATGTATCGGCCTGTTGTGCTGACCAGCTATGTCGCCAACTACGCCGCAGGTGGTCTGGATCCTCGCGGTTGGCATTTATTCAACCTGTTGCTTCATGTGGGTTGTACCATTCTTGTTGGTTTGCTCGCCTGGCGTCTGACGGCGGATCGCACGGCGCACTGGACAGCCGCTTTGATTTTCGGTCTGCACCCATTGGCGACGGAAACCGTCAACTACATCAGCAGTCGCTCTGAATCGCTCGCGTTGATGTTCTGTCTCGCCAGCATTCTGGTGTATCTGGCAGCTGCCGGGCGCGGCAGGTTGCTCGGGTTGTCACTGGCCTTGTTTGCACTGGGCCTGGGTTGCAAAGTGACGGCCATGTTGGCCTTACCGGTTCTGTTGCTGCACGAATGGTCGCGTGGTCGCCTGGCTCAGTCGTGGCGGCGCTGGTTGCCCTTCGCGCTGGTTGGGGCAGGGTACGTCATCGGTGTGAAACACCTGTGGCAGGAAGCATTGTTCGAAACCCCTGTCCGCGAGCCATCTATCCAGTTGCTGACGCAGGCAAAGGCTCTCAGCTATTATCTGAAGATTGCTCTGGTGCCCGTTGGGCTCACGATTGAGCATGCTTTCAGCCTGGCAGCCAGTTGGGCAGATGGGGCAGTGATCGCGTCACTCGGTCTGTTAGCGAGTGTCCTATGGTTGATTTCCCGTCACTTTCGCGATCGACCACTGGTCGTTCTGATGGCATGGCCTCTGCTTGGACTGTTGCCGACTATTGTGGTACCGCTGAATGTGCTGGTTAGTGAGCATCGTCTTTATCCGGCTCTGGCCGGTGTGGCCATCCTCGTTGCCGTCGGGGCTCGTACGTGGCTGCAGGGGCGCCCGCACCGCGTTGCCATGATCGGACTCGTGGTCATGAGCGTGCTGTGTGTTGGTCGCAATCAAGTCTGGGCCTCTGAGCGCCTGATTTGGGAAGAGGCCGCACGTTATGGCAGTGTGCGTGCTCATGTTCGCCTCGGGATTCAGAAGCGACAACAAGGAGATCTCACGGGCGCGGAAGTGCACTTGCGCACGGCCCTGGCACGCTCACCCGACCATGCCCCTGCGCTGAACAACCTGGGGAATGTTCTTCGCCAGCGTGGACAACAGGCAGAGGCAGAGGATCTCTACAAGGCAGCCCTGGTGATTCTCCCGTCTTATCCTGAGGCCCTGATCAATCTCGGATCACTTCGGGCCCTCGCCGGCGACACCCAACGAGCTCTGCATCTCTATCGCCAGGCGACGCACATTGCGCCCGATCACTTCGAGGGATGGAACAATCTTGGTACCCTGCACCTGCAGCGGGGTGAACCGGCTCTGGCACAGTCAGCGCTTGAGGAAGGTCTGAAACGACGACCGGACTCGGCTCGTATTCTTTACAATCTCAGTGGTGCCCTCGATATGCAGGGACAGACGGCGCAGGCGATCGAGATGCTTCGTCGCGCCGTCGGTTACCAGCAAGATTACGCGCCCGCGTGGCTGAACCTGGGGAATCTGCTGCGCAAGCAAGGACAGCTGAGTGGGGCACGAAGTGCTTATGAGCACTTTCTGGTGGTGTGGGATGGTGACCCGGCCATCGCAGTACGAGTCAAGGCGCAACTGTCGGGTCTGGTCGACGAGGCGCAATGAGCATCTCAACACATCGCACGCAAATTATCGGCTTGGCCGTCGTCTTGTTCGCCATCTACGGACAGAGTCTCGAGTTTCCATTTCAATTCGATGACGGTCACAGTATCTACGAGAACCCTCACATCCGCTCTCTCGAAAACGTGCCATCTTTCTTTGCAGATCCGACAAAGTTCTCCGCGGATGCGTCTTTAATGATGTATCGGCCGATGGTACTTAGCAGTTATGCCATCAATCATGCTGTGTCACAACTGGCGCCGTGGAGTTATCACGTGCTCAACGTCGTGCTGCATCTGCTGACAGCGGTGACGGTAGGGTTTCTGGCGCGACGTTTACTCGCTTCCACTGCTATGGGCTGGGTTGCATCCTGGCTCTTTGCCCTTCACCCCATTCACAGTGAAGTCGTCTATTACGTGAGCAGTCGCTCCGAGAGCATGGCAGTGTTGGCCGTCCTCGTAGCTCTGCTTCTGCACCTGAAAAAGAGCAGCGCGGCAAATGAATCGCGGCGCTGGTTGCATCTTGGTGCGCTGCTCAGCTTCACAGCAGGCCTGTGCGCGAAGTCAGCGGCGATCGTGTTGTTGCCGATCTTGCTGATAAACGATCTGTTGATCGAACGCGAGAGTCTGCGCCGACGGTGGCGTGAGCACTTGGCGTTTTGGGGTGTCGCCACAGTCTACCTGCTGCAAACTCGCTCGATCATCGCCAAAGCAACTGTCGTGACACCCGTCAGATCGTACGCAGAGCAGTGGTGGACGCAGGTCAAGGCACTGGCCTACTACCTGCACCTTCTGGTCGTACCACGCGGGTTAAGTGTCGACCATCAGTTCCTCATCTCTGACTCGGTCTTCGACCCCTTTGCCGCCGCTGCGGCCGCTGTCATCCTGAGCCTGGCGGCCCTCGCTCTTTGGTTTGCTCTGGCAGATGGGTCACAGGAATCACAGAGAAAGAAGTGGTCTCTGTTTCTCGTATTGTGGTTTCTGGCCGCCCTCGCCCCCGCGTCGCTTGTGCCTCTCAACGTTCTCGTGAATGAGCATCGACTGTATCTGGCTGGTGTCGCCTTCGCCCTGGGCCTCGCCTCGGTGGTAAGAACTGATTCGAGGGCACGACGTGGTGTCTTACTGGCACTGCCTCTTATGGCTCTGCTCGCATTGCAGAGAGGGGAAGTGTGGGCCTCAAGTGAAGCGCTCTGGCAGGATGCGGCGCGCAAGGGACCAGGAATGGCCCGACCTTTCATCATGCTCGGTTTTGAATATCAGCGTCAGGGCGACGATATCGCGTCCATCGACGCCTTCGAGGCGGCGCTGGCTCGTGATTCGAGTTTCGTGGCGGGGTATGTCGCCCTGAGCGAGGCGCATCTACGGCAGGGCGACGCGAGAAAGGCGAGGAGTGTGGCGCGAGAGGCTACGCGCGTACAGTCTGACTCAGCCTCTGTGTGGTCGCAGTTGGCTCAGACTGAGCGAGCTGTAGGGATGGCAGCGACAAGTGTAGAAGCTCGCCAACGAGCGTTCGAGGCGAGTGCGGAGGCCTTTCGCCAAGCACTGCAGCTGATGCCGGACGAAGCGGATTTTCACGACAATCTTGGCAGCATGTATCAGGAGCTTGATCGTGCTCTCGAGGCATTGCCGCATCACGAGCGCGCCGTCGCGCTGGAACCAGCGAGGGCAATCTCTCGCCTTAACTATGGCAACGCCTTGTTCATGCTGAAGAACTACTCTGCCGCCTCTGAACAGTATCGACGAGCGGTAGAAATAGAACCTGATTTCGTCGATGCCTGGGACAATCTCGCCGTAGCCCTTGTGCAGATGGACCTGCATATGGAAGCGGTTGCTGCCAAGAGGCAGTCGAATCTGCTCCGCAAGCGGGGTGGGGGCTGATGCAGATGCTGGGGAAACCGTGGCGCCCGGTGATCCTGATAGGATTGGTCCTGCTTGCCTACGGCAACAGTGTGAGTGGTTCCTTTCACTATGACGATGAGCATAGCATCGTCCGCAACGCATCGATTCAGAAGCTTTCGGAAATACCGAATTTCTTCGTCGACATCTCAGCATTCTCCGGCGACGAGGGCAAGGGAATGTATCGCCCCTTGTTGCTGGTGACGTACGCGTTGAACTACACGATACACGAACTGAACTCGACCGGCTTCCACGTAGTCAACGTCCTTCTGCATGCGCTGTGTAGTCTCCTCGTGTGGTGTCTGGCGTCCTCGGGGCTTGCGCCGATGTACGATCGGGAGGGGTGTCCACAGGCTCAGGGGCATCCACAGGCAGCGTGGATCGCGGCAGCTCTGTTTGCGTTGCATCCCGCCTTGACTGAACCCGTCAACTACGTCAGCAGTCGCTCCGAGACGCTGATGGCCCTGTTCTTTTTGCTGACTCTCTATCTCCACACGCGGAAACCATCGAACGAATCCATTTCGGTCGGTGCCCGCTTGACCTTGGTCCTGGCACTGCTGAGCAAGGAGACGGCGATCGTTCTGCTCGCAATTCTGCCATTGATCGACTTGTGGAACCCGCGCGAGCGTGTGTCTATGAGGCAGATGGCGGTGAGGCACGGCCCTTACTGGCTGATCGGTGGGCTCTATCTCTACATGCTCTTTTGGACGGACTTTCTTGGCAGCGGTGGGACAGAGCAGGTTCGTGACTCGCTGTCACAGTTTCTGACACAGGTGAAGGCGCCGGCCTACTATCTGTCGCTGCTTGCCCTGCCGTCTCATCTGAGTGTTGATCATGCCTTTTCCGTCAGTGATCGCGTCTCACCGGTCGTCGTATTTGGTTTGGGCCTCATCCTGACCATCCTCTTCGTCTCCTTGCGCGGTCGGCGAACATGGCCGCAGTTGACATTCTCGCTGCTTGTTGGTGCCTGTGTCCTGCTGCCGACCTCCGTGGTCCCTCTCAATATTCTGGTCAATGAGCGCCGGGTATACTTGGTCCTGGCCGCACTGTGCATCGCCTCGCCCAGTCTGCTTGATCTACGCCTGCGTGGTGGCACCATTCTTACACTGGTCTTGTTGACTCTTCTCACGGTGCAACGCAACCAGGTTTGGGCAACG
>Ga0233428_1003830_pt1 | contig 12214 bp, 7 predicted proteins | sample SI_118_April2016_4_FD_179890 | JGI IMG/M metagenome (GOLD analysis project Ga0233428, IMG submission 179890) | Seawater microbial communities from Saanich Inlet, British Columbia, Canada - SI_118_April2016_120_MG | ecosystem: Environmental > Aquatic > Marine > Inlet | place: Canada: British... | reverse complement strand
TGGCCCAGAAGATGTCGTCGCCGAATCCGTCTTCGTCGCCCCACTGGCCCCCGTATTCCTCGGAGCCACCCCCGCCGTATCCGGCCGCGCTGTCGAAGAGTCGTCCCACACCCTCGGCATCCTTCGCGAGCTCGTGCATGACGGCCCGATGGTCGGCGAGCTCCTCAACTGACGAATTACTGTTGATCCACCGCCCACCGAGTCCGATGACGGGAAGTTGCTCGCCACTCGAGGGAATGGGTCGCGTGTTCACCGCGCCGTCCTGCAGTGCCATGAGCAGGTTGGGCTTCAGGCCGAGGGCTGCGGTAGCAGTAGCGCTGAGTCGAAGCCAATCGCGTCGAGTGATCATGGGCAATCCAGGCAGGTGTAAACGGAATGAAACTTGTGGGTACTTCGATGACCCCGTGGGACTGCGGATCGTTGAGGAATGGACCCCAATCAGCCGGCGGCGGTTCCCCCAGGCGGGGCCGGCGATCGACTAGACCGCCCGGCTCGTCTCCGCCGCCAGCGCCTGGACGCTGAACCGCATCTGGCCGCTCAACTCTACGTCGGTAGCCCGTACCGCTCCCGTAGTGCTGCCACGCCCTCTGGGCGCCCAAGGACCGTGAGGCGATCGCCTTCTGCCAACGAGGTATCACCGCTCGGGAATAACAACTGGTCGTCCCGGCGCAACATGGCAATCAGCGTGCCTTCCGGGAGCGACACCTCGCGAAGCTTCCGTCCAATCAAATCAGCCCCGCCCCGATCGGACTTGAGGGTAATGACGAGCATGCGCTCGTTCCGGAAGAGTGCTTCTTTGAGTTCCTCGTCACTCGAGGCCGCTAGCCACTCATCCATAAACGCATCTTGATCAACGCGCCGGGCAATCTGAGCCAGAATCCGGAGATGCAGCCCGGGATCCTCTTCCGGACTGGCGAGGAAGAAAACCGCTCGCACGACTTCATCCGGAGCGATCTCAGCTTGCCCCTCGAAGTCGACCCCGCCTGGTACACGGGCCAGCAGAACGCTCGGAGAACGCAGAAGGTCTGAGCGCATATGGGGAAGCGCGGCACCGTGTGACACGGGTGTCCCTCCCCGACGCGTCCCTTCCAAGAACCCTGAGCACAATTCATCAGACGCCAACGGCAGTGTCTTGGCCATGCGCTGCGCGGCTAATCCCGCAAGTTTCTCGAAGAGTACCGGGCCTTTGACATCGAGCACATCGGCCTCTGTCAGCAGCTCTTCGAATGGATCTGCTTCACGCGGCCCACGTTCCTTGATGATCTCCCGCAACTCGCGATCTAGGCCGTCATATCGTTGGCGTCCCAAGCGCTCGAAGACATGGAAAATGGCACCTTCGCGCGACACTCGGTCTCGAGCGTAGTAGGTGAACCACATCGCTCCGAAGGTGATCAGCCCTCCAGTAAACAGGGTCGGCAGAATACCCATGTTCACAATCAGCCAGAAGGATCCGAGTATCCCGACGATCTGGATGCCAGGATACAGCGGAGATCGAAATCCGGGATCGTACGATTCGATGCCGCTCTCACGCATGACGATGACGGCCAGGCAGGCAAGCGCGAACATGACGAGCTTAAACGCACTCGCCAGCTTCGCGATCTTAGTCGGATCGAATAGAGTGACGCACAGCAAGATCAAGAGCACCGTGACGACAATGCCCAGCGTTGGTGTTCCACGCGCTCCGATCTTCCCAAAAACATCGGGAAGGAGTCGATCGCGACCCATGGCAAGCGGATAGCGCGACGCCGACAGGACCCCTGCATTCGCTACCGATGAAAAGGCGAGCACGGCCGCCACCGTCATGACCAACCTTCCCCACGGCCCGACTAGGGCTTCAGCAACGGTGGCGACCGGTGTCAGATCGCCCCCGTTTGCGGCCAAGACATCGATCCCGACCACGCCGATCATGACGGACGTGCCCACGGTGTAGACCACAACGATGGTCGCAAACGCCAGGAACATGCCGAGCGGGAGGTTCCTTTCTGGATCCTTAACCTCCTCTGCGACACTGGAGACTTTGGTGAGCCCCATGTAGCTGACGATCACTAAGCCGGCGGTACCGATCACCCCCGTACTGCCGGAATCATAGAAACCCTCGAATTGCGCGAACTCCATCTGCATGAGCCCGAATCCGCAGAACCAGAGCAGCAAGATCAACAACCCGATCAGCAGCAGAACCTGAAACGATCCGCTCTTTTTCGCTCCGAAGTAGTTCACCACGCCGAAGAAGATGGCGAACGCTGCGGCGATGGGGCCGAGCTCCAGGCCTGGAAAAAAGAGGTGCAAATAGGCACCGACACCCACCAAGGCGAAGGCGGACTTCAGGATGAGCGCGATCCACGTCCCGAAGCCGCCGATCGTGCCCACCAGAGGCCCCATACTCCGATCCAGGAAGTAATAGATCCCTCCTGCCTTCGGCATGGCCGTCGCAAGTTCGACTTTGCTCAGAAGTCCGGGCAAAAGAATGAGCGCCGCCAACAGGTACGAGAGCGGCATCGCGGGACCGGCACCTGCGGCTGCGATGCCCGGCAACAAGAAGAAGCCGGAGCTGAGCGTGGCACCCGTAGCCAAAGCGTATACATCCCACAGGCCGAGTTGCTTCTCGAGCGATTGCGGGTTCGCCGGACCTCGGTGCGCGTCAGCCATGGGCAGCATCCATCGTGAAGAGACGGACGTGCTGGCGCGCTCCATTCGGTCCAGTGCTGAGTTGGATGGCGGGCGCCTTGGTTGGTTTTGTGTCTAGGGGAAAAGACCATGCGCCCAGGGCGGACAAGCGCGCAAGGCGTCCGTCCACGGTGAGCAATGGAGGGTAAGTAACCGCAACACATTTTCGTCCCGATGGGCACCACGTGACGGTCGGCTGATGCATGTGCTCGGGGCCGGGCACGGGTCCAGCTGGGCAGAGGGTATCTCGGCTTGGGGTCTGCGCCGGTCCTCCTACCTGTCCGAGTCCGTCACCGTCCTCGCCTTGATCCATCGGTCGAACCACTTGGCCTGTTCCTGATCCAAGTAGATGCGGTGACGGGGCTCGCGAATCCCGTGGCCTTCGCGCGGGAAGCGTAGGAATTCCACGTCGTTGCCCATCTTCTTGAGCGCACGGAAGTACTCCTCACCCTGAGTGATCGGCACGCGCGCATCTTCCTCGCCGTGCGTGATGAGCAGAGGCGTCGTCACGTTTACCGCATACTCGATCGGCGAAAACTCCTCGAAGGTCTCTTTCGTCTCCCAGGGCAGCCCGCCGAACCCGAACTCGAGTAGGAAGGGGATGTCGGTCTGTCCGTAGAATGCATACCAATCGGAGATCGCGGCATGACCGATCGCCGCCTTGAAGCGATCGGTCTGCGTGATACTCCAGAAGGTCATGAAACCACCGTAGCTGCCGCCCATGATCGCGAGCTGATCCGGATCAGCGATCCCCATGTCCACGACATGGTCGACGCCCTCCATCAGGTCCTCGAAATCCTTGCCGCCCCAGTCCATATAGTTGGCGTTGGAGAACTCGTAGCTACGGCCGGAACTGCCCCGCGGATTGCCGCGTAGCACCGCGTAACCGCGCGCGGCCCAAATCTGCGAGCCTGAATTGAAGGCTTTCGAGTAACGGCCGTGAGGACCACCATGAACCTGGAGGATCATGGGGTAGCTCTGTCCTTCGACGTAGTCGAGCGGGTAGGTGAGCACACCCTCGATCTCCCAGCCGTCCGCGCCCTCCCAGGTCAACAGCTCCGACCGCGCGATGTCGAAGTCTTCCATCTCACCGGTCGGGCTGAGCACGTGCTCGATGTTCGACCCGTCGGCATCTGCGATGAAGACCTCACCCGTGGTGTAGGGCGAGCTCCCGGTGAAGATCAGCTTGGTGCCGTCGTCGGAGAGCGTTGTGCCGCCGTATATGAAGTCGTCGTCGGGCAGGATCATCTCGGGCTCGCCGCCTGTGGCGGACATCTTATACAGATGCGACGAGAGTCCGTTCGCCACCGTGAACAGGATCTCGCTGCCATCCTCGGACCAACGCACACCGGATGCCGAGAGGTTGACGTCTAGCGTGAGGTTTCGAGGCTCACCGCCGGACACAGCCACGACAAAGACATCGTTCTGGGCGGCGCCGCCGTTCTCGACGAGCGAGCCGGTGTAGGCGATCCGGGTCCCGTCCGGCGACCACACCGGCCCACCATCCGACCCAGCGTTGCTCGCGCTGAGATTGCGAGGCTCGCCACCGTCGGCTGCGATGATCAGGACGTCGGAGTTGTCGCTACGATCAGGATCACCCATCTGCGTCTGCGTCCGGTTCGACGTAAACGCGATCCACTCTCCGTCAGGCGACCACTGCGGTCCCTGGTGGTCGAACTCTCCCTCTGTGATCTGCGTCTTCTCACCCGTCTCCGAATCGTACACCCAGAGATGCCGCCAGGTGAGCTTCACCTCAGCGTAATACGCGTCGTCCTTCTTCTCTGTCCGCTCTTCCCATTCTTCTTTGTCGACACGCTCAGATTCCTCGGCGTACGCGATCATCGAGAAGTCCCGGGTGAACGAGCCGCTGTTCGGAGCTTCGTCATCATCGAAGAACGCCACCGCTTCACCACCACGCAGTGAAATCGCCCAGTACTGATTCTCCGCGTCATCACCCTCGCCACGGCGGGAGCTGAAAAGGACGCGACCATCCGGCAACCACCGCGGATTACTCTCGCCACGCGCGGAGTTCGTCAGTTGGATCGACTCATTGGCCTCGAGGTCGTGGACCCATACGTGCGTGACGCTCTCCCATTCCTCCGTGTCCATCTCCCGCTTGGTGAAGACCACCTTGCTGTTGTCGGGGGACAGCCGGTACCCGCTCCACGCCGGTAGGAGGAGAGACTCTTCCATCGTCATGCGCTTCTTGGCCCCATCCTGTGCGAGAGCCGAGCTCGCAGCCACAGCGAAGAGTGCGAGCGCTGATACGATGGTCCGTCCGTTGCTTCTCACGGGATCCTTCCTCCGACTCGAGTACGTGTGCTTTGCAACATTGGCCGCGTGGACGCGCCTCGCAACGCTAGACAGCTCTCTCCTTGCGTGTACACAGGAGCGCACGCCACGGTCGCGAAACAGGAGTCGATGAGCGCTTGGCGACTAACGACAACGAACACTCGGGACCGCCTGACGTCACCTCCAGGCCTTCGTACACGGTACAGCTCTCCCCTTCTCACCGGGTGACCTGGACGGCGGCGTCAGACATCAATGTCCAGCAAAGGGGCCTGGTATTCCAAGACGTCCCGAGCCTCGACGTTGAACCCATCCTCCTCTCTACCCAGAAGCGCCCGATCCCTGGCCTGCACCGCATCGAGAGCCCGCCGATGGAGAAACGCTCGCAGGATTCGTTCGATGAGCGCTGAACGAAACTCAGCGCCCGGCACGCCATCCAGTTGTTTGAGCACATCCTTAGATCGTGTGATCGATGTCTTCACTTTCCTGCCACCGGTATCCTACCAACGTGAACACGCCCACAACGAGCTTCTGATCGCCTCGTCGCTCTCTCATTGGGGTCGCGACTTCATCGGGTCCCGCACATGTCACAATCGGCCCTCATCCGGACCATGGCTTAGGGCTGATTCCTCCCCTAGGAGCGCCGCACCGAGCAAGAGGCTATTCTGGCCCCGCACCCTAGTCCGATTGGGTCCGCGGTAGGAATCCAAACAATCCAAGAAGCTGGAGGCGGCCATGCGCCGAATCATCCTTTCTCTCGGTGTGGTACTTCTCGCCTCAGTCCCCGCGTCCGCTCAAACAGGGCGGCAGCTGACGTTGGAAGACTACTACAGTGTGAAGAGCGTCGGCTCTCCGCTGATCTCCCCCGAGGGTGATTGGGTCGCCTATACCGTCTCGCTTCGCATCGAGGAGACCAACGGGACAGCGACTGAGTCGTGGATCGCTCGAGCCGACGGATCGGCCGAGCCCGTGCGAGTTCAGCGCAACGGCCAAGACGTGTCCGACCCTCGCTGGGCCGCAGATGGTCTCCTGCGAGTCAGCCATCAGGACCTTACGTGGCTGGTCGATCCATCGCGCCTGAGCGAACCCGCCGTCCGCGACAACAGCGTCGACCCGGATGGTCCCACCAGCCCAGACGGACGCTGGCTCGCGATTACGCGAGACACGCCGATGCCGGCGGTTGCACAGCCAGAACTGACGGCCTTCGAGCAGCGACACGAAGAGCGCTTCAAAGGAGAGGCTTTCGACTGGTACCCTTTCCGCCGCGACCGCCAAAGCTTCCCACTGCCTGACCCTGACGTTCAGCCTTTGACGGAAATCTTCCTCACGCCCGCCGCGGGCTCGGGTGAAGCTCGACAGCTGACAAGCCTGGGACTGCGACCGAGTGGCGTGCAGTGGCGGCCGGACGGGAGTTCACTGCTCTTCAGCGCCGACGAAGCCGTGCTCGACGAACTGGCCTACGGCCGGTCAGACCTCTTCATGGTCACGGTGGAAGGGCAGCTCACCCGCCTCACCGATGACGGCTACACCTACTCGGGAGCAGGTTTCTCACCCGACGGTCGGTGGATTTCGTATACGCGTGGCTTCGGCACCAACATGATCATCGACCGTAAGCTGAGGCACGGCGGACCCCGCGACCTCTACATCCGACCGGCCGACGGCGGAGACCCCGTCAACCTCACGGCCGACTGGGATCTGGATGCGGGTGCGCCGATGTGGTCGCCGGACAGTCGCTACATCTACCTCGTCACCGGTATCGGCGGCGGGAGGCACCTCTTCCGAGTCTCCCCAGACGGAGGCGGAGTCGAGCAGGTCACGACGGGTGAACGCCGAATCCAAGGGCTAGATATCGATCAGTCGTTCCAACGCATGACGTACGCCGTCGGCGAGTTCGAGCGCCCTTCTGACATCTATGTAGCAGACATCGACGGACAGAACGAGCGCCGACTGACCGACGTGCACGAGGACTTCCTATCCGAGGTCGAGTTAGCCAGTCGCCCTTCGGAGCGCATCCTCTACACGAGTTACGACGGCACACCGGTCGAGGGATTCCTGCTGTACCCCTACGGCTACGACCCTGAGGCCGGCACGTACCCACTGATCGTCGTCAACCACGGAGGGCCGCACAGCGCCTCGGGATACGGCTTCAACTTCAAGAACATGCTGTTCGCCGCAAACGGGTACTTCGTATTCCTACCCAACTTCCGCAGCTCGACAGGCTACGGGGACGACTTCAAATGGGGAACGTGGGGAGCCTGGGGCACCAACGACGGCGAAGACGTGCTGGCTGGCGTCGACCACCTCATCGAGCAATACCCGATCGACCGAGATCGCGTGGGCTCGACCGGCCACTCGTACGGCGGCATCCTGACCAACTGGCTGATCACCCGATATCCGGACCGCTTCAAGGCTGCCGTGCCCGGCGCAGGCGCCTCGAACTGGACGAGCAACTACGCGCTATCGGATGTCGCTCGCACGAAGGAGATGGAGTTCCTCGGACCGCCCTGGGATCCGGAAGCCAGAGAGGTCATGATCCGGCAGTCCGCCTACCTCAACTCTGGTGGAGTAAAGGCCGCCACGTTGTTCGTGCACGGAGAGGACGACTACCGCGTTCCGTTGGAGGGGTCGATCCAGCTCTACACGTCGCTCAAGAAGCAGCGGGTGCCCACGAAGCTCATCATCTACGAGGGCATGGCGCATGGCATCCGCGGTCACTGGAACAACGTGCACCGGATGATCAACGAGCTCGGGTGGTGGGAGACGTATCTGAAGCCGATGGGGACGGTGCCGGTGAGCGATAGGGATCGCTGACGCGAATCAGCGTCCCGCGACGAGCTCCTGATAGCCCGGATGCTCTCGTAGGTCATCAAAAGCCGGGTCGAGTTCCAGGAACTGGATCGTCTCCTCAACGGCGGGTCGGTCAACGGTTGGAATATCCGCTAGGCACTACAAACCGGGATACAGCCGGGCGGGAAAGATCCGGGTAGGGGCCCTGCCGGGCCCCTACCCGTCCTTCATTCGGTCAGTTCTGCGGACGCTGTATCACGTACTCACTTGGCGGCTCGGCGCCGAGGAGGTGCGTCACGAAGTAGTCCCAGCGCTTCCGCACGAAGTACGGTTCGTTGAGCCCGTGGGCCCGATTCGGCGCGATGAGCAGATCGAAGTCCTTGTTGGCCTTGATCAACTCGTCCACGACCTGGATGGTCATGGCAGGGTGGACGTTGTCGTCCATGTCGCCGTGCATCAGCAGCAACTTCCCCTGGAGGTTCGCGACATGCGACTTGTTCGCCTCTTCCTGGAAGTTGTCGACGCCCGTGTCCTCGTCGCGCGTCAGCTCACCCTGGTACTTCTCCGCCCAGTAGATGTTGTAGGTGGCGTTGTCGTGGTTGCCAGCACCCGACACGCCGACCTTGAAGAAGTCCGGGAAGCGGAACATGGCGTCGGCGGTCGCGAAGCCCCCGCCCGAGTGTCCGTACATCCCCACGCGGTCGATATCGATGACCGGATACCGCGCCGCGAGCTGCTGGATGGCCGTAATGTGATCCGGCAGTCCGTTGTCGTTGAAGTCACCGTAGTAGTTGTCGTGGAAGGCCTTCGACCTCCACGGCGTCCCCATGTGATCGAGCTGGATCACGATGAAGCCGAGCTGTGCGAGCGCGAAGTCGTCTCCACCGCCGCGGTAGTTCCACGCCCGCCCGACCGAGCCGACCTGTGGGCCCGGATAGATATGCGAGATGATCGGGTATTCCGCTTCCGGATCGAGGTTCGGCGGGAAGTAGATCAGCCCGTAGAGGTCCGTGATGCCGTCACGAGCTTTCACGGTGAAGACCTCCGCCGGCTGGAAGTCGAGCTCTGCCGTCAGGCGGTCCACATTGGCTGCTTCGAGCGGCATGATCGTCCGCCCATCGGCTCCGGACTTCAGTGCGATCTGCGCCGGTACGTCGATCTGAGACCAGCGATCTACAAAGACGGATCCGTCCGGTGACCAGGTGATCTCGTGGTGGCCTTCTTGTGGGGTCACCAGCGTCAGACCTGACCCATCCCGATTGATCCGATACATATACGCCTCATAGATGAACCGGTCCGCCTCGCGACCCCGCGCAATGAAGTAGATCTGACCCGAGGCCTCATCGACGCGGAGGACTCGCTCGACCATCCATGCACCCGAGGTGAGCTGGGTCTTCACTGCGCCGTCGGCGCCGAGCATGTACAGATGGGCCCACCCGTCACGCTGCGACCACCAGAGGACGTCATCGTTCTGGAACACGTACCAAGACGCCGGATCGAGTCGAGTGCCGTGGCCCATCTCGACGTAGGTCTTGCCCGTCTCGTGAGCCAGAATGCGCTCCGCTCCGGTGTTCACGTTCACGGCCGTGAGCCACATGTTCTTATATCCGCGATCGGTAGACGTCACGTAGAGCGTCGCACCGTCATCACTCCAGGCGGAGTCCGGCACGGAGCCCGCGTACGACGACTGAAGGGGCCGCTCCGCAAAGCCTACGGCGACGTTGCTCGCTACCTGCGGAAGGGGAGACCCACCGTCACCATCTGTGGTGGCAGCGACATCCAGTGACACGATATGAATGCCCGGGTACGGGATGATCGAGTCGCCCGGAAGTGCGTAGGGGTAGGAGAAGTGTTCTGGACGCTGCGGGGTCATGGAGAGGTAGTGATGGTGCTCTACTTCCCGCTCATCGTCTCTCGATACGGCCACGCGCCGCGAGTCGGGCGACCAACTGACCGAAGGGCGTCGTGGGCCGGGATTCCGCAGCTGACTGGGGCGTGGCGCCCCGAGTCCGTAGGAGTTGTACTCCTCTCCATCCGTCGTGACGCGGATCGAGTCTCCGCCACCCGTCGGGCGAACGTAGAGGTCGTAGTCGACCACGAATGCCTCCCACAATCCGTCGGGCGACTCGACATAGGGGGTGTCGCTCGCGACGGTATCTCCGACCATGCAGGAGTACTGGACGATGTTGCACGTGAACTGCTGCTTCCGAGCGGCGAACTCGATCGTGCGGAGTTCCTCGCCGAACTCGAAATTGTCAAAGGGCAGCTTCGTGCCGACGTAAGACGTGTCGTCCGCCATGGACATCGCGGAGGCGAGGCGGTGGTGGTCGAAGAGCTGGCGTCGGGCACCCGCACCCGGATCAACGAAGATGAACTCGTGCCCTTCACCCAAGCTGTTTCGGTACCAGAAGCGCCGCCCGTCTTCCAGCCAGTTTGGGTTCACTTGGTCGTTCGACACCATCGGTGTCGTGTGCCAAGAAAGGAAGCGCTCGGCTCTGTTATAGTCGACTTCCTGGGCGGCCGCGGGCTCGGGGATCGACCCGAGAATCGCCAAGGTGAGGGCGACCGAGGCCGCCCAACGGAGTATGCTCATGGTGTTCTCCTGCACATGGGAAATGAAGTGTGTGTCGCGGATGCTCATCCGTTCCGTGCCCGCCACGCCGGGAGGGCCTCGCGTTCGGGTCCCCTCGGAATCTGGGTCGTATCAGATCGGTCGAGGGCGATGATCCAGATGTTCTGGCCGCCGCCTCGGTCGGATGTGAAGGCCACACGCGCCCCGTCCGGTGAGAATCGCGGCTGCGCGTCGAACGCCATCCCCGAAGGAAGCTGGGCCGCGTCACCACCTGCGATCGGCATGGTGAAAAGGTCCCCGAGGAAATCGAATACGATGGTGCGCCCGTCCGGACTCACGTCGAGCGACATCCAGGAGCCTTCATCGAGATCGACGTTGAGCGATCGGCTCTCCTCCCACCCTTCGAGCGGAAGTGGCCGCTTGCTTCGGTCTCCCGAATCAGCTGTTTGCTGCGAGGCGAGGCGAGGCGAGGGGAGACGAGACCGCCGCGAGCAGCATGGTGGTCAGGAGGGTCAGTGTCGGCGTGTGCGTTTGGCTCATGGGTTCTCTCGGAGTGGACTGGGATCCGCACCGCTACAGAGTAGGCGGCTTCTAAGGCGCGGGCGAGGGCATCCGCGGGCCGGCAACGGAGGGAACCAGACGGGAGGCGCTGGAACGAAGTAGGGAGCAGGCTCTGGCCCGTCGTCCGATCGCGAGTAGCTTTTCCGCCCGTTTTCTACATCGACCGGACCGACAGCATGAAAGCTCATTCCCTACCGCAGTTCAGCGCACTTCTTCTCGCATTGTTCGTCCAGCCCTCTGGAGCTCAAGAAGCCCCGGAGGCTTGGGACGTCACCATCGCCCGTGGCGACTCGTACGAGGTCGACTTCACGACCGACGAGGGCACGTGGATGAGTACCGACGTGTCCCCAGACGGCCAGTGGATCGCCTTCGACCTCCTCGGTAGCGTCTATCGGATCCCGATCTCTGGTGGTCAGGCGGAGCTTTTGACACGAGACGCCGGAGTCTCTGTCGGTTATCACCCCCGCTACTCGCCCGACGGGCAGACAATCGCGTTCATCTCCGATCGGAACGGGCAGAACAACCTCTGGATCATGGACTCCGACGGCTCGAACCCTCGCGCCGTGGTGGAAGACCAGGCTACGAAATTCTTCGAGCCGACCTGGACGCCCGACGGTGACTACATCGTCGTAAGGAAGGCCCGTCGCTCGACGACTCCTGGAAGCCCGAGCCAGTCTGGCATATGGATGTACCACCGCGACGGGGGAAGCGGCATCGAGCTCGTCGCGACGGGCGACGAATCGGGCGCGGCATGGCCATCGGTCTCGCAGGATGGCCGCTACCTGTATTTCCATGTGAGCCGAAGCCCGTTCATGGCGTCGACGCGGGACGCGACGTCCGGTTCGTGGCAGGTCCGTCGGAAGGATCTGGAGTCGGGCCTCGTGATTTCGATCACTTCAGGTGAGGCCCAACAGCAAGGCCGCGCATCGAGCGGCGGCGGCTACGCGGCGGAAGTCGACCCGAGCGGACGCTACGTGGCCTTCGTGCGCCGCATTCCCAACGGCACGATTTCCTTCAAGGGCCACCAGTTCGGCCCTCGCTCCGCGCTATGGCTCCGCGACCTGGCGACCGGGACCGAGCGTGTCGTCATGGACCCGATCGAGCAGGACATGGCGGAAGGCATGAAGACGCTGCGCATCGTTCCGGGCTACGACTGGACGCCCGACGGTGGCGCCATCGTGCTGTCTCAGGGCGGTCAGATCCGGCGTGTGGACGTGGGTACAGGCGACGTCACGACGATTCCGTTTTCCGCGCGCATTCAGCGAACCGTCTCGGAGCAGACGAAAGCGGAGTTCCGGATTACCGACGAGCCGTTCCAGGCGCGCTTCCTGCGCTGGTACG
>Ga0233428_1003827_pt1 | contig 12217 bp, 8 predicted proteins | sample SI_118_April2016_4_FD_179890 | JGI IMG/M metagenome (GOLD analysis project Ga0233428, IMG submission 179890) | Seawater microbial communities from Saanich Inlet, British Columbia, Canada - SI_118_April2016_120_MG | ecosystem: Environmental > Aquatic > Marine > Inlet | place: Canada: British... | reverse complement strand
CCCCATGTTTATGAACGTTATAAATTTATGTGTAAATTTATAACATCCACTTTTTTTCCAGTTAAATATACTGTATGTTGCATCATATGTATTTTTGATGAATTTGAATACAGGCTTTTTGAAATATGGATATTCAACATAGGTATCATGATTTCCAGGTGTTAAATATAATTTTATTCCATGATCCGATAGGGGTTCATAATAATCAGATAAAAACGCACCGAATTCATCACTATCACCATTAATTTTCCAACAAAATGGAAAGATACATTTTTTATCATATCCATGACTACATAAATCTCCAGTGTTAATGATAAAATCAGGTTTTATATTATCATATGTTTTAATCATATTATCAACTATATCTGCTTTACCTTCTCTCGGTAAAGCAACACCACTTTTATCAATATAATAACCATAGTGATTATCACCATCAATAAATATACTCCATGTTGTATCGGGAAAAAATGCTTTCATTATATTCTAATGTAATATTTTTCTAAAATATTGTTTTTTGAAAACAATATTTTTTTAAAATTTATTTATTTGTGAGACAAAGCATTATTTAAACGTTGTAAAACGAACAAATTTTTGATATTATCTTTATCAAGAGATAAATTTTCGATTCCATTTTCAATTGATGCTTTTTTGGAAGCATGTTGAATTTGTCCCAAAATTTTTTGGTCTTCTTTATTAATGTCATCTAAATCGGAATTTGTCAGGGCTTCATTTTGATATGATGCAAAGTATTTATGTATTTTAACCATACGTTTTGATGGATGAATATTTTTGTGTCCGCAAAGTCTAACAACTCTAGCGATTGATTGAATTTCAGTTTGGTAGTTAAAAGGTGGTTCGAATAAATGAACATGTAAAGTATCGAATAAACTAATTCCTTCCGCAAATTTATTGTCCGCAATAAAAACACGAACCACATTTCCATGTGAATTAGAAGGCATATTAAACAGATCACGACTGTATTTAATCTCCTTTTGACTAGTAGAACTATTAACCACCGAGAAACCGCTATGAGAATGTTTAGATCCATTGGCTTTAACAAGACTATGAACTTCACGATCGAATTCAGATTTTGTTATTTCATTTTTATTTAATTTCACTAATAAACCATTATACAATTGTCCAATTTTATTATTATCCAAAGGTGAGGTGCTATGATCATATTTATTGTTACTCATACGTGTCCATCCTTGTTTCGCTAAGAAACGTCCTATACCGTTAGCCCCTGCTTCTTTATGGCGACTGATAATGAAATGTTTTTCTTCAGGGTATTTTTTAAGTTGTTCTAGGAGAACATTAAATTTATCCGGCCAGATATTCTTACGTTTATAAGAAAGAACAGGATAATTAAGCATGGCAGAACTTTTCTTGAAATATCCTTGATTAGGATTCATAAACTGTTTATTATAACTATTGGTAATTTTGCTAATACTAACATTTTCAGGCATTCCATAGTCTTTTAATTCATTTTTGTGTGATTCAGTCCATTTTTGATAGTGATCTTCAGTTATGTAACTTTTATGTGATGGTTCAACTATTTTTTGTGCAAATAAACTAGTATTTCCTTCAACTGAGTAATAACTTATGTATCCCATGATGTCTTTAATGTATTTTTGTTCATTAATTACTCCTTTAGTAATATATTTTCTTTTAAATGTCTCTATATCTTCGGGTAATGGTTTTTCGTCTTCATGTTTCAGGATATTAATAAGTCTGTTCAAATCGGATGGATTACGGTAGATAGGAGTAGCAGTTAAAAACAATAATTTACAATTTGGTATGGTTCTCAATTTTTCTTGTAAATACTTGTATTTAGACTCATATTGTTTCAATGGATATAAAAACTGATGTGCTTCATCAAAAATCAATAAACTTTTATCCAAATTTATTTTATTATCACGAAGTCTATTTGCTAACGAAACATAACTTATAACATTAATATATTTATTGATAATTCGATTGGTCATATCGATTTTAACGTCAGTCCTTTCCATTCCAGATGCGATATTCTCACGTATTAAACTAGGACATTTAACCAACTCGCTTCTGAAATTTTCCTCAAGTGATTTTACAGGTGGTAGAACAACATATATTTTATATTCTCTAATAGCGTCATTTTCCAACGATAAACCTTTTGATAATTGGTGCAATTGAATAAATTTATCTACTACATCAATACTGGTGCATGTTTTACCACTACCCAGTCCATGCCAAGCAATTAAACCACGATAATGTCCATAAACTAAGAACGTGGTAACTATTTTTTGATAGTATTTTAACTTAACATCTTCGCTAGTAAATTTACATGCAGTGGAATCAAATGTTTTTTCAGACTTATCTGGTGAAAATCCAAATGTTAAAAATAATTGTTGAATTTTATATTGAAATTGTGGATCATTAATATCCGGCCATTTAGCATTAGAATATCTTTGATGTTTATTGAGTTTTAAGAAATATTCAATATCATCAGGAAATAATTTAAACATGGCGGGAATAATTTTATGTTTGTATTGAATCATTTGGACAATAAGATTATTTTTAAGTTTAACTATATCACCAACATCATGAGTATTTTTTTCATATAATGGAAGGTATCTAATTAAATCATTTAGTTTAGGATATTTTTTATAAACGATAGGTAATCTAGGTTTTTTCATTTTTTTATCATCCTTATGTTCTTCAAATTCAACTCTTTTATTGTGATCCACGAGCAATTCTTTAGGAACTATTAAATTTTTAACCGTTGGTTCTTTTTTATCTTTCAGATATTCATTATAATTCATTATATATATTTATGAGTAACATTTTTATAATAACTTCTAAAATCTATATTTCGTGAAATAATATAAGATTTCACACATATATACAAATAACACCTTCAAATAGAGATGAAAGCAGGTTCTAAGATGTCATTTTCAATGTATTTTGACAATAAAAATAAAACTCCATATAATATATCGAAACCTAAAAAAAGCGATGCTTATAAAAGTATAATTCTGACTGATGCGGATGGTAATATGTTATCCAATGCAGTTGAAACATCCGATGGTGAAAACCGTTGTGAGAATAGTTTATTTAAGCAGACAAGTAACAATTTAATAAATAATATATTACCACGAAAAACATTTGTTTGGATATTAGATCCTAGTGTATATGAATGTTATTCGTGTAATTTAGAATTTGGTTTAATCAATAGAAAACACCATTGTCGGTTATGCGGAAGGATATTTTGTTATGAGTGTAGTAAATTTTATGTAAATTATTATAATTTAGATCCTTATAAATTAATTGATCGTGAAAAGTATATGGATTTTTACATGAGTGATTATAAAAATTATAAATCACATCGTGTTTGTATGTCATGCAAACAAATATTAAAACAAATTAAAGATTTATCCAACCACATAAAATCGCTTGAATTACTTGCATTAGATATTAAATCATATACTAAAATGAAAATGACGGGTAAAAATTATTATTATTCGGTAAGTATAATTTTATCTAGGATAAGGGAGATTCAGTATCATTTACCCGGTCACATATATACCACTTTTGAGATGAAATATTTATTAAATAATATTGATGATATATTAGGGCATAATAGGTATTTTAGAAATTATTTGAAAGTATTAGATAAATCCAAATATCCCACTAAGCAAATAATAAGTTACTTGTCATCAAAATTGGATGATGGACATAAATTTACTAGGACATATGACTGTTGGATATTGATGTGTGGTCGTGAGTGCAATCGAATGATGGATATTAATGACATAATAGACATATTATTAAATGTTGAGAATGAGGATATTAGGGAATTTGTGGTGGGTAAATTTTTAAATAAATTAGAGATAAGTGATGTTAAATTGGCGTGTTTTTTACCAATATTGGTGTATTCAATAAGATTCGATAAATTTAAAAATGGTTTAGCACATTATTTAATAGAAAGAGCCAAAAAATCGCATCAAATTAAGTTAGGTATGTATTGGGAATTAAAAGTTCAGGCTGAAGATACATATTTTCAGAATAAATATATTCAGATAAACAATTTATTTAAAAAAGAAATGTTAAGTTTCATGGGTTATCCAGCATATAATTTATTTATTAAACACCAAGAAATTACCAACGATCTTTTTATATTCAAAAACAAATCGAAATTGATAGATAATATGAAAAATAAAACGATAAAGGACGATTCATTTACTTATGAACTTCCAGTTTATAGCGAGGGGTGTCCAGTGCATAAATTTCATACCAATCACATTAAATTAATAAACAGTGCAACTCAACCTTTGATGATACCTTTTAATGATGAAAACGAGAATTTAAAACATATTTTATTTAAAAATGAAGATATTAGGAAGGATAGAATAGTAACGTTAATTATCAGAATGTTTGATATAATTTTGAAGGAAAACGATTTAGATATGAATATTATAAAATATGATGTTGTTCCTGTTAGTATGGGATCAGGGATAATAGAAATAGTTGATAATTCAACTACGATTTATGATATTTATAATTTACATGATACAAATTTATTGAATTATATATTGGAAAAAAATCCAACCGAGAAAATAAGCGATGTTAGGAATAAGTTTATTACTAGTTTGGCTGCCTATTGTGTCATTACTTATTTGTTGGGAATAGGTGATCGACATTTGGATAATATATTAATAAAGGATGATGGTTGTTTATTTCACATAGATTTTAATTTTATTTTGGGTGCAGATCCTAAAATGTTTAAAAGTGAAATTAGAATTACAAACGAAATGATTACGGCGTTAGGTGGTGTTAAAAGTGATAATTTCGATACATTTTTAAAATATGTAGATAAAATTTATACTGTGTTACGTAGGTATCCAGATTTGATATTAAATTGTTTATTTTTATTGACTAAAATAAAAACTCAACACATAGATTTAAATATATTAAGGGAACAAGTTTATCAGAGATTTATGCCAGGCGAACTTGAAACAAAAGCCAATTTGAGTATCAAAAATACTATTAATTCAAGTAGTAAAAAAGGAGGTTTAACGGATTTTTTGCATTATCAAGCCAAAGAAAATTTTTTAGTAAAAATGGTTAAAAAAATTATATAAAATAAATTAAATAAATTAACATAAAATAACATAAAATAAAAATTGATGTTTATTTACATAGATTATGTAAATAACGTATATGATGTATAGCAAATTCAACAAAGATTTTAGATCACATTTAGAAAATTTTTTAATAACATTTAAAAACATTAACAAAAAAGTAAATGCTACCAAAAATTATATGAACAGAAGGTTATATTTCGATTGTTATTTAGTTATAATTCCTGATAACAAATTTAAAATTAATATATTGAGTATCACAAATAGTGATATTTGTTCTAATGCAGTTACCGAAGAATTATTATTTCATCAAGGAACAAGTGCAATAATCAAATTGAAATTTAGTATGGAGATTCATGATAAATTCGATTATATGGACGTGGAAGACATTATCAAAGATAAAAATTTGGACATTATAAACAATGATGTTTCTCACAATTTTGTTCAGTATAAAAACTATGTTGATTATGATCGATTAGCAAAGGATTCTCATGTTTCGGTTGATAATTATGTTTCAATATTACTTGAAATTACTGATTATTTAGAAACGGCATTTATGTATGATCTTGAAAAACATATCAAAAAATACTATTGAGAAATATATTTTTTAAGAGTTTTATATTGTTCATCAAAATTTCCTGAAAACCATTGATGTTCGAGAAGTTTTTCGATATTTGGTCTATCTTGTGGTTTATATTTGAAAATAAATTTTAATACATCAGATAAATCATTAGCGGTATTTTCCATATGGAAACTGTATTGAGTATTTAATATGGTTTCAATATCCGTTTTATCAATATAAGTAGGATTTCTATTTAATACGCCTGATTTTCTATAAAATATATCATAATATTTACCATTTTTTATTAATGATTTAGGGATAGTTCCAATTATTTTATGAAATAATACCAAGTGTAAATGAACATATTCAAAATCATCACATTCATCATCATCGTTATCGGAATAGTTTGATGACCAACAAGACGAATTTTCTTCATTTCCTTCTCCTTCTCCTTCTCCTTCTCCTTCTCCTTCTCCTTCTCCTTCTCCTTCCCCTTCTGAACTCTCGTCTGCTTCGTCGTCAAAATATTCATCTGGATCGATGAGATTATCACCCGTCATCAATTCAAAAATAACGTTTCCTATGCTCCAAATATCAATAGATTTATCATAGTCTGTTTGAATAATAACTTCTGGTGGTAAATATTGGTTAGTTCCAACACTATATGTGTCAATATTATTTTCCATGAGTGACGATCCTAGATCGCTAATTTTGACTTGAATATCTTTGAAATCATTAATTAAATTATGTTTTTTAGTAAGTAATAAATTATCTGGTTTAAGATCGGTATGAATTAAGTTTTTTCTATGAAATAGTTTAAGTCCATTAAGTGTTTGATGAATTATGCGTTTGACTATGGGTTCTGGTAATGTTCCTTCATCACTATTGTGTAATAGTTCTGCTAGGTTATCACCACATAGTTCAAAAATTATAATACCGTGTGTTCCGTATTGACTATTATATGTAAAATCACCCAACATTTTGACTATATAAGTTTCGTAATCTGGATCATCTTTGATAAAGTTATGGTTATAAATTTCATTATTAAAATATTTTAGATAACTAGAGGATGATTTGTATATTTTCATGGCGAACAATTCGTTATTTTTTTCAACTTTATATACTCTACTGAATCTTCCGCTACCTATTTTCGAAATAATTTTGTAATCATTGATCACTATATTATTCAAATCATTCAAATCATTTTTTTCAATAGGATAATGGTATCCGATTTCTGTATCATCACCATTAGTTGATGTTGTCATTTACTTTATATCTTTTATATAATTTTTAAAATATCGTTTTACGCAATCGATATAAAAATAATATTTTAAAAAATATATAAAAGATATAAAGTAAATATGACATCAAAACCATTGTTTGAAAAATATCGTCCTATTGATTTCGAAAATTTGATGTTGGACAAAAACACAGAAATATTATTTAATGGAATAAGGAAAAATCCGAAAAGTATGCCTAATTTAATATTCCACGGACCCCCTGGAACGGGCAAAACGAGTTCTATGATGAATTTATTAAAGGGAATATTTGGGAGTAACAGAAATAATTATGTAATTGAATTAAATGCGAGTGACGAAAGAAGTATCAAAACAGTGAGAGAAACGATCAGAGGGTTTTGCGAAACGAAAAATAATTTTATTATGAACAGGGAAGATTTTAATGACTATAAGGTGGTGGTTTTGGACGAAGTGGATAGTATGACTAGTGATGCACAGTTTTGCCTACGTAGGATGATGGAAACACATGTTCATGGTATAAGATTTATCTTGATATGCAATTATTTAAGTAAAATAATCAGTGCATTACGTAGTCGTTGTTGTTCAGTGAAATTTAAACAGTTGAATTATGATAATTTTAATAGTAGATTAAACCAAATAACGGATTTAGAAAATATGAACATATCTGGGAATAATATGAAATTTGTATGTCATATATGTGAAGGAGATATGAGAAAAGTATTAAATTTGGTTCAAAATTTAAAAAATTTCAATAAATTTGACGAAAATAGCATTGTTAAATATACGGGGTATCCATCAATAAAAATCATAAAAAAAATATTACAAATTATTGAAAATGACAATAACAATAATAAACAAACATTAAAATTAATTACAAATATTAAGGATAAAAATAATTTAAATATAATAAATATCATAAAAGAATTATTTAATTATGTAATTAAGATTGATTTCAATAATGATGATATGCGTCGTTTGATACAGGGATTATCTGATATAGAGAATAATTATTATTTTTTAATGGATTCACAGATTGCGTTGATGAATATAATATCTTTATTTGGATTTTTGCATTGCAAAAATCCAAATGTTATGGCGTTGCCATAACGATCACGTTGGTATGACTGCGTCACACCAACTGAGTTTTTTATGGTTTTACCAAAAAAAACTCATTGATGAAGAATAAAATTTGATAACTTCGTTATCAAATTTTTGTTAATAGAATTTTATGGCTAATTTGGATTTTTGCATTGCAAAAATTCAAATGTTAAGACTGCGTCTTAACTCTCGCTTCGCTCGTGGTTTGCATCTCACGACGCAAACTAAGTTTTTGTGGCTTCACCAAAAAACTTATGTGGAAGAATAAAATTTGATAACTTCGTTACCAAATTTTTGTTAATAGAATTTTATGGCTTTGCCATAAAATTCGCCGCTCACTGCGTTCGCTAGGCGATTTTTTACGACGTAAGTTTCGATGCGTATATATTTAATTTATAAACATGTTTTTATATACTGATTTTTTTTAGATTTCATTTTGTTTTCATTTTGTCCGCAAACGCAGTGAGTGGTAGGTGACATTGTCACGACATTTGGATGTCGAAGACATCCAAATATATTAATAAAAATTTGATAACTTCGTTATCAAATTTTATCCTTCTACATAAGTTTTTTAGCAAAGCCATAAAAACTTAGTTTGCGTCGTGAGATGCAAACCACGAGCGAAGCGAGAGTTAAGACTTCGTCTTAACGTTTGGATTTTGCTTTGCAAAATCCAAACTAAAATATACATCACTAATAAAATTCATCAACTGTATTTCGCTAATCAAACCATCATTGTAGTTGATTTTGGATTTAGCACATGATTCCAGAATTTTAAATTTAGCATCATTATTCATATGTATATCTACTATGTCGTTCATAAATCCATTGATTATATCATAGATAGAGTGTCCATCATGTAGGATTTGTTGTAAATTTTGTGCAATATAATTTAAGTTTTTAGAGTGATTCAACACATCTTTTATAAATTGTTTTATTACATTATTTTCTTGAATTATTTCTTCATGATAATCATAATTAATATCGTGATAGTATTTCATTTTTTGACAGATATTTATTAATGATCTAATATCTCCATCTGATTCAGCGATGATTGTTTTAATTGCACAATTACTTAGGGTAAAATCGAATTTATCACAAATTTTATTGACAAATTTAGTAAGTTCTTTATTGGTAATTTTTTCGTATTTAATTACTTGACTGCGACTTTGTATGGGTTCGATAATCAGGTTTAAATTGTTGCACGATAATACAAATAGAACATTTTTGTATTCAGTCATTAAATGTCTTAATGCTTGTTGAGCAGAACTAGTTAAATTATCAGATTCATCTAGGATGACGATTTTTTGTTTAAAATCAGGATTAACGACTTTTTTGTTGGTGAACATTTTAATTTTATTTCTAACAACATCAATACCTCTTTCATCACTAGCGTTTAATTCAATCACTTGATGTGAATATGATTTTGTGTCGGGAATAAGTTCATGAGAGAGTGCTAATATGGATGATGTTTTGCCTAATCCAGACGCACCATATAATATCAAATTGGGTAGGTGATCCAGTTTTTTTAAAATTTTCAGTTTTTTTCTAATATTATTACCTAGAATATCATTTATGCAAGTTGGACGAAGTAATTCAGACCATGGAACGTTCATTGCATATATATTCTACATGCAATGTGTATCTTTATATATCATTTTATATCTTTCTTAAAGCGAACTTATATCCAACTATAAGTATGGCGGTAATCATTGCAAAAAAACTATCTATTAATTTAAGCATAATAAATATATATTATAAATATATATTATAAATATATATTATAAAAATATTCTAGTTATTATTAAACCAATTATTTATTTATGAAAAATCTGTGCGAATCAAACTAAACTAACCCATTCATTAATAGTTTCGGCATCATAACCTCTTTCTTTCATGGCATTTCTTATCTGTTTTACTAATTCATCTCCTTCATATTTATTTTGTAACATAATGATAATATTAGATATTTGTTCATCTGATCCAATTTGGATAATAATATCATCGTAAAAACCACTAAGAACATCAACCAAACGAATCATTCGTCCTGTAAGACATTTGCATATTGCATCATTTATTTCTTCATCTAGAATTTTAAACATTTCATTTGAGTCAGGATGTCTGACAATTCTTGAAATAACATATCGAAAAACTTCTTTAAAAGTAATCAAATAAATATTATGTTCCGTTTCATCGTCACAATAATTTATTAGTTCGTTTTTAATGTGTTTAAATAGTTTTTCACAGTTAGTAATATAATTTTTACAAATTTCCAATGATAATGGGTCTTTGTCTTCTAGTAATTTTTCCAATGATGAACGAAATGAACGTTGAATATTAGAATTATGAATATTTTGTCCATCCAAATAAACTTCATTATCAATATTGGTTAGTCCATTTAGAAATTGACGTATTGGATTAGATATGTGTTCAATTTGATTACCATGATATTTACATGAACTTAGACTTCTTATTTCTAATAAACTTAAAGGCAATTCTTTTATTTGGTTGTTATTCAGATTTATTTCTCGCAATGAATTATGCAAATTTTCAATTTTTGTTATCCTATTGTTATCTAGAACTAATATTTGTAGTGAATTAGGCAAATTTTCGATTGTTGATATTTGGTTTCGACCTAAATCTAGTTTCCACAAGATACTAGGTAAATTACATATTTTTGTTATCATGTTATCATTTAGAATTAATATTTGTAGTGAATTAGGCAAATTTTCAATTTTTGTTATTTGATTATAACATAAATCTAAAATTTGTAGATTTTCGGTTAAATTTTCAATTTTTGTTATTTGATTATGTTGTAAATATAAAGTATGTAGATTTTCGGTTAAATTTTCAATTTTTGTTATTTGATTACCAAATAAATCTAATTTTTGTAATTTTTCAGGTAAATTTTCAATTTTTGTAATATGATTAACCGATAAACTTAGTTCATACAAAAATTTGGGTAAATTTTCTATTTTTGTTACTTGGTTATTATCTAATCGTAGTATCCGCAATGAACTAGGTAAATTTTCTATTTTTGTTATGTAATTCATGTATATATTTAATGTATGTATATCGCTTGGTAAGTTTTCAATTTTTGATATTAAATTATAAGATAAATGTAGTTCCTTACATGAACTCGGTAAATTTTCTATTTTTGTTATGTAATTCACGCGTATATTTAATGTATGTATAACGCTTGGTAAATTTTCAATTTTTGATATTAAATTCCAAGATAAATCTAGTTCCTTACATGAACTAGGCAAACCTCCTATTTTTGTTATTTTTCTCACACGAAAAATTAGTACTACATCCGATGGTTTTTCGACACTTAAAAAAGATCCCATTGTTTATCGTAATACATAAAACTGATTTTTTTAATATCAATTTTTTTTATTTTATTTACATAATCATTGTGAAAATATTATAAATTAATTATAAATTAATTATAAATTAATTATAAATTAATACATTATGATGTTTGTGTTTTAGTAAGAATATTATAAATTTCAATATCATATAAGTTTTCTATTTTGTCGAATATTTGTAGTGGTTCAGGTAAATATTCAATTTTATTTGTCATTCCACCTAGATCCAAAGTATTCGACGAATCAGGTAAATTTTCTATTGTTTCATTATCCAGTTGTGGTGATTTTTCAACGCTCATGTTTGATCCCATTGTTATTATGTAAATAAAATATTGATGTTATTAACATCAATTTTTTCATTTTCTTAATTTATCGATAAATTGAAAATACACTTCGTAAAATATTGTTACAAATTTTTCGATGTGTATATATTTAATATATAATTATAACTTTATATATTGATTTAATAAATCAATCGCAAACAAAGCATATCATCACCGCACATATTGCGAAACATCGTTGCGAAGCCATTTTTGACAAAGTCAAAAATGAACCCTTTTTTCGACAAAGTCGAAAAAATAAGGAGGTTTTAAAGGAGGATATCCTCCTTGTTGCGAAGCCATTTTTGACAAAGTCAAAAATGAACCCTTTTTTCGACAAAGTCGAAAAAATAAGGAGGTTTTAAAGGAGGATATCCTCCTTGTTGCGAAGTCATTTTTGACAAAGTCAAAAATGAACCCTTTTTGGCGTAGCCAAAAATAAAGAGGGTTTAAGGGGGAATATTCCCCCTAGTTATACAACTATCATCAG
>Ga0233428_1003825_pt1 | contig 12219 bp, 14 predicted proteins | sample SI_118_April2016_4_FD_179890 | JGI IMG/M metagenome (GOLD analysis project Ga0233428, IMG submission 179890) | Seawater microbial communities from Saanich Inlet, British Columbia, Canada - SI_118_April2016_120_MG | ecosystem: Environmental > Aquatic > Marine > Inlet | place: Canada: British... | reverse complement strand
TAAAAATGACAATTAAAATATTTTTTTTATTTTTCATTACTTATTTTTCCATTTTGGTTTTCGTTTTTCTAAGAATGCAGATATACCTTCTTTAGCATCCATTGCCATCATGTTAATTGACATCATTTTACTTGTATAAGCATACGCTTTTCTTAATGGCATCTCCAATTGTTTATAGAAAGCTTGTTTACCTATTTTGATTGTTAAATTTGATTTAGATGCAATAGTTTTGGCAACTTTTAATACTTCACTATTAAGTTTTGATTTAGGGTAAAAATCGTTAATTAATCCAATTTCTTTTGCATAATTTGCTTTAATAGGTTCTCCAGTTAACAACATTTTCATCATTGGTTTTCTATTAATTTTTCTACTGACCGCAACCATTGGTGTACTACAAAATAGCCCTATGTTAACCCCAGGTGTTGCGAACAAAGTGTCATTTGTGCTGTAAGCTAAATCGCAACTTGCAACTAATTGACATCCAGCCGCAAAAGCAGATCCATGAACTTTAGCAATAACTGGTTTTCTTCCTTCAACAATTTGAAGCATTACTTTTGAACAAAGATTAAATAACTTTTGGTACTTTTCCTTTTTTTTTAATCCTCTTACTTCTTTTAAATTGTGTCCAGCGCTAAAGCCTTTACCGGCACCTTCTAAAATAATAACTTTTAATTGTTTATCAGCATCAAGTTTTTTAAAAGCTTTAAGTAAATCAGTTAAATTTTTAAACGATAATGAATTATAAGTTTTTTGCTCATCAATAATAATTGATGCAATTTCATTGGTTATTTTTTTTATTTTAATATTATTTTTCATATTAATCAGTTAAACCATCGGATCTAGCTTGATTTCTTTCTATATGAATTGGTAGAACTTTTCCATAAATAGCTTCTGAATGTTCGGGAGTATTAACTCTCCAAGGATCTAACACATAAGCTGGGATGCAAAGATATCTTGGTTTATTTCCTTTAACCTTAGTTACTCTATGCATTGTAAATCTACCCTTAAATATTTGTAAATCTCCAGGTTCTAATTTTAATTGTCTAACCTTTGATCTGTCACCATCTAGTACTTTTTTAACTTCGTCAAAATTTTCATTTCCTGGTTCTCTAATGAAAGGACAATATTCAAAAATTCCACCTTCATCTGGTTTTTGGATCATTATACTAAGTGTAAACTCACAACTATCAAAATGCCAAGGAAGAATTCCATCTGATCTCATCACATTATATGCGTGACAAGCTAATGGGTCTGCCCATCTGTATATTGGCGAGATTCCCAGACAAGCAGATACAAATTTTAAAAGTTCTTCCTGCTCGTATAAAAATTTCATTTCAGAATCTTTATCAAAAAGATCTGAATTCAAATATCCATTGTCCCTTTCTAAGAAAGTTCTTTTAGGATGATTTGGAGATAAAGATTGGTCATCTTTAGAGTTAAGATAAGGATTAATACTTTTTTTAGACATAAAAACTTTATCAATTTTTTTCTCTAATTCAAAATTCATAGTCTCAATTGAATTTGGCAAAATGAAATTTGGAATAGTAGAGCAGCTAAACTGCTCTAAGTCATCTTTACATTTTTTAATTATTGTCTGTATCTTGTTAGATGATAGATCGTGAATTGGATAATTTTCTAAATCTACAATAGCTTTTAGTCTATCGTTCATTATAACTTATTTCAATTTTCCTTCTTCTCTCATCTTGGCTCTAATTTTAGTAGCTGAGATTTCTTGAACTTCTTTGGATAATTCAATTTCTTCGATTTTGTAACCAACACCACGACCGTAACAAATATTAGTAATATTTGGCACCATCATTACTTTAAATTGGCTTTCAAACTCTGGATTTAATCTATCTTCAATATTTTTTTTAACTGTTTCAAAATCAAAAGGATTGTCATCAACCCCTTGAACATCTCTAATTTGAATACAAACTTGACCTGTTTTTTTTACAATCTCTTTAAATAAAGTGTAATGGCCATCATGAAATGGTTGCCATCTTCCTAACATTTGTGCGGTTGGTTTTTTATTATCCCATTCGTGAGCCATTATTTTATCTCCTTTAATATTTTTGGTGCCCAACTTTTAGCATCTTGTGTCGTTACATGATAGTCAAACTTATCTGGTTTAATAAACATTTTATTAGTATCATCAAATCTTCCTTCTTTAATAGTATCAACCCAAATAACAAAATCTGCAGGAAATAATTTTCTTGCTTCAGGTGTTGGACAAATAAAATCTGCTACAACAAAATTTCCATCGTCTTTTAACTTTAACGCAAAGTCTGCCATCCTTTTTGCTTGTCTTTTTCTTCCCTCTTCAGAAAAATCCCAATCGTTTGCTTCTTTTCTTACCTCATCAGCATTTAATCTTTTTGCATTAAGCATTGGTGCTAATTCTTCAGCTAATGTTGTTTTTCCTGAGCCAGGTAGACCCATTATTAAAATTATTTTCATTTTTATATTAAACTATTCGCTACCCATTTATGAAATTGATGAGTTGGTTGATCCATAACTGGCGAAAAATTTCCACCATTATAAGTTGGGGAACCTCTTCCTTCTTGCATTCCTTCTATCGCACTTATATCTTCCAACATAACATCTTTCCAAAATCTTGCATTTTCTTTTCTTAAATCTTTGAGCTCTTCACCGTTTGCACTTTTTTCACCAATATAATACATTTTCATATGCTCTTTGGTTTTGTTTATTCCAATTGGCTCTAACCAAAATACATAAAAATGATCAATGTGCAAACCAATCATTACATTTGGGAATAGCGCAATATATTCAGAATTTTTGAATGATTTTTTTTCCCAGTTTTTAAATGTATCAAATTTGTTATTTCCTTTAACTGGTTTTTCATATTTCTCACTTCCTTGTCCCGCAAATCGATTTGGTAACCCTTGAATGTGATAATGATCATTAATATTTGATACTTTATTTAATTCTGGGTGAATAGTAGGTAAATGATAGCTTTCACAATAATTCTCAATTGCAAACTTCCAATTACATTTAACTTCTAAATCAAATGAACCATGATCCTTAGAATGAACTAATAATTTTTGATCATCATGATTAATAAATTTTGACCATCTGTCTTCTAGTGGTTTGATATAATCTTCAAATTCGATTTCATTCGCATTTATATTTACAAAAATAATATCCATCCATATTTTAGATCTGACTTCTTTAAGATTGCTCTGATTCTTGTCAAATTTATCTGAATTATGATTATTAAGACCCCCTATATGTGGGGTGGCTAATAGATTTCCTTTAAAGTCATATGACCACGAGTGATAAGGGCATCTAATTACATTCTTAAGAGTGCATGGTTTATCCAAAAGCTTAAAACCTCTATGACTGCATACATTGTGAAATACTCTAATTTTAAGATCCTTGTCTCTGACTATCATTAAAGGAATCCCGAGCAGATTGTACGGTTTAGCATCTCCAGGATTAGGTATTGAGTTGCCTACTCCAATTACTGTCCATTTATCACAAAAAATCTTATCTCTTTCATACTCTAAATATTCTTCGCTTGTATAGCACTGATTTGGAAGGCCATTTGCAGTCTCAATTGGTTTATCCACATTCATTAGTTTCTTGATGTCTAGGATATCTGAGAGAGATCTAATTTTATGATTTTTTTCCATAAAAAAAATTATCATGACTATAAATTTTGGCAACAAATTTTCATTTTGGAGCTGTTGAATTTCTTTGACAGCTTTTTCAAATAAGATAATGATCGGGAAAAAATGAATTTTTCATTGGAAATTGGTCCACACACAGACCTAGAAACTTTACCTCCTGTAAGGGATGTTTACGTTACAATGTTGCCTGGTGGCGATTATAAAGAAACAGCTGATAAATCTGGAGATCTTGTAAAAAAAGGTTTTAATCCTGTTCCTCATTTTCCAGCTAGATCAATAAACAATGAAGATGAATTAAAAAATTATGTTTCAAGATGTAAAGACCAAGGAGTTAAACAAGCTTTGGTAATTGGAGGAAGTAGAGGTCCAATTGGAAAGTTCGATAGCTCTTATCAAATTTTAGAAACAGGTTTTTTTGAAGGAATTAAAATTGGTATTGCAGGACATCCTGAAGGAAGTCCAGATATACCAGAACAAAATTTAGAAAAAGCAATGATAGATAAGAAGCCTTATGCTGATTACATAGTAACTCAATGGTTATTAGATAGTCAGCCTATTGTTGATTTCATTTCTAAACAAAGCGTACCAGTGCATGTTGGAATTACTGGGCCGATGAAAATATCTAGCTTAATAAAATTTGCTAATATTGTCGGGGCGAAAAATTCCATTAACTTTCTTAAATCTAATTTTACTAAGGCGTTAGATTTATTGAAACCTAAAGACCCTAATGATTTAATTGGGAAAGTTAAATCACATACTGATAACTTCCACATTTATACATTCGGCGGCTTGAAGGAAACAAACAAGTGGTTGAAGGAGAATAGTTATGTCTAATGAGTTTGACTATACTAAGTTAAAACATGCTACTACAGTTGATCAATCGGATCGTGCAGTACCATACAATTTAAGACAAAGTGGGCCAACTAAAGTTGAAATGCTTATCTCAACAAGGGTAAGAAAATCACCTTATTGGCATTTATCAATGCAGGCAGGTTGCTGGAGAGCAACCGTTTACAATCGTATTTATCACCCAAGAGGATATGTAAAACCAGAGGATGGTGGAGCAATGGTTGAGTACGATGCAATTGTAAATCACGTTACTATGTGGAACGTTGCTGTTGAAAGACAAATCAGAGTAAAGGGTCCGGATGCAGAAAAATTTACTGACTATGTAATAACTAGAGATGCATCAAAAATTTCTCCTATGAGAGCAAGATATGTAATCTTGTGTAACGCATATGGTGGAGTTTTAAATGATCCAATTCTTCTTAGAATTTCTGAAGACGAATTTTGGTTCTCTTTATCAGACTCTGATATTGGTATGTACCTTCAAGGGGTAAATGCTGATGGAAGATTTGACTGTACTATTGAAGAGATTGATGTCAGTCCCGTACAAATACAAGGACCAAAATCAAAAGCTTTAATGAAAGACCTTTGTGGGGATCAAGTTGATTTCGACAATATGCCTTTCTACGGTTTGGCAGAAGTCAAAGTGGGTGGAAGAAGTTGTGTCATTTCACAATCTGGTTTCTCTGGAGAAGCTGGGTATGAAATATACTTAAGAGACTCTACTTTATATGCTGAGGATATGTGGAATGCTGTTCTTGATGCAGGTAAAAAACATAGCCTAATGGTTATTGCTCCTGCTCACCATAGAAGAATTCAAGCGGGAATTCTTTCATGGGGTCAAGATATGGATGCTCAACATAATCCGTTTCAGTGTAACCTAGGTTACCAAGTTTCATTATCTGGAAAAGGTGAATGGAACAAAAAAGGTGACTATGTAGGTAAAGCTGCTTTAGAAAAAATGGGTGCAGAACTTAAAGATGGTAAAAAACCTTACAAGCTTCAATTAGTTGGACTTGAATTAGGTGGAAAACCAATTGAAGAGTACGCTCCTGATTTTTGGCTAGTGTCACCTGAGAATGGTGGAGATCCAGTTGGATTTATCACCTCTCCTTGGTATCACCCAGAGAAAAAACAAAACATTGCTATGGGATATGTGCCATTTGATGGAACATTAAACTCTAATGGCTTTCCAAAAGGTACTGTGGGAACTAAATTTAAAGTTCATCTACCTGAAAAATACTCTGATACACCAGGAACACCTGTTGATGCAGTAGTAGTGGATATACCATTCAAAGAGTCTTTCAACGCAAATACAAGAGAAGTTGTAAAAGGCTAAATATATTTTGGGGGAGCTAAATTTTAGCTCCCCCACTAAATAATGACTAAAAGTTTTTTAATCGTAATTTGCATTATTATTGCGATTGCTTTAATAATATTTCCATTAATAGTTTCGTACAAAGCACAAAAAAATAAAAAGAATAAAAAATAATGTTTGGTGAATTTTTAAATATAATTTTTAAATCGATAAAATTAGATAAATCTCTATATACAGATAATAAAAATTTTGGTGAAGCTTCAGTGTATTTTGCTGGCTTAATAATGATTTTGGATGGCATTGCTGGAGCTGTCGCTGCTAATACAATTATAAAAACAGCAGTTGCAATGTCTGGACTTACTTCAATTATAACTTGGTTGGTTTGGGCAATTTTTATTTACGTAATTGGTGTTAAACTTTTTCCTGATAAACAAACAAAAGTTCCTTTTAAAAAAGTTCTAACAGCGGTTGGGTTTGCCCATGCTCCTGGTTTGTTAAGATTTTTTGCTGTAACGCCAAATATGATGATACCTATAATTTTTCTAACTCAATTTTGGATTTTCGCAGGATTAATAATTTCGACCAAACAAGTGCTAAACTTAAAATCAAATATTAAATCTTTCGGAATTGTATTTTTATCTTTTTTGATAATAGCATTTTTATCAATCTCTTTTGTAATGAGCAGAATGAATATGCTGCCAGTAAGTCAGATTAGCTAAATTGGAAAAATAGTCTTAGAAACTCTACAAGACGAGCACAGTTTATAACTAGTTAAAATCAAATTTTGAGAAACACTTTCGTCCTCTTTCTTACATTCTTCACAAATATTATTTAATTCTTTAGCAATTTCTTCGCTATATTTTTGCTCGGATTTATCAGTCATTATCTGTAAGTCCTGCCCCAGCAGCACCTTGTTTTAAGCTATCACTTTCTTCGACAAAAGTATTTTCAGCCAATTTATACAAATTATTCCACTCTGAATCTGTGAAATTATCTTGATTATTAACAAATTTAATCTCAATTTCATTTGCAAATTTAGGAAACTCTTGATTAAGAATATTTGAAGAAATATTTACATTTAAGTTAAGCAAAATTTCATTTTGATCAAATTTAAAATGTATTTTTTTTCCACTTATCTCTGAAGCTCTACTTAAGAATGATAGAAATATAACTGGGTGTGCAATTTTTTTAAAATGGATTGAGTCAAAATTTTCAATCAATTTAATTTGATCCAAAAAACTAATACCAAGTATAATTGGGCAGAAAGCTTCTGAAGACGGTTCATTTTTTTCACTAATTAAATTTAAATCTTCAAAATTTTTTGTCTCTTTCTCTTTATAATAATGATTTAAATTTTTAATTCCTTGTAATCCAAACATTTCTAACAGTCGTATAGATTTTCCTACTTCTTCAGAATTTCCCCATGAAAAACCAACTGCTCTACTTGCTCTTTTAGCTGCAGTTTCAATTTCACTTAGAGATCTCATAATTAATTATTAGCTTTATACACCCATTGCTCATCATAGCTTTTTAATTCACCTGGTAATGGTGCACCTTGAAACATGCAAATTCTTAACCATTTATCTGATCTTGGGTCAAACTTTAATGCACCAAAAAAAGACAATTTAAGCCTCAACATATCAATAGGAACAATATTTTTACTAATTGTATTGTCTTGAATTTCCGAATATGGAAATTTTTCTATTATAAAAGCTCTTCTTACAACATGTCTTAATTCTGAGTTTAGAGATAAAAATTCAGCAATAGATGAATTATTTTTTTCAGACAATAATTTTTCATAAAGTTTTTTTATATCTCTTGCAACAGCAAGTGGTTGTTCAAGCTCAGATCCATGTTCCTCAAATCTATCTGCTAATCTAGGTTCTTCTTTATTTTTAGATATAAACCAGAAGTTTTGATGATTTTCTTTTTGATTAAAATTAATATCTAAAATATTTGGGTATTTAATTTCAATAATATCCTGTAATTCCTGTACTGTTCGATTAGTTGGAATGTTAAAGTATTTATCTTCATCAGAACTCATATTGCTAACTAAAGGGTTGGTAATATTGCTATAGGGCTCCATCATTATGGAGACAATATATTCTATGCATTCTTCACAAGTGTTTTGCTCTAACCACAAATATATTTCATTAAATGGATATTCAGTTTTAAAATCAAAATTATTTTCAATATAATTTATAAATTTTTCAACATTCTTAAGTAGTAAACTAATCTTTTTTTGTTGATATTCACTATCTGTATTCCAGCTAGTAATATTTGTTAAAGATTTTTTTACACAATCTATAAAAAGTTCACTATCCTCGTTTTCAACAATTTTTATTTCTCTAATTTCTTTTAATGCCGTTTCTCTACTTAGGATCCAATTATTTAGCAATGTTGGATGATTGACTATAAAAGGAGCCATACCAAGGCCAGTTGAGTTGCCAATACCTAAATTTTTACAAATTTGATCGTCTAATTTCACTGCTTTATTTGGATTTTTAAAATGCGCAATATGATTTACTTGATCAAAAGTAAATTGTCTTACGAGGTAAACTAGCATCATCTCTAATCTAAAAGGACCATTAATTTCCTCTCTATTTTTAATTCTAAATCTATCAGCAAGTCCAAATTTACCAGATCCATAAACCGCTGTAGTTCTATACAAATAACCAACTTTAGATAATAAGTTTACATCAGGCTGTCGGCCCTCACTTAAACATTCTACTACATGATTAAAAACTCTTACTGATTTATTTGCTCTTGAAAGAGTTAACTCTTTAAATGTAAGCCTACCCACTTCCTGTTTTGGAACTTGGTCTTTTAATCTTTTAATATCATCTTTACTAGGAATGCCATCGTGCAATGTAAATGCTGCATCCCACTTAGTAGCTATAACCCTATCGGATCTTTCCTCATCTTTAATTGGATTTGCAAAACACACTAAAGAATAAACTCTATCTTTCTTTTTAAATGAATAAACTGCTTCTCCATAACCTTCTTGGTCTAAGTTAAAAAAATCTCTATTGTAATCCCAATCTTTAAACTCACTTAAAAAACTTCTTAAAAATGATAATTTTGACTGATGAAATGATCCTAATCTTGATAATTTCATTATTATGTTTGGGTCTCTTAATTTAATTTTCATAATTAGATTAATTTATAAAAATTATACCAGTTGTTTCCTAGTATTCCATGTGTCTCACTATCTGAAAATCCTATTTTTTTAAGGCCATTTTCAATATTTTTAAATCCTCTAGCGTCTTCAAACCATTCAGGTTGATTAGGAAAACCAGGTTTGTTTTTAGAACCTTCTCCATAATTTTTACTTTTAGACCAAGTGCCATTTCTCATCCATTCAACAACCGTGTCTGGTTGATCTAAGCAAAGATCTGATCCAATACCTATATTTTTTAAATTCATAATCTCAGCTGTTCTTGCAACCATTTCACAAAAACTTTCAATTGTACAATTTGTGTTATCTTTTAAATGATGTGGGTATAAAGATAGTCCTAACATACCACCGCTTTCACTTAGTGTTTTTAAAAGATCATTAGATTTATTTCTTTTTGCAGCATGCCAAAATGTTGGATTTGCATGAGTGATTGCTATTGGTTTTTCACTGAATTCAATTGCATCAAATGTGCTCTTTTCTGCTGAATGAGACATGTCAACTACAATACCTACTCTATTCATTTCTTTTATTGCTTCACGACCAAAGTTTGTAACTCCACTATCTATTTTTTCATAGCAGCCAGTCGCGAGTAATGATTGGTTGTTGTAGGAAAGTTGCATAAATCTACATCCTAAATTATGAACTTTTTCTACTAAATTAATATCATCTTCAATTGGAGAACAATTTTGAAAACCAAAAAAAATTGCTGTTTTTTTTTCTGAATTTGCTTTTTCAATATCTTTATAGTCTCTTCCAAGGAATATTAAGTCAGAGTTTTCTGAAAAAAGTATTTCCCATTTTTTAATTTCTTCTAAAAGTTCATGATAATCTTCGTGATAAACTATTGTTACATGAACCGCATCTAACCCAGCAGATCTGTTATATTCAAAAATTTTCCTGGACCAATTACAGTATTGTAAATTATCAATTTTAAAATTCATATTATGATCAACTTTAATCAAAATGATTTTTAAATACTATTAATTTTATTGAAATTTTGAGGTAATTTTGAAATAAGACATTTGGTATTTTTCATGAAAAAAAATAAATCTTTAAAAGTTTCAATAGTAATGGGTAGTCAATCTGACTATAAAACTATGCAACTGGCAGAAAAAACTCTCAAAAAGATTGGTGTTTCATTTGAAACCAAAATTATATCAGCACACAGAACTCCAAAGAGAATGTATGAGTATGCTGCTGCTGCTCAAAAAAATAATATTGGGGTTATTATCGCTGGAGCTGGAGGATCTGCACATTTACCAGGGATGATATCTGCTATTACACCACTACCAGTTTTGGGAGTGCCGATAGAAAGTAAAAAACTTAAAGGTCTTGATAGTTTATTGTCAATTGCACAAATGCCAAAAGGAATTCCAGTTGGAACACTAGCAATCGGTGAAGACGGTGCAATTAATGCTGCATTGTTAGCTGCATCCATTATAGCTAACAACAACCCTTCAGTTAAAAAAAATCTAAATAGCTGGAGATTAACTCAAACAAAATCTGTAAAAAAAAATCCTAAAAAATAATGTCAGATATTACACTTGGCATAATTGGTGGTGGACAACTTGGTAGCATGCTTGCTATTGCTGCAAAAAAATTAAATATTAAAACAGTAATTTTTTGTGACGATGTTGATGCCCCAGCACAAAATTTTTGTAATAGATTTATTTCTGCAAATTATGATAATAAAGAAAAGATTAATGAATTTTTAAATCTTGTTAATATCGTAACTTACGAATTTGAAAATATTCCATACGAAACTCTTAATGAGATAAATAAACTTAAGCCTGTTTTACCCAAACCATCTGTTAATAGACTAATCCAACATAGATTGGCTGAAAAAGATTTTGTTAACAATCTTAATATAAGAACTACAAGATACGCCTCTATTGAAAAAAAATCAGACATTGAAGCACTTGAAGATTTTTTACCTGGTATTTTAAAAACAACTACACTTGGTTATGATGGAAAAGGACAATATCCAATTAAATCAATTGAAGAACTTAACTCACTTAATCTAGATTTCTCTAAAGGGTATGTTTTGGAAAAATTAGTAAAATTAAAAAAAGAGATATCAATCATAATAACAAGATTTAGTACGTATGAATATGAAATATATGAACCAATTGAGAACACTCATGAAGATCAAATATTAAAACATTCAAAAATTCCAGCAGAAATAGATAAAAAAATTTTTAATCAATCAAAAGAATGGGCAAAGTTAATTGCTGAAGAATTAAAATATATAGGAACTTTGTGTGTAGAATTTTTTATCGATAGAAATAATAATTTATATGTAAATGAGATTGCTCCTAGAGTTCATAACTCTGGGCACTTAACAATAAATGCATTTAATGTAAGTCAATTTGAAAATCACATTAGAGCTGTATGTGCATTAGATCAAATTCCATTGAAAAAATTATCAAATGCAAAAATGATTAATCTTATTGGAGATCAAATATCTTTTTACAGAAAGTCACCTAAATTCAAGGATAATGAGTTCTTTTTTGATTATCTTAAAAAAGAAGTTAAAGAAAAAAGAAAAATGGGTCACATCACAACTTTGTTATAAATGTTAAAATCTATAGAAGGTAATTTTGATAATCCAGAGGTTCATGAACTTCTTACAAATCATTTTATTGAATTGAGATCTGTATCACCGGAGGATAGTTGTCATGTGCTGGATATAGCTGGGTTAAAAGACCCTACTATTAAATTTTGGAGCTTGTGGGATGAAAATAATTTAATAGGAAGTGGTGCTTTAAAGTTTCTAGATAAAGAACACGGAGAATTTAAATCAATAAGAGTTAGTGACAAGTTTAGAAACCAAGGAAATGGCTTTAAGGTTATAAATCACTTAATAAATGAATCAAAAAAACTAAATATTGAAAGATTGAGTTTAGAGACTGGTGCTGGTGATTTCTTTTTAGCTGCTAGAAAATTATTTAAAAAATGTGGTTTTGATACCTGTGAACCTTTTTCTAACTACAAAAGTAACAATAATTCTGTTTATATGACTATGCTAATTAACAACAAATAAGTGTTTAATCATTTAATATTATTAATTTAGTTGACAAAACCTAAATAAATCTAAACAAAGCCGGAATTACTTAATTATAAGTAATAAATTAATACAACGAAAAGTAAGAAGATAAATATGAGTCTACAAGGAAAAGTAAAATGGTTCAATCCAACTAAAGGTTTTGGTTTTATTGAAAGAGAAG
>Ga0233428_1003821_pt1 | contig 12230 bp, 10 predicted proteins | sample SI_118_April2016_4_FD_179890 | JGI IMG/M metagenome (GOLD analysis project Ga0233428, IMG submission 179890) | Seawater microbial communities from Saanich Inlet, British Columbia, Canada - SI_118_April2016_120_MG | ecosystem: Environmental > Aquatic > Marine > Inlet | place: Canada: British... | reverse complement strand
GGGAAATCCGACAGCACCCAAACCGCAGTCTTCTTCATCGAGTTCTAAGTCGAGTTCGGCTCCTGATGCCAAACCATCAGGGGACACCGTTGACCTGTCATCAAAAGGTCAAGTTTTGGAACAGGTCAGCAAAGGTGGACAAACATCACCGGGTAGCGAACAGCGAAAGTTCTCGGTAACGGATGACAACGATGTGGTCCTTCAGGTTGTCGACCCCAAGACTCAAAAGGTGGTTAGATCCATTCCTTCTGAAGAAGCGATGCAATTGAAAAACGCGATTCGGGATGGGGTTAGTGAAATTACGGAATAAATTTTTTTCTCGAAAAAATTAAGCAGGATTACTTTTATCTGAAAGGAGTTGTACCATGGAAGTTTCAAGCCTGGGAAATTTCGCATCTGCTCAAAAACCAACTACCGAAACAAGTTCTACCGAGGGTGCCCGCTCGGCATCCACCGAATCTCAAGGCACCAATACAGAGGAAGCGCAGACCAGTCCTATCCCGCCCGTTAACCAAACCGCTGAACTGAGTGGCGAAGAGGGTAATACGACAGCTCCTGAATCAGGTGGCGGCACAGCAGTTGACCTATTAGCCTAACCACTAGGCGTGGAGCCAGCACTGCATTGCTCGTGGAGCAAGCAACACCACCAAGCGCAATACTTTGATATTTCCCTCTGATAAGGGGGCTAGGGGGTTAGACATTCGGCAAAACCACTTTAAGCCGGATAACTCTTTGCTAGCAGATAAATATTGCTAGTTGCCTCCGGCCGCTGGCCGGTGGAGGGATTTCATGAAACGTTCGGTGATTTCTTCCGGGGTGTGCGTCACGCGTCCTGTTTTATGGTCGAAGCAGGGTTCTACTTTGATCAGCAGAAAACTCGGTCCCTGGGAATTCAGCATTTTTTCAAACGCTGGTTTGATATCTTCTTTTTTATCTACTCGCGCTACTTCCCGGTAACCTGAGCTTTTAGCGATTTGCTCAAGAGGAACTGTGTTGGAAAGGGTGCGTTGCTTTCCTGTTGACTCATACACTTCATTATCAATCACAACGTGCACCAGATTCTTAGGTGCCTCTGCAGCAATCATGGCGAGCGTACCCAGCGCCATCAACACGTTGCCATCTCCATCCAGTACAATCACCTTTCGGTCCGGCTTGCATAAAGCTACACCCAGTCCAATGGAAGATGCCAGCCCCATGGAGCCAATCATATAAAAATTCGCTGGCCGGTCTTTTAAGTTAAACGACTCCCGGCAAATGAATCCGTTAGCATGCACCACGGGTTCATCTCCCAATAAGGGCAGTAATTCCTGAAACGCCTCAGTGCCTTTCATCAAATAGCCCTTTCTCAATGATGAGCGTGTAGGGAAGCTTTTCCTCATTAATTTTTTGCATGGCAGTTGCGAGAACCTGGTCAAAATTTTCCGGCTTTAAAACCGAGTAATCCATTCCTGCAGTTTCAAGAAGTTTTTGGCTGATGTCCCCCATGATGATGTGCTCGGGAGCATCTTTTCCATCCTGACCCCGCCAGCTCATAATGACCAAAACAGGAATCCGGTAAATCAGGTTCAGCGAGGTGAACGCGTTAAGACAATAACCCAGTCCTGAGTTCTGCATCAGCAGGACGGGCAGAGTACCGGAAAGATAGGCCCCCGCACACAGGCCCACTGCTGAATCTTCCCTCACCGATGGAATATATTTGGCACACTCAACTTTTTCCAGATGTGAAATCACGCCTGATAACAGTGAGCAGGGAACACCGGTAAAAAACTTAAAATTTTCCCGGATCAATCGGTCAACGAATGTTTGAGATGTAAGAGACGACACGTAGGGCTCCTCTACCAGTTTTGGATGGAGCGTTCGCCACCATATTGGCCCTGAAGTTTATGGACGAGCTTGATATATTCCACAATGCCTTCTTTGCCGGGAAACTCAACGCCAAGATCCTGAGCCGCCTGGCTGGACATCGGCACGCCATCTTCCCCCATGACCCCTTCGACTTCGCCGAATGAATCGATGGTATCCGCAATCAATTTTCCAAGGTCCATGTTGTGGATATGCCCATCTACCAGATGGTAGGTTTTTCCAGAGGCTTCCGCGTTTCCCATGATCTTCTGTATAGCCTGCACCACCGAACCCACCGAAACATATTTGGTACTGCCCTTAACGTCCACATTGTAATTCGTGGCGAGGAAATCAATAGTTTGAAACCATTCGGACTTATCAAGCTGGGGACGCACTCCGTACATGGTCACCGGCCGCAGGATAGTTAAGTCAAACGCCCGGCTTTTGTGGTAATAATGGCAAAACCCTTCGATCGAAGATTTGATGGAGCCATAAAGGCTGCTGGGCCAAACGGGGTGGTTTTCATCGAGCGGGTGTTCCGCATCAACCGTGGGGAGAATTTGTCCAAACACCGTGCACGAACTCATGAAGATCACCTGCTTGACCTTTGCCTTTTTGGCCTCTTCCAGCAAATCAAAGGAACCGTTGACATTGACCTTGATCAGTTCATCAAAAGTCTGAACCGGCCCGGGAAAATGAGCCAGGTGTACCAGCACCTCTGCGTCCTGTACAAGCTTTGCAAGGGATTCCCGATCCTCCAAACCTCCAATAATAAAATCTACATCCTCAAAGGTCTTCAAGTGCTCCACCACGCTGCCTTCACGGATCAGAGCGCGGACATTATGACCTTTCGGATTTTCTTCAACAATTTTTTTGATGAGATGGGAGCCCAACATTCCGGTGATACCGGTGAGCGCTATATTCATTCCTAACCTCCAGACGGAGTACCTTATAAGGTAACAGGTTGTTTTAAATGGAACTGGCCTTTACTAACTAGGTAACGGTAGCCAGTCTTTCAGGCAAAAGAATTTTTTATTATGGTGACCGGCAAAAACGAAGTCAACCTTTTTCCCAGTATTCCTGGTTATCCTGTCAATTAAATTCGGGAAAAAGGTTCAACTGGTCTTCCTGAATAACGGCCTGGGCGGCGGCGAGGATGGCAGTAGGTACACGATAAGGGGAACAACTGACGTAATCCAAACCCACTTTATTAAAAAAGTTTATCGATGCGGGGTCTCCACCATGTTCTCCGCATACCCCCAAATGAATATTGGGTTTGACCTTTTTTCCCTTTTCAATCGCAATATGGATCAATTGACCTAGCCCATCCGTGTCCACCGTTACAAACGGGTCATGGGTCAGCAGGCCTTTTTCGAGATATTCGTTGAGAAAACTGCCGGCATCGTCTCGGCTGAGCCCGAAAGCGGTCTGGGTCAGATCGTTGGTTCCGAAGGAAAAGAAATCCGCCTCCACCGCAATTTCATCCGCCATCAGAGCCGCCCGGGGGAGTTCGATCATGCTGCCGATTTTATAATTCAGCTCCACACCTGCTTTTTGGGTCACTTCTTCCGCCACTTCCATGATGAGTTCACGAACAACTTTGAATTCATTTACATGCGCGACAAGCGGCACCATGATTTCCGGAAAAACTTTAACGCCTCTTTTGACCAGCTTGCAGGCCGCTTCCACAATGGCTCTGACTTGCATCCGATAAATATCCGGAAAAGTAATTCCAAGCCGACAACCCCGATGCCCAAGCATGGGGTTAACTTCTTTCATATTTTCGATTTTTTTCGCCAGAGCCCCCGGGGATACTTTCATTTTTTTCGCCAGGTTTTTTATTTCCGCCGAAGAATTAGGCAGGAATTCATGCAAAGGGGGATCCAATAACCGTACCGTAACGGGAAACCCCTCCATCACCTTAAAAATTTCCGTAAAATCCCCGCGCTGGATCGGAAGCAGTTTTTTCAACACCTCATCGCGGACTTTTCCGTCCTCGGCTACAATCATTTTTCGAACCAGGGAAATGCGTTCCTCATCAAAGAACATATGTTCCGTCCGGCATAGCCCTATTCCTTGCGCCCCAAAATCCCGTGCCATCAATGCATCGTGCGGGGTATCGGCATTGGCCCTAATTTGCAGGGATCGGACTTCCCCTGCCCAGGTCATCATTCGCGTGAAATTACTGGTCAACCGGGACTGGATCAAAGGCACCGCCCCTTTAATCACCTGACCAGTGGTTCCATCCAAAGTAATCGAGTCCAGTTCCTTAAGCTGAATGTTCCCAAGCGTGCACTTTTTTCTTTTTACGTTAACCTCCAGAGCGTTGACTCCGGAAACGCAAGGCTTGCCCATCGCCCGGGCCACCACTGCGGCATGAGAAGTCATGCCTCCTCTGGCAGTCAGAATTCCCTGCGACACGCTCATTCCATGAATATCCTCCGGAGATGTTTCCGTGCGGACAAGAATGACCTTTTCTTTTTTCTCAGCCATTTCCTGGGCACGCTCGGGAGTGAATACAATTTTTCCTGCCGCCGCACCGGGGGAGGCGCCCAAGCCTTTTGCCAGCAATTTCAATTTCGCCTTGGGGTCAATCATTGGATGAAAGATTTGATCCAACTGATTTGCCGGAACCCGCATCAAGGCTTCCCGTTTACTGATCAACCCCTCGTTCACCATATCGATCGCCACTTTGATGGCCGAGGCGGCTGTGCGTTTACCAGCCCGGGTCTGCAATAAATACAGTTTCTGGTCTTCAATGGTGAACTCCAGGTCCTGCATGTCTTTGTAATGGGTTTCCAGTTTCTGATAAACCTTTACCAGGGTCTGATATACCTGGGGCATATCCTGCTCCAGCTTTTCGATCGAGTTGGGCGTCCGGATTCCCGCAACGACATCCTCGCCCTGGGCATTGATCATGTATTCCCCGTAAAATTTCTTTTCCCCTGTTGCCGGGTTCCGGGTAAACGCAACGCCTGTCGCGGAGGTATCTCCCATATTGCCAAACACCATGGACTGGACCGTGACCGCTGTACCCCATTCGTGCGGGATGCCATTCAGCCTCCTGTATGTTCGTGCCCGTTCCGTGTTCCAGGAATTGAAAACCGCTTCAACGGTCATGCGCAGTTGTTGCATGGAATCTTCCGGAAACTCTTCCTGGGTTGTGCGGACCACCAGAGTCTTGAACTGCTTGATGAGTGCTTTCAACTCCTGCGAAGTAAATTCTGTATCAAATTCAATTTTACGTTTTAATTTTTTCTTGGCGAGGAGCGCCTCAAACCGCTCTCCGGGAATCCCCAGCACAACATCTCCAAACATAGCAATGAACCGGCGATACGAGTCGAGCGCAAACCACTCGTTGTTGGTGCTCTTGGCCAAACCCTTAACGGTGCTATCGTTCAGCCCCAGGTTCAACACCGTATCCATCATACCGGGCATGGAAACCCGGGCACCCGATCTCACCGCGACAAGAAGGGGGTTTTCTGTATCGCCAAATTTTCTTCCCAGACCTTGTTCCAGATTTTTCAGACAGGCAAGAACTTCACTCCACAATTTAGGAGGGAGGGTATTTTTGTGCTTGAAATAGTAAACGCAGGCTTCTGTGCTTATTGTGAATCCGGGAGGGACTTGTATTCCCAGGGAGGCCATCTCGGCAAGGTTGGCACCTTTCCCCCCCAGGAGGTTTTTCATTTCTGCATTGCCCTCGGTGTTTTCATCCCCGAAGGCGTAAATATATTTCTGCGTCATAAAAAGAACCTAGCCAACTAACTGAAAGTAGAGGCCAAAGTGATGTGCAAATGGAATAAAGCTAGGTTATCTGAAGGCTAGGAAGTTTTCAACTTTTTTTCAAAACAATGCGGGAAAAATCGGCCAACTCTGAAAACAAACCGGAAATCTGTTGAAGCAGGCAAAGCCGGTTTTTGCGTAACGAGGCATCTTCCACCATGACCATGACTTCATCGAAGAAGCTGTCAACAGCGGGTTTTATTTCTACAATTTTTTCCAGGGCCTGAGAAAATTCCTTGTTTTGAATATGCCGGAACACCGGGTCCCGAACTTTCAAGTACATCTCGAACAACTTTTTTTCGGCCGGGTCATTTAACAGTCCAGGGTCCACATCACCCACCGCCTCGTCATTCAGTATGCTGACAACTCTGCGAAAAGCAATTGCCAAAGGTTCGAAGTAGGGTTGCTTTTTCAAATCAGAAAAAGCCGCAACCTTTGCCCTGATATCAACAATGGAATCCAACCCTGTGGACAATACACAATCAATCGCGTCATAGGGAAACCCCTCTGCGTTCAAATATGTTTTGTATCGCTGAGAAAATAATTCCATCACGTGATTCCTGATGGTTTCAGGGTCCAGCTTGATTTTCGATCCCATGGAGCCGAGACTCTCCTCCACAAGACTGTCCAGCGAAACCTGCCAATTCCGGTGCAGGAAAATCTGTATGATGCCCAGTGCATTTCGTCTCAGGCCATAGGGGTCTTCAGAGCCACTGGGGATCAAACCCACCCCGATACAGCCCAGAATAGTGTCGAGCTTGTCGGCAACCGCGATAACTGCTCCCAACTCGCTTGCAGGAGGATCGTCTCCCGCAAAGGCAGGACGATAATGTTCCTTGATAGCCTGAGCGACTTCGGGCTCCTCTCCCGAATGGGCCGCGTAATATCCGCCCATGATCCCCTGCAGTTCCGGAAATTCATAAACCATCAATGTCATCAGGTCAGCTTTGCACAACTGTGCGGCTCTCAATGCCTGCGATTTCTTATCCGGGCAGGCGTGATCGGACAAAACGCCGGCAAGATCACAAACCCTTTCCATTTTTTCATGCAAGGTTCCCAGTTTTTTCTGGAAAACGACTCCCTTCAGTGGCTCGACAAAGTCAGCCAAATTTTTCTTTTTGTCCTCATCATAGAAAAACCGGGCATCTTCCAATCGGGCACGCAAAACCCGCTCGTTGCCATTTTTGATTTCAGGTCCCGCAGACATATTGCTGATCGTAATGAAGCAGGGCAGTAAATTTTCTTTTCCGTCAGAGACGGGAAAGTATTTCTGGTGATACTTCATCGTCATCACCAATAATTCCTTAGGCAGTTCCAGAAAACGGGGGTCAAAATCTCCACGGATAGCAACCGGGAACTCCACCAGATAATTTACGATATTCAGCAGTTCCGTATCTTTTTCCACAAATCCGCCAGCTTCCCGGGCAAGATTTTCAACCTGCTCAAGAATTTTCTGTTTCCTCAATTCCGGGTCAACCATCAAGAAATGGTTTGCGCTCTCTTCTAAATACGAAGCAAGGTTTTTCACTTGGAATTTATCGGGTTTTAAAAATCTATGGCCCTGCGACAGGTCACCGCACTGAATACCATCAAAACTGAACTCCAAAGGCTTGCCATCAAAGACTGCGATGATCCAATGTAAAGGCCGTGCGAAAGGGCGGGCCTTGTCTGCCCAGCGCATTTTTTTCGGGAAAGAGATATTGCCAATAAGCTGGGGAAGGAACTCATTCAGATGGTCCGGAGTAGGGCGGCCTTTTTTCTCTACACGGGCACAGACCACCTCGCCTTTCGGGGTATTATCACGAGTCAATTCAGAAACATCCAATCCCTTGCCCCTGGCAAACCCCATTGCCGCTTTGGTCGGTTCCCCCTGGTCGTCATAAGCCACAGAAACATTTGGGCCATGAAAGAGCTCCACAATATCTTCCTGCAAGGCATCCACCCCTTTTACTGAAATCACCAACCTTCTCGGCGTGCCCAGAATCTCTGGGGCCTCGGCCTTTATCCGGTTGCGGGAGAAAAAGGAGGCCAATTCCTCACGCATATATTCAAGGGCAGGTTGAACATATCCTGAGGGGATTTCCTCGGAGCCAATTTCTAGAAATAATTCGGGCATATCATTTGAACTCGGTTTAAACAATCACAAGACAACATTAGTTGGCAAAAACGGGTATTATCGAACAAATATTCATAAAGTCAACCACCAGCAGGGGGAGGTACCCATGTTCATAGCATATGTTGAAAATTTTTCAGGGTTATGCAATGTTAAGGGTTCTCTTAAAATTAATCTGAATCAAAAACCCATGTTTCCCATTAAGGTTGTTTCATGACCACCATTATTATTGTCATCATTGCGGTTGTCGTGCTGGTCGTGCTGGGTTCTAAAATATTTTCGTCGGGCTCTTCCGGCTCTTCTCGCCAGAGTGAGATGGCCCCCGGTACTAACGAGCCTTCCTCCAAAAAGGAAAAGAAAGAAAAGGCGGCCAAGTCCCCCGTTGAAAAGAGCCTGAAATTTTCCTCCGACATGGATGTCAGTGGTGCGGCCCTGTTTCGTCCCCCGCCCGAGGCCACGCTGTTCACCGGTCGAAAAGAGATATTGAAAGAAATCGCCTCCAAGGCCACGACACGTCCGATCATGATAGGGATCAGCGGATTTTCGGGAGTCGGGAAAACCTGCCTGACCATTCCATTGAGCACCATGTTTGCCTCCCAGTATCCCGGTGCCCGCCTGTTTATAGACATGCAGGAGAATCATCCGGCTCCGCCTTCTGCGGAGGATATCATGCGGCGGATCATTTTAAAATTCCACCCTACTCAGCCCCTGCCCACTGATGAAAAAAAACTGACTAAACTGTATCGTGTGGCCTTAAAAAAACACAAAGGCATTTTGATTCTGGATAACGCCTCCGGTATTCAGCAGGTCAATCCCTTGATCCCCCCTTCTTCCTGGCTGTTAATCGTGACTTCGACCAAACCGATCATAATGCCAAAAATGGTTGCCATTGCACTGCAACCTATGGAAATTCTGGAGGCCCATACCTTATTGACCCGATGGGCTCCTGAAATCAGCCCGGCTATCAAAGAAATTTCCCTGATTTGCCAGGGCATCCCGCTGGCTCTGGAAATTACTGGCAAACTTTTTGCCATCAACTCCACCATGGCTCCGGATTATTTCGCAAAAAAATTCAAGGAAGCCCAGGAAAGCATAGGGGGAGGCGGAGAAACGAGCAATTTAATTGATGGGGTTCGGGCCACACTGACCCTTAGCTATAATATGTTGCCGGAAAAAACCGCTCAGGTTTTCAGAAAACTTTATGTTTTTCCAGAATCTTTCACGGCAAGTGCCGCGTCCTTTATTTGTGAAGATCCTAAAGGCCTTTCACTTACCGGCTTGGAGAAGTTTGGCCTGATACAGCACAATGTCAATACCAACCGATTTTCCCTGCACCCTCAGATTAGAAAATTTATCAAGCCTTTGTTGAAATCTGCTGATCGGGCCATGGCAGAAAAACGTCTTGCTACCGAATTCATGAATGTGCTGGAAACCGCTTATCACCATATAAAAAAGGGTGGCAAAGACGCCGTAAAAGGATTCCGGTTGTTTGACCTGGAACTCGAAAATATTAAAGCAGGCATGGAATGGGGCCGCAAACATTGTGCTCAGGATAAAGATGCGGCGCGAGTTTGCAGTGCCTACGTTGAAAACGGGGCCACGATGATTGGCCAGCGCCTGTCCCCTGCAGAATGCATCCAGTGGTTTGAAGCGGCCCTCTCCGCCGCCAAGCTACTGGAAGACAAAGAGGCTGAAGGCCAGCATCTTCTGAACCTGGGTCAACAGTACGTTCTGCTGAACCGATCACAAGAGGCGATGGACACCCTGCAACGCGCACTCGCGTTTTGCAAAAAGGAAGGGGATATTGAAGGGCAAAGGACCGCTCTCCAGCAGTTGGTCCTGATCTGCCTGAAAAATAATAATTACAGTTTTGCCACTGAACATATGGAGGAAGACCTTGAGCTGGTGAGGGCCAGTGGGGACGAAGAAGAAGAGTTTAAACTTTTAGTGCAGCTAACAAAATTTTGTACGCAAAATAAGGAATACAATAAAGCGGTCCATACTGGGGAGAAGGCAATAGAACTGGCCACGATAAACGATGACAAGCCCCTGGAGATCACTCTGCTTCTCAGTCTGGGCAAAGGGTACGCGGAGATTGGGGAAGCGAAAAAAGCTCTCGAGAAACTTGAAATGGGCCTGGAACTTTCCGAAAGAACCAAGGGTTCACCTCTCCAGCTTGAACTGATCACGCAGGTCGGTAACGCGGCTCTCAAGGCCGGTGATATCCCCGGTGCCCTGAAGCATCTGGTAAAAGGGTTGGAAACAGTACGCAAAGCCAATAACCCGTCAACGGAAGGGTCTTTGCTGATCCAACTGGGTGAGGTCCATATGCATAACCAGGACGAGGATCAGGCTACGAAATATTTGGAAGAGGCTCAAGGCCTGTCTCAAAAAATCAAAGACCGCTTGATGGAAGGAAGAACACTGTGGGTATGGAGCCAGGCTTTGGGGAAAGCAGGCAACCTGGCAGGAGCAGTCAGCCGGGGGCAGGAGGCTCTAAAAATTTACGAAGAACTCAAAAAGATCGAAGCCAAAGACATTCGCACCCAAATTGAGAACTGGTCCAAAGACTAAGTTCAGGGTTGCAGGTGCTTTTTCAGCAGAGGAAACTCCATTGCTTCCCTCTGTTGTACATACCTTTCAGCACATAACCGAGCCAGGTTTCTTACCCGGCCTATGAACCCGGTTCGCTCCGTGACACTGATCGCTCCCCTGGCATCCAACTGATTGAAGGCATGTGAACATTTTAAAGTATAGTCGTACGCAGGCAGAACCAGTTCCTGCTCCAGCAAACTCTTCGCTTCCGCTTCATACATATCAAACCACTGGAATAACCGCTCCTTATCCGATGCTTCAAAATTGTAACGCGAGAACTGTTTTTCCGTTTCCAGATGAACATCGCCGTATAAAATATTTTCGTTCCATTTAAGATCATAAACATTGTCCACGTTTTGCAGGTACATGGAGATGCGTTCCAGTCCATAGGTCAACTCGGCAGTGACGGGTTTCAAGTCTATACCGCCGACCTGTTGAAAATAGGTGAACTGTGTGATTTCCATGCCATCCAGCCATACCTCCCACCCCAAACCCCAGGCCCCGAGTGTGGGTGATTCCCAATCGTCTTCTACAAAACGGATATCGTGTTTTAGTGGATCCACCCCCAATGAAGTCAGGCTTTCCAGATAAAGATCCTGCACGTCTTCAGGCGATGGCTTCAAGATGACCTGAAACTGGTAATAATGCTGAAGCCGGTTGGGATTTTCCCCGTACCTGCCATCAGCGGGCCTGCGTGAAGGCTCGACATAAGCGGCACTATAGGGCTCCGGACCCAATACACGGAAAAACGTGCAGGGGTTAAACGTCCCCGCGCCCACTTCAATGTCATAGGGCTGGTGCAGGGCACATCCCCTGGATGACCAGAAGTTTTGTAGATTAAGAATGACATCCTGAAAATTCATAGCGTCTGGGTGTATCAAAGTTTAGCAGATAAAGTCAACCCCCCCCCTTGGCAGGAGGCTACTTCAAATCATCAAACTCGCGCCGAACCGATTCAATATTTTTTCGGTAACTCTCTCCATCTCCATAGCTGAAAAACTTTGAGTACCTGCCATGTACAAACCGGATTTTTCGCGCGTGCTTGATCGGACACCAGTATTGCTCGGTCCTGGCCGCTATCTCCTGAACATAACCGATCAAGCCGTTAAAATATCCGCAATAGACACAGTTCATTTTTTCCAAGCCGTTCAGATAACTGAGGTAGTGCCGGTCGAAGACAATATAGTCTTTACGATTTACTTTAGGGATTCCATATATTGGGAAACAGATCGCCTGGTAAAAAGACATCACCATATCCATGAAAACAGCGGGAAACAAACAAGACCAGATCACCGGCGCAGTCAGAATATTTAAAATCGCCGCGTCCTTCAGGTAATGGCGGATGCGTTTGATCAGCAGACGGTGTTGCGATTTTACCTCCTGCTCAAAGCTGACCCGCTTGCGCTGGACCGTGTAAAAAAATTCTTCTTCCCCTTTTTGAAGTTCCAGGATCAACTTATGCTCCAGCTTTCGGATACCTTCCAGAATTTCCGCCAGTTTGTCGTCCATAATTTCACCTGAATGAGTTACCCCGTATGGGGCAAACGTGATATTTTTTCAAGGCGTAGCCTTGTTGCAATTTGCCACCAGCGGCTACGCCGGGAATCTGATAAAATTTATGTGTTAACCGCGAACAGGAGATGAATATTGCATACCGTTTACAAGGCACTTTCTCCCGAAGAGGTCGAGCGCATTATCGCATACTGCCAAAGCCACACGATACAGAATGGCGGATTGTTTGAGGTTTATCCCGGTCCGGACGGCTTAATGAAAATGGTGGTCGTCAATTCCTCTCCGGAAGATGAACCGCTGGATAAGTTTCGTCCTCTGGGAGCTTTTTACTGCAATTACCTCGGTCCCGGCATTATCTCACTGGAAGAGGAAGACCCCCACC
>Ga0233428_1003809_pt1 | contig 12260 bp, 13 predicted proteins | sample SI_118_April2016_4_FD_179890 | JGI IMG/M metagenome (GOLD analysis project Ga0233428, IMG submission 179890) | Seawater microbial communities from Saanich Inlet, British Columbia, Canada - SI_118_April2016_120_MG | ecosystem: Environmental > Aquatic > Marine > Inlet | place: Canada: British... | reverse complement strand
AGTTAAATATTTCCCGAATCATCGTTAGTAAATCTTTAACTTTAATCTGCTGATTTCCCGTAATGATTAAATGCTTGTTTATATGTTTATTATCTAAAGCAACAACAGATAATCGAGCAGCATCTTTAACATGTATGTATTCCCGTAATTCTTCCCCATCCCCTCTTCTGATAATTTTCTTTTCTTTGATTGCATGGGTTAAAAAACTACGAATTGCATTAAAATCATTTGCACGTGGTCCATATAATGACCCAAATCTCAAAATAGTATAATCAAGGGAAAATTCTTTTTGGTATTCTTCAATAATTTTTTCACAAGCCTGTTTGGATACACGATAAAAACTGCCTAATTCACTATATACATAAATAGTACTGGCAAACATAATTCTATGCACATTATTTCTTCTAGCAACCTCCAAAATATTTTGGGTCCCAATAATATTATTATGTATTGTCATAGTTGGGTCATTACTCGATGAACCAATATCTGCTTGTGCCGCAAAGTGAAAAACATATTGGCAACCTTTGATTGCTTTTACTATATCATCAAGGTTTAGTATATCTCCAATGTATTCTTTTTGGGATTCGGTCTTATACTTTGATGGCACAGCATCGAATAGAATAACTTGATAACCTTGCTCATCTAAAGCATCAGCTATATGACTGCCAATAAACCCCGAACTACCGGTAACTAATACTTTTTTATTCTTCATTTAATCCTCTAATAAGGTTTTCCACAGCTTCTATTTCCATTTGAACTCGTAGCTCTTTGGCATAAGAACCAATGTGTGGTGTAAGAATAACATTATCAAGTTTTGACAATGGTCCGAAATAAGGCTCATTATTAAAGACATCCAGGCCGGCACCCATAATTCTCTTCTCTTTTAATGCTATATAAAGTGATTCTTCATCAATTATTTCACCTCGAGACGCATTAATTAATATACTATCTGGTTTCATTTTACTAATTTGTGCTGCATTCATTAATTGATTGGTTTCATCCGTTAAATTAAGATGGATAGAAATGATATCTGACTCTGATAGTAAAGTATCAAGGTCACAGTAATTCACACAATGGTTTTTTGCAAACTGTTCATTTTGGAATAAATCAAATGCCATTATATTAAAATTAAATCCTTTTACCAATTTGACTAAAGTTTTCCCAATAGCACCCAACCCAATAATACCAAGTGTTTTTCCATGCAAAAGATTTCCCATCTCTTTTTTCCATGTACCTGATTTTAAAGTATTATTTTGATGACTTATTTTTCGCACCAAATCAAGCATGAGACCTAAAACCAATTCAGACACCGCTAACGCAGGTGTAGTTTGTGTTTTATATACTTTGATGTCCATCCCTTTAGCTGTTTCTAAATCTATATTATCCATACCCACACCTAGACGGGATATAACTTTTAAATGGGGTAATTGCTGTAATACTTCGTTTGTGTAGGGCTCTGTTCCAGCTATAATACCAGTTGCGTCGTGTGCGTATTTAATTAACTCGTTTGAAGTTAATTTTCGAGATAATGGGTTCAGAACAATTGCATCACCTCCATATTCTAGTCTATTTATTGGTTCATTTGAATGTACGCCAAATGTGGATGTTGCTATAAATATTGAATTATTTTTCATAATAACTGTTCAATTATGTAAAATAGATTAGACAAAACTTTTTGCATGGGAAATATACTTCCTGATATCAACTCTTGTAATATTAAGTAACCAAGGCATAGTATATATAATTACTCCACTTAAAATAATATATAATAATCCGGTTAGAATAACTTGTAATAATTGTGGCGACCCATTCCAAATCAAGAAAGAAACTGATTCTTTGGCAAGAAATCCTGCGATAAGAAAACTACCTATACCAATAAATTGGTAGAAGATTGAAAATTTCCAACCTTGAGACCTAGAAAGCCACCATATTGATAAGTTTACACCAATAAATTGCATTAAAACCATTTTTATAGCCAGCCCTGTTGACGCAAGACCCAGCCCAGGAATAATCACATTTGCTGGAGCTAATAGAAAATATACTGTAATTATAGACAGGGTCATAAAAATCATACCTATTATTGCATGTGGCTTGGTTAGTTCTAATGAATAATACATTGTACCAATTACTTGACCCAAAGACTGGTGAATGGGGTAAAGAAACATAATGGATAAAACGAAAACGCCGCCACTATATGCATCCCCCAGCAACAAATGTATTATTTCCGAAGCCCACGGGACAAGAAAACCGGAAATTACTGCACCAAACATAAAAAGGACGCGATTTGACCGTTCATAAATGCGACGGACCCTCTCTTTATCACCCTGTTCATTGGATTCAGCAACTTCTTTCCAGAGAATCTTAAGGATAGACTGTGTAGCAATCAAACTGATGGCAGCAAAGCGATAACCAATTCCGTAATATGCTTGTTCAATTGCGCCGCCATAATGCTGTAACATCCAAGTATCTGCAAAACCCATTACCAATCCTAAATAAGTATAAGGTAAAAGCGGCAAACAGAACTTTTTATATTCCTGTATAATTTGTTTTAATGTTTTAGTTTCATTAGAATAAGTAAGTGGGAAAGTCCACCAAGCAATTATTGCAACCAATAAAAATTCTATTATAATCAAAATAAAGATTCTTTCTACAGTCAACCTAAAAAAATAATAAAGACCAAGTATTAATAACAAATGGAATGCTGCTACAATAATATTGATAGATTGAACACGGACAGTCAATCGTTGAGATTCGCCAATATGTGATAACATGCCCCAAATTTGTTGTTGAAAAAACACCGCCATAAATGCTAATAAAACTCTTTCTCTAAACTCGCCTTGCCAAATATGCATAATCCAATCATTAGGCGCAAATATCCCTATAAATAGTAGTGATAAAATAAATTGAATCATTAACCAAACCAGATAGGTAATAAAAAACTTTTTTGATTGAAGTTTTTTTGAAATAAAGCTGAAGAAGGCGCTTGAGGTTCCCATATCCAACATAGAACGTAAAGCAGTAAAACTCGCTAAAAGAAATGATAAAATCCCAAAATCTTCAGGTCCTAATCCTCTAGCAATTAATAAGCCTGTAGCAAGTGACAATATTGCTTTAAAGATATTGACTAAAAGCGAAATTATTATTCGTTTATTTGGTGAATTCACTATTCACTAAGAAAATAGTAATATTTATAGATATCTTTTGATATCTTATTCAATTATAGTTTCTTTTTATATCTTCACAATGATCTGCAAAGATTTCCCAAACCGATTTTTCAGGAGTTCCTGTTTCCTTTATATAGTCTTCTTTATAATTTTTATACGAATCATTATCTATTTTCATTTCTGTTTCAAAATCAATTGTACTTTCCTGAGAAATATTTATTGGTGATTTATTAAATACAGTTGAATGAAATCGAATTAATTTTTGATACTTTGTTGAGTATTTTGTTGAAGAAATAAATATTATTGGTTTATTATACAGTACAGCAAAGTTAGTTGCTGTGCTGGCATGAACTATTACAAATTTTGAATATTTCACAAGATTGGTGGTTTCATTATAAATATATTGTCTTTTATTAAATGGATTTCCTTTTTTATGATAATTCGACCTTGGATGTGCAGCAATAATCACTTTAGTGTCAAATTCGGATTTAACTTTGTCAAAAAAACTATTGATATCAGGATAATAATCTTCTGAAGAACAATCTGGCTTTATATTCAAATAATAATAGTCCGGGTGAAAAGGTACGCATTCATCTAGGAAAACTGCATAATCATCACTTACTATCCGTCTAGAGTTTTTATCTTCTTGATTTAAATATAAATCGTAGTCTAAAGTGTGAGCCTTTATTAATTTGGTATTATCATTATTAAGGTCTCTATTACTCTGGTAAGCTTTTTTCCCACCGACAATAATGAAATCCGGAGATATGTGGTCATTGACCTGAATTTGAAATGAGAGCATAAGTTTAGACAATAATAATTTAGGATTTTGAATTGATGATAATATTTTTTCAAATAAATGTCGAGGCCTATTAGGAATTTGACCTACATCTATAAACCCAAAGAATACTTTGTTATTAATTAATTGTTTAAAGATGAATTTAGTATCGGTCCTTAATCCAATTAACATGATTACAATTACATTATTAAGTCTTTCAGATAATTTGTTAAAATCAGATTTATCAGCAATTATTTCATGGTATTTGTATTTTATAGCATCTCGTGGAGAATAATTATGGTACACCTTGCTTCTCAACAGTGGAGTAAAATCCCACACAGACACTTCAAATCCACGTGATTTTAATTGTTCAAAGCCAAATCTTTTATAATCTCTTTGATTAAAAGGTGATTCGACAATGAATAGAATTTTCTTAACCATAATCCATTAGTTTAAAATCAAATCTCTAATAATTTATAATTTACCGTATACTTTAACTACAGCTGCTTTTATTGTATTTATTAATTTTTTTATTTTTTCATCTTTGAATATTACGGGAACATTTAAACAAATACTTCTTCTCAATAAATCACCAGTTTGTTTGTATCTTTCTTCAAGACTCACATTTTCATATTGTTTAAATTGAGGAAGTATGTGACTCCAAGCACCTCCGAAATGCCAATCTATAGCTTCAGGTAATATCTTTGTATCAAACCCATTATCATTTAATATTTTTTCAAATTGTAAAGCTTTTTCATGATTATCTAACGAAAAAATAAGAGTATCACCCTGCGATCCTTCTTCATCATTAAACTTTCTAAATTCAAGACCACGTGAGTTAGAAATATTACTTTTTATGTTATACTTGTTTTCTTTTGCTTTAGAAAGTATAAAATCAATTTTTTTTAATTGAGCAACACCTACAGCAGCGGTTAATTCGCTCATCCGGTAGTTTAAACCTGGATTCCTTCTTGGGTCTTTTCCCCTAGGCAAACCATCAATATGCATATGCCCATGATCAGAATACTCTGCTGCTCTATCATAGCAATCCTTATCATTTGTAATAATAATACCACCCTCTCCTGTATGTAATGTTTTACCAAAATCAAAAGAAAAAGAACCTACTTTACCAAATGTTCCCAATTTCTTACCCTTGTAACTTGCGCCTAAAGATTGTGCAGCATCTTCAACAAGAACTAAATCATTATCTTCGCAAATTTTCATTAATTCATCCATCTTGGGTGCTGACCACATAGGAACAGAAACAATTGCTTTTGTTTTATTTGTGATTAAGCTTTTTACTTCAATTGGGTCTAAATGGTAAGTCTCATCTATATTGGCCAAAATCGGTATTGCGCCCAAGGCCATAATTGTTTCAATTGGTGCAATAAAAGTCCATGCTGTTGTAATTACTTCATCGCCCGGAGATATCCCTACAGAAGCTAAAGCGGAATGAATAGCAGCTGTGCCGGAAGAAACTGCATGGGCATATTTTACACCCATATAATTAGCAAACATTTCTTCAAACTGTCTTGTTTTATAGTTGTTTGGTCCATATCTATAAAGTGTAGTTTTCTCTTTATTAAATAGCTCTTTTATTTCTATTATTTCTTCTTTTCCAATTAATTCAGATCCCGGCATTTTATCTCCTAAATTATTTAATACCTTTGCAAATGATTATTGACTCTGTGTCTATCCAATTGTCGCTTTTATAATTTTTTACATCTATAACATTTTGTATTTTAAAAGGTATTCTATTTAAAATATCTCCTGCATCTGTCATTATCTCCTTACCATATTTTTGATTATCTAAATCATAGTAGGTCTGAATAAAAATTACTTTTACGTTCTGCGTTGCTAGCCTTTTAATTTTATTGAAAAAGGTATCAATATCATATAAAACATACCAAAGTACCTAAGAAATAATTATTAGGTCATAATCACCAGAAAGTTTTTGTGTATTAATAAAATCATCAGCAATAAAATTTATCCCCGGATAATTTTCAATAGCGCTATTAATAGCTGTTTCTGAAATATCTATGGCATCAATATCACTATTCAAAGTCTCATTCAACAAACTTGTAAACCACCCCTTTCCACAGCCAATATCAAGCGTTTTAATATATGCGCACTCTCCCGAAAGCATATTTAAAACTATTTGATTGGATTTATGTAACACTGAATCTTGTAGCCATGGGTCATGACAATGCTGATACATTTTTTCAAATTCGCCAATAAACTCACCGTCAGCAATTACATATTTATGATAATCATTTTCTTTCATATTTAAGAGTAAATCTCTGTTGTCATATAATTAAAGTAAATTGCTTAATACTTGTTCAGCAGAGCTTGTATTAAATGGGATTGGATTACCTGAAAAAGATCCTTGCAGTGCTTTTGACACACTCTTTGCCAAATTATTAATATCACCTTTTAAATAACCATAATCCTTAAGTACAGGTATTTTATGCTTTGTGTAGAGGCTTTCTAATTCGCTGAATAATTTTTTATTTTTTTCTTCTATATCATATCTATCTTCAAATAAGAGTTGATGGTATTCCTTATAGCCATTATTGAGATTCCACTTCATGACCTCTTTTAAAAAAATACCTCCCGCTAAACCATGAGGTATTTTATCTTTTACTCCAAAGTAGTATGCGAACCCATTGGTCGGGCCATCACCTGAGTTCATTAATGCAGTCGTACCACAAAGGCTACCAATTGCCAAATCTATTCTAGATACTGGATCATTTATATCCTTCTTTAACAAAAAATTAATAGTGTTCTTGAAACCTTCAATAGAAAACATCTTACTAAGCGGAGTGCTTTTTACAGATCCAAAGCTGTCCACACAATGAACCAGACTATCCATTGCAGATGAAATAACTGCACTATTGGGCGCTGACATAGTCAATAAAGGGTCAATAATAGTTTTGGCAGGAAAATTTTTTTGACTGTTTATACCCAATTTTCTTCCTTCATCATCATCAATAAAGACTGCATTGTAACTAACCTCACTACCACTACCAAAGATAGTAGGTATTGTAATTAATGGAAGAGGATTGTTTATATTTTCCGGGAAACCTTTTAAGGATAGTGCGGACACATCGTTATTAAGCAATAGTGCAACACCTTTACCCAGATCCATTGTACTACCACCGCCAATAGCAATAATTATGTCTGGTTTGTTCCTTTCAAACTCACTTCTTTTTTGTTCAAGATACTGATAAGTTGGCTCACCCTTCAATTCATTAATAATGTTTACACATTTGGGATATTTTTTATTAATCACTTCCAAATTTTTAGTGAAATAACTATTATTATTTAAATTTGAGTCAAAAATAATCCCAGGTCTTATTGAACCAAATTTTTCAATGAATAGACAAGTATTTTCAAACATACCTAGCCCAAGTGAAATATCAGTTGATAAAAAAAAATTAATTATTTCCATATGAACTCACTTTGTATTTCTTCATGTAAAATTCTATTAGATCAACTTCTGTAATCGAATCCAATTCCCAAGTCTGCCAAAACTCCATCTTATACGATGATATTTTCCCACCTAATCGATTGTTATATTTTTTTAATATTCCTGGTTTAAATATATAAATGGACCCATTTTCAATATAATTTGTAAACATGTCTTGTCTTCTAACTCTGTTATGATAATCAAAATTCATACTTTCCCATTCTCCATTTTCTTCTTTCCACAAGGTTAGGTCTTCCGGAATCGTAACAGAAAAAAGAGAGTCTGATCCTGTATCTAAAAATGTTTCGATTGCATTATCAATATCATTTTTTTTCCTGAGTGGCGATGTGGCTTGTAGGAAAACAATAATATCAGGACTCATATTAAATTTTCTATTTAAGATATCGATTGAATGAATTAATGCCGATTCAGAAGAAGCTCCATCACCACTTAAATTTTTTGGTCTTTCAATTATGGTAGCACCGCTATTTTTAGCGACATTCATTATATCATCATCATCAGTAGAAACAATAATCTTATCGATATATTTTGATATTTTTGCCTGTTCAATCGTCCATTCTATCAAAGGTTTTCCAAAAATTGGATATATATTTTTATTTGGCAACCCTTTTGAACCGCCTCGAGCAGGTATTATCGCTACAATTTTTTTAGAAGATATATCTAACCTCTCAATTTTTTCATAATAGGCTTTTCAGATTCTGTTATAATTTTTTCTGATTTTCCTAAAACCTTATGAACATCATTTAATCTTTTTTGCAATAAATCCATAGCATGTACTTCTAAACTGGATCCATGGTCAGTACCCCACATATTATGATTTAGAGTTACATGTCTTTCTATAATTTCAGCACCCATAGCAACGGCTAACACTGAAGGCTCAAGATCAAACTCATGGCCTGAGTAGCCGATAGGACAATTATATTTTTCCTTCATGGTTGGAATAACATTAAGATTTAATTCATTAATGGGGGCTGGATAAGTTGAATTACAGTGTAGGATTGCATACTCGCAACCCTTATTCTCAAGAAGGTTCACAGCATTATCTATAATTTTCCATGTCGACATTCCAGTGCTAATAATTATTGGAATTTTTGTATCAGCTGCTGAACTAATTAATTCTAGATTAGTTATAAGAGCTGAAGGGATTTTTATAAATGGTACGCTGTAATTTTTTATAAAGTTAAGACTGTCATGATCCCATACCGAAACTGTCCACGACAGAGGTTTTACTTTACAGTAGTCATCTATAATATCATATTCAGGTTTCTCAAATTCAACCTTATACTTATATTCAATATAAGTCATTTCACCCCATGGTGTATCACGTTTAAGGAGCTTCTGATGTTCTGGAACACAAATATCAGGATTTCTTTTTTGGAACTTCGCACAATGCCAACCACAGGCATTAGTTGCATCTATTAATTTTTTAGCAATATTCATGTCTCCATTATGGTTAATGCCTATCTCAGCTATAAGATAAGGTTCATCTGAAATGCTTATTTTTTTAAAAAAATCACTCATTTATTAACCCTTCTTTTAAAATTTCATATAACTCTCTGACAACACCTTCTCCACCCTTCACTTTCAAAGTATGGTTTGATAATTCTTTAATACTATTATGCGCATCGCCCGGACAAAATGAATGTCCTACAATTTCCATGGCTTCCTTGTCGTTTATATCATTACCTACATATGCAACATTTTTTAGATCTAAATCATTTTTTTTACAATATATTTTTAAAGCCTCTTTTTTATTTTCAACACCTTGCAAACAATTTATCCCAAGTTTATTTGCTCTTGTGGTAACAACAGGGTTAGTCTCAGTTGAAATGATGATTTGTTCAATCCCAAGAATCTTTATTTCTGACACACCAAGTCCATCTGCACGATTTACCTGCACTGTTTCATTACCATTTTGGCTTAAATAGACTTTGTTATTTGTCATTACACCATCAAAGTCATAAACTATAAGTTCAAGTTTAAATTTGCTCAAAATAAAATTTCTAATTATTTAGAATTGAAGCTTCAATTGATTCACACAAAATATGCTCTACTAATAGATGTCCTTCTTGTATCCGCTGAGTATTATTACTAGGAATACATATCCGAATATCACCAAGGTCTTTCATTTTACCAGCAGTTTCTCCAGTCAGGATAATTATTTTCATTTTTTTCAAATTTGCACTATGAATTGCATTGATTACATTTTTTGAATTACCACTGGTCGAAATTGCTACAAGGACATCTCCTTCTTTTCCCAAACCGTCAATTTGGCGTGAAAAAATAGTTTCATAAGATGTATCATTTGCCCAGGCAGTAATAAAAGATGTGTCAGTAGTTAAGGCAATTGAAGGGATTGGTTCCCTATCATGCGAAACTAATCCACCCATTAATTCTGCAGCCATATGCTGCGCATCTGCCGCAGAACCACCATTTCCACACCATAAAATTTTATTACCATTTTTAACAGCTGAAATTGATAAGTCAGAAGCTTCTTTAATATCTGCAACGCACTGGTCCAACATTTTAACCAATACAGTATTGTTTTCTTGTATTATTAATTTTACGTCATTCATACCATATCATCCTTTATAAATATTCGAATACCACTAAGAAGTAACTGCGGTTACTTCCATTTTTAGCGGACAAGATTTTTAAATCATTAAATATTTTATTAACCATTATTTTTCAAAAACCAATCATATGTCATTCTCAGTCCATCAATAAGATCAGTGTAACTTTTCCAGCCAAAATAATTAACCCTTGAAGAATCCAACAACTTTCTCATTGTACCATCTGGTTTGGAAATATCATACTTTATTCTACCTTTATATCCACTAATATTACTAATAAGATTAGTGACATCTCCGATTGAAATCTCCTCGCCCGAGCCAATATTTATATGTGATGTGTTCTGACTGTGAATATCTTTAGCATTAATATTTTCTAAAATAAAAATACAGGCATTGGCTAAATCATCTACATGCAAAAACTCTCTTAACGGCTTTCCAGTACCCCACACTTCTACAAATGGTAAATTTGATTTTTTAGCTTCGTGAATTTTTCGGATTATGGCCGGGATAACATGAGAAGATTCCAAGTCAAAATTATCATGAGGTCCATAAAGATTAGTCGGCATAGCCGATATGAAATTTGCACCATATTGCCTGTAATAGCTTTCACACATTTTTATGCCAGCTATTTTTGCAATGGCATAGGGTTCATTGGTCTGCTCCAACTCCCCCGTTAATAAATATTCTTCCTTCATGGGTTGGGGGCAATCTCTCGGATAAATGCAGGAACTGCCTAAAAATAATAGTTTCTTAACACCATGTACATAAGATTGATGTATTACATTATTTTGAATCTGAAGATTATCATAAATAAATTCAGCCCTATACGTATCATTAGCCAGTATTCCCCCCACCTTTGCTGCAGCTAAAAAAACATATTCCGGTTTTTCTTTTTTAAAAAATGCTTCTACTTGGGCTTGATTTCGGAGATCCAATTCCTTGGATGATCTTCCAATGAGATTGGTATAGCCTTTGGATTCAAGATTACGCCAAATAGCAGAACCAACCATCCCATTGTGACCAGCTACATATATCCTTAATTTTTTTTTAATAACCATGTCTTTTGACTTTTTCCCAATCAGATTGAATCATTTTTTTTACTAATTTTTTAAATGGCATCTTTGCTTCCCACCCCAATTTTTGTTTTGCTTTTGTAGCATCACCTAATAAAGTTTGAACCTCTGTTAGACGAAAATATTTTGAATTAACTTCGATAATAATCTTCCCTGTTTTACTATCTATGCCAATTTCATTTTCATTCTCTCCTTGCCATTCAATGATAATATCCAATTCTTCAAAAGATAATTCTACAAACTCTCTAACAGTATGCTGCTCACCAGTTGCTAAAATATAATCATCGGGTTTATCTTGCTGAAGCATCCTCCACATACCTTCACAATACTCTGGAGCATATCCCCAATCACGCATGGCATTTAAGTTTCCCAATAATAATTTTTCCTGTAATCCTTCTTTTATTCGTGATGCAGCTCTAGTTATTTTTCTAGTTACAAAAGTCTCTCCACGTCTTGGGGACTCGTGATTAAATAAAATTCCGTTACTAGCGAATAAACCATAGGCCTCTCTGTAGTTCACTATTATCCAATAACCATAGAGCTTTGCTACTCCATATGGAGATCTAGGATAAAAGGGGGTTTTTTCTGTTTGAGGAGATTCTTTAACTTTACCAAATAGCTCACTAGTTGAAGCTTGGTAAAATTTAGTTTCAAGACGATTTTCTCGTATAGCATCTAAAAATCGCAATGTTCCTAATGCATCTACTTGTGCTGTGTAGTCTGGCACTTCAAAAGAAACTTGGACATGGCTTTGTGCTGCCAAATTATAAATTTCATTTGGCTCAATTTTTTCCAGTATACGATTTAAATTGCTAGCATCTGTTATATCACCATAATGGAAAAAAAATCGATTTTTATATTTCTTATCATTGATGATATGATCTATTCTACCGGTATTAAAAGAACTGCTTCTTCGAATAAGGCCATGAACTTCATAACCTTTTTCAAGAAGTAATTCCGCTAAATAAGAGCCATCCTGACCTGTAATGCCAGTAATTAGTGCTTTTTTTATATTTGTATTCATGCTTGAAAGACTTTACTTGTTTTTCTAAACTTATTTCTTGTATCGACTATTAAACTTGATTCATTTAATAATAAATCATAATCAAAATCATCATGATCTGTTGCAAGAAGTACTAAATCAAATGATTTAATATTTTCAGCCGAAAGTTCTACACTTTT
>Ga0233428_1003808_pt1 | contig 12262 bp, 9 predicted proteins | sample SI_118_April2016_4_FD_179890 | JGI IMG/M metagenome (GOLD analysis project Ga0233428, IMG submission 179890) | Seawater microbial communities from Saanich Inlet, British Columbia, Canada - SI_118_April2016_120_MG | ecosystem: Environmental > Aquatic > Marine > Inlet | place: Canada: British... | reverse complement strand
GGCACCATTCCCTCGGTATCCCCGGCACGAATACGCTGATAGCGGCTCACTACATGGAGGATATTGAGTAACTGACGCTTATACTCATGCATCCGTTTCACCTGCACATCAAATAGTGCCTGGTCAGAAACCTCAATATCCAGACGTTGCTGAATCAGTGCGACCAGACGCTGTTTATTGGCCAACTTGACCTGCTGTAGTGCGTGAAAGAAATCTGTCTGACACTGATTGTCCTTACACTTATCTGAGAGCCCGTCCAACTGTTCCAGCTCCCTCACCCAACCCTCGCCCAGGCTGCTACTCAATAGCTCACAAAGCCCGGTATTCGACTCCAACAACCAGCGCCGGGGGGTGATGCCATTGGTAATATTGGTAAACCGATCGGGGTAGAGGGCATCAAAATCTGAAAATAGCCGAGAGCGAAGTAACTCGCTATGAAGTTTTGCCACGCCATTGACCCGTTGACTCCCCACAATTGCCAGATGGGCCATACGTACCCGCTGATGATCCTCATCAATAAGTGACATCCCCCGCTGTTTACCTAGGTCTCCGGGGAAGTGGTGTCTCACCTCCTCGATAAAGAGCAGGTTAATCTGGTAGATCAGCTCCATGTGACGTGGCAGCAGGTGCTCCAACATACTGACGGGCCAGCTCTCCAGTGCCTCTGACAACAGGGTGTGGTTGGTATAGCAGAAGAGGCGACGCGCCACCTTCCAGGCCTCCTTGAAACTGTAGTGATGGTGATCGATCAGTTGATAGAGAATCTCCGGAACCGCCAGTGCAGGATGGGTATCATTGAGCTGGATGACCACCTTGTCTGCGAGTCCATCCAGAGTATTGTGGTCACGCAGGTGACGGGCCAGAATATCCTGAAGTGAGGCACTGACAAAGAAATATTCCTGCTTCAGGCGTAACTCCTGACCTACAAAAGTACTGTCATCCGGGTAGAGTGTTTTTGCTAGGTTCTCACTAATGGTCTTCTCCTTCACCGCATCCATGTAGTTACCCTGATTAAAGGTATGGAGATCAAAGTCCCGCGAGGCCCGCGCCGACCAGAGCCGCAGATTACCAACCGTCTCTGAGCCATACCCACTCACCAGGTTATCAAAAGCCATCGCGACCAGATCCTCTGACTCTACCCAGTGACTCACCTCCTCTCCACTCTCGTCCTGGAAACGGGTCACACGCCCATAGAAGCGGATAGGGTAGAGAATACTGGGACGGGCATATTCCCATGGGGTACCATAACGGAGCCAGTCCTCGGGGTGCTCATACTGCTCACCGTGCTCGATCTGTTGGGTAAAGAGACCAAATTCATAACGGATGCCATAGCCATAACTCGCATAGTTGTGGGTGGCCAGACTGTCGAGAAAACAGGCGGCCAGACGCCCTAACCCCCCGTTACCCAGCGCCGGATCAACCTCTTCGTCTCTCATTGCCTCAAGATCAACCCCAAGCTCATCCATCGCAGCCTCTGCACTATCGAGTAGACAGAGGTCATGCAGAACCTTGTAGAGCTGCCGTCCGGGGAGATACTCCAGGGAGAGATAGTAGACACGACGCACATCCAGTCGGTGGTGGTGACGGGCAGCGCGAATAAAGAGCTGGTTCATTGCGCCTCGCAACAGATAGGCCAGGGCGTAAAACCAATCTCTGGATGTGGCAAAAAGTGGGTCCTTGCCCTCAATCTTCACCATCACATCCACTAACTGTGCCTGTAATATCTTAGGGTTCTGCAACAGCTCGCGCAGATCCTCATTCAGTTCTGCCCCAAGGCAGCTCGCTGAAACATTCTCAATAGGTTGTCTTAGTTCATCATCGCTCATTTCATGCTACCTGTATCCGTGGGTAATAGTTGTTGATAGACCGCTTTGTACTGCTTTGCAGAGCGGCTCCAGTCCAGTGCCCTCCCCATCGCATACTGTTGCCTCTCTCTCCAGGCGGCCTGATCCTGAAAGGCATCCAGCACCTGATTCATTGCTCCTCGCAGACTCTCTACGCTCACCTCTTCAAAGAGGAATCCACTCTGTTCGTCAACCGTATCGGCCAACCCCCCGGTTTTTCTCACTAACGGCAGTGCGCCATAGCGCAATGCATACATCTGGGTCAAGCCACAGGGCTCAAAGCGGGAGGGTACCAATAGCACATCTACACCCGCCACCAGTCGATGAGCCAGCGGCTCACTGTAACCAACCCATACCGCCAACTGTGTCGGCCACTGCTGCTGCATCTGTCGTAACTGCTGTTCCAACAGTGGCATGCCACTCCCCAACACCACCAGTTGAGCGCCTGACTCCAGTACCTCAGGCAGCGCTGCAAGCAGCAGATCAACCCCCTTCTGAGGCACCAACCGACTCACCAGGCCAAATAGAGGCACTCTGGGCTCAGTAACCGGCAGCCCCATCTCTATCAGGAGTGGGGCTCTATTCCGGTCTCGCTCATCAAGCCGCTCTTTATCAAAAGGAGCCGCGATATCCGGATCATGCTGTGGGTCCCATATTCGGGTATCGATACCATTGAGAATCCCCACCAGCTGCTCTCTCCGGTCGGAGAGCAGTCCATTCAACCCCTCCCCCATCTCCTCACTCTGAACCTCCAAGGCATAAGTGGGGCTCACAGTCGAGAGTCGATCCGCATAGTAGAGCCCTCCCTTCAACATCGAGAGCTGCTGGTGATACTCCAGCCCATGCATATCGTAGAAGTGATCTGGGAGGCCAATCTCGCTCATCAGGGTTTTCGGAAAGAGCCCCTGATACTGTAGGTTATGGATTGTGAACAGGGTAGCGGGACGACTCGCCCCCCACTGGCGCAACCAGACCGGCACCAACCCACTCTGCCAATCATTGAGATGTATGAGGTCTGGATACCACCCTGTCAGTCGCCCGGTAACCCCCAACAGCGCGGCAACCCGGGAAAAGAGCGCAAAGCGGAGACCATTATCGACCCAGTCTACCCCTTGCTGATCCTGATAGGGGCCACCGGGTCTGTCAAAGAGTACGGGGCAATCGACCAACCAGATCGATAACGGCAGTGCATGGCTCACCCCCTGAAGTACCCTCACCTCCCCCATCCCCAACTGGTCACCCAGAGAGATCAGTGGCTCCACGGTATCAAGATGATCCAAGACCTGACGATAAGCGGGGATCAGAAGGCGCACATCTACCCCTTCTGCGACCAACGCCTGTGGCAAGGCGCCCGCCACATCTCCCAGCCCCCCCGTTTTCACCAGGGGGTGGGCCTCTGAACTGACAAACAGTACTCTCATCGCAGACAACAGACTCCGGCGGCTAAATAATTGCGCAGATCATACCTGAACACCCTGTTAAATTCGATTGATCCTCTCTCTACAGGGGCACAAATTATCCGAGATATCACAATAGCAGGGGATACGGCATAATAGCCTGCACCGAAGCTTCCAATAAAACCCCTCCCCACCACAAAAATACGCTATGCATTTTTCTCTTTCCACACTACTCAAACTGTGGAACAAATGGTTTACCCGGAGCGATGAACAGACCCGGCTCAACGAGACACTTGAGCAGTTGATCCCACTCATCGATCCCTTACTGCTGCACACATCCGGGTATCCAACCCTCTACCGGGGTGCCATCCAGCAGGCCAGCCAGTATGTGGATCAACTCACGACTCAGACACCCGGCCCGATTCAGCTGGTCGCCAAAAACTTCACCTCAGATCCACTGATACGTGCCCTCTTTCCCTCTCCCCAGCTGCTGGAGGAGAATCTTCGTCTCAGCATCGCGATGAGAGAGTATCAGCCCGTACAACCAGGAAAACAGCAGCTCTTTGCGGTGATGGGGGTTCGCTGGAGTCGAAATCTGCGCTATGGAATAGAGCGCTCCGGGGAGATCATCCAGAGCAGTGTCCCCCAACAGACCATTGACTTTAAAGACCACACCTTTACCCTTCCCGCTTCCACAGAGGTTGAGGCTCGCCAACTGCTGCGTGACCACTTTCTCAGCCGTTTGGGCAACCGGGTCAAGGAGCAGATTCAATCACTCAAGGAGCAGCGGGATCAACTCTATCTACTGGGCAAACGCAAAGAGAATGCGCTGCGAAAATCAGACCAGCCAGCGCAGCCGGAAAAAGTGGAAGAGATAGACCGCCTCTGGGACTCCTGGAGAGCGCTTAACCGCCAACTGGATACCGACCACGCTATTGACCACTTTAACTCTGTGATGTACAGCCCTTCCGACCATCTACAACTGGAGCCTTATCAGCTCTCCATCGACCCAATGGGGGTTGAACGCCCGCCTGATGAGGGGGGCAGTACACTCAATCTGATGGAACTTCATGGGGGTGACCAGCGTATCTGGACCATTATGTTGGTACAGTTCCCCTGGCAGCGCCCCCCGTCAACCGATGATCAGATACAGCAAGCCTACCGTTGGCTGGCCATTTCATAATTTTTTAAGGAGCCCCTTGATGACCACACCTGATAGCCCCCCCCAAACTGTCTACTCCTTCCATGATGGTGATGGAAAAAACCGACAGCTGCTTGGTGGAAAAGGAGCCAACCTCTGTGAAATGACCCAGATTGGTCTCAATGTCCCCCCTGGTTTTGTGATTACCACAGAGGCCTGCCTGGAGTACCTCTCCTCCGGTACCGAGTCTCACCAGAGACGCCATCTCTCCACAGCGGTGATGGATGAGGTACGCACCCATATCACAGCGCTTGAAAAGGAGAGTAGCAAGAGGTTTGGAGACCCTGAAAACCCCTTGTTGGTCTCTGTCCGCTCGGGTTCAGCGCTCTCAATGCCGGGGATGATGGATACCATCCTCAACCTGGGGCTCAACCAGGAGACCCTGCAGGGGCTGATCCAGCAGACCGGGGATGCCCGTTTCTGCTATGACGCCTATCGCCGTTTTATCCAGCTCTTTGGTCACGTTGCACTACGTATCTCCGATGAACTCTTTGACCAGGCCTTTCGTACGATCAAACAGCAGCAGGGCATCAACAGTGATATGGAGCTCACTGCCGAGGCACTTGAGCAGATCTGTACCCGTTTTCTCAACATCGTTGAACACCACCTGGGAGAGCCTTTTCCCGAGGATCCCATGAAACAGTTGGAGATCGCAATCAAGGCCGTTTTTGGCTCCTGGATGGGAAAACGGGCCATCGACTATCGTCGGGAGTTTAATATCACCCCGGATATGGCCAACGGCACCGCTGTAAATATTGTCACCATGGTCTTTGGCAACCGTGGCAATGATAGCGCTACCGGTGTGGGTTTCACCCGTAACCCCGGCACAGGGGAAAACCAGCTATTTGGTGAGTATCTAACCAATGCACAGGGTGAGGATGTGGTGGCCGGTATCCGTACCCCAAAACCAATCACCGAACTGGAGCAGGAGATGCCTCGCCTCTATGGTGAGCTACAGGCGCTCCGTACCCGACTGGAACAGCATTACCACGAGATACAGGATTTTGAGTTCACTATCGAACAGGGGGTGCTCTACTGCCTTCAGACCCGGAATGGAAAGATGAATGCCCAGGCGATGGTCAAAACCTCTATCGATCTGGTGAAAGAGAGACTGATCAGTCGTGAGCAGGCACTACTACGCATCCAGCCCGAGATGCTGGAGCAGATGCTATTCCCTCGCATTGACCCCACGACCAGTACCCAACCCGTAGCCCGTGGCCTACCTGCGTCACCCGGAGCGGCCTCTGGTCAGGCGGTGTTTGATGCCGATCGGGCAGAGCGTCTAGGGCGCACGGGTACGCCAGTCATATTGATTCGCGAGGAGACCAAACCGGAGGATATTCATGGCTTCTTTGCCTCACAGGGTATCCTCACCAGCCGTGGAGGAAAGACCTCTCATGCCGCCGTGGTCGCTCGTGGGATGGGAAAACCCTGCGTCGCAGGAGCCGAGGAGATTACCGTCGATATCCGCAAGCGTGAGGCCACTGTGGGCGCACATACCATCTGTGAGGGGGATACCATCACCCTGAACGGCAGCAGTGGGGGGGTCTATCTGGGCGAGGTCCCCATGGTTGAGGCCGAGTTCACGGATGCGCTGAAAAATCTTCTGGAGTGGGCTGATGAGGCCTCTCGACTGCAGGTGATGGCAAATGCCGATAGCCCACAGGATGGGGCTCGAGCACTGAAATACGGTGCAATGGGAGTGGGTCTCTGTCGTACTGAGCGGATGTTCAACGCGACCGATCGACTACCCATTGTGGTAGAGATGATTGTTGCCGAGGATGAGAAACAGCGTCAACTAGCACTCGATAAACTACTACCGATCCAGCGTGATGATTTTTCATCACTATTCCGGGTAATGTCTCCCCACCCTGTCACCATCCGACTGTTGGATCCTCCCATCCATGAGTTCCTCCCCTCTCCGGAACAGCTACAGTATGACCTACAGCAGCTGAGACAACTGAGAGGCACCGTCTCCGGAATGAATATCCTTGCGAACACGGTACAGAACCTTTTTCCCGCTGACCAGCTCCCCCATGTACAGACACTGGCCGAAAGTCACCTAGTGGATGAGGCGATTCAGCAAAAGGAGACGATGCTCAATAAGGTTAACCTGCTCCATGAGGTCAATCCGATGCTGGGTCACCGTGGAGTACGTCTCGGTATCACCTATCCAGAGATCTACACCATGCAGATCCGTGCAATTCTGGAGGCTGCCGCAACCTGTATGCAGGATGGGGTTCCCATTGAACCAGAGATTATGGTTCCACAGGTCAGTACCGACAAAGAGCTGCGCCGTATCAAACAGTATGTAGATGAGGTTCAGCAGCAGGTAGAGGCACAGTACAAGGTTAAACTGAAATTCAAATTTGGCACCATGATTGAGGTCGTTCGGGCCTGTATGCGTGCCGATTCCCTGGCCCAAAATGCGGAGTTTTTCTCATTTGGTACCAATGACCTCACCCAAGCCACCTTCTCCTTCTCTCGTGAGGATGCAGAGAACAAATTTCTGCCCATGTATAACGAGAATAAGATCCTCCATGACAATCCATTTGAGGTACTTGATACAGAGGGGGTTGGCAAACTGATGAAGCTGGCGTTGCAGTGGGGGCGTGAGACCAAACCGGAGCTCAAGATTGGTATCTGCGGAGAGCATGGGGGGCACCCTGCTTCCATCCGCTTCTGTGACCAGATCGGGCTCGATTATGTATCCTGCTCTGCCCCCAGAGTTCCGATTGCAAGACTGGCCGCCGCACATTCGGCACTATTGGAGAGCTAGTACCCCAATAGCCCCTCCACCACAAAAAAGCCCTCAACTTGAGGGCTTTTTTACAGTGCAGAAAGAGTCGTGACTATCTCCAATAAGGATAAGGCTGCTGTGCCATCGGGGGCGCCATCATCGGGGGCATGGCTGGTGCAAACGGTACTGGGCCTCCCATCGGGGCAGCTGGCTGCCAATTATTAGGATAGGGAGCATAGCCCTGAGGTGCAGCAGGGGCACTAAAATAGCGTGGCTGGTTATAGTTATCACCATAGTAACGGGCATCCGAACGAGCCCGGGTCTTTGAGCGAGCACGATTATCCCCGCTCCCTTTCCCATCTCCATGCGCCTTACCCTTCAACTGGGTATCCACATTCAGATCCCACTCCACATCGGTATTGAGGTCACTCATGGCATCCCCCATCCCCATGCTATCCGCCATCGAGTCCATTGCACCCCAGCCATTTTCCCCGCCAAATGGGCCGCGACCATCCTTGCTGCCCCAACCAAACGGAGCAAGGGGGTGATCTGACTCTCCCCCCCGTTTCCAGCCATCGCTCATATCCCAATCTTTTGGGTTCCAGAAGGCGTATGCAGAGCCGGCCAGCGCCAAACCTGCCACCCATGCTGTGGTTAGTGCCACTCTCTTTACCATTGTATTCATATCCATTCGCCTTTTTCTGAATGCTCAGCAGTTAATATTCAATAAGATACCCGAAAATTCAACCATTATCCCACCGGCTTTACCACAGGATTTTCCTGTTTAATCCAGCCTGTAATCCCTTTTTCTACATTATAAACCTGTTTCCAGCCCAGCTCTTTGACCAGTGCCTGTGCCAACCTGGCCGTCCGGCTTCCGGTTCTGCAGATGATCACCACCCGCTCCTCTGGCTTGAATCGCTGCAAAAATTTTTCACTGAATTGTGGGTGAATTCCCCCTCGTTTGGTGAACGCAGTAATCATCTCGGAACCCTCAACGACCCCGGTCTGCTTCCACTCCTCCGGGCGGCGAATATCCACCAGGGTTACCTTCTCCTCCTTTAGAAGTGCTTTCAATTCACTATTATCAATATTGGTGTAGCGAGCAATATCGAGCAGCTCCACATCAAATAGTAGCGTTGAGTTGGCCGGAATCACCGAAACGGATCGGCTCCCATACCCCATCTCGGGTGGCACCACCAATTTACGTTGCTCTCCCCGCTTCATCCCTTTGACCCCATGATCCCATCCGGAGATCACCTCCCCCGCGCCCAGGGTGAAGGTAAACGGTCTATTCCGGTCCCTGCTGGAGTCAAATTTTGTCCCATCGGTCAGCGTGCCCGTATAGTGGACTGAGACAACATCCCCAAAGGCTGCGGCCTCACCCTGCCCCTGCTGAATGGTGGTCACCTCAAATCCAGCCGTTATCTCCCCCACCGCATTACCGCTGTCTGAGCAGCTCACCAACACAATCGTCCACAACAAAATTACAACCGCTCTAAACATCCTTTTGCTCCATAAAAATTCCTGCCACAGATTCTATCTCCTCCCTCCATAGATTGATAGACAATATCCACAACTCACTGTTGCTATGCATACGCCAAGAAACAGACCACCTGAACTCCACAAAAAAACCGCCAACGTGGGCGGCTTTTTTGCCTACTCTGATGCTTTACCAAGAGGCATCAGGACTCATCCAGATAACAGCGCCCCTCATAGGTACTCTGCTTACGTGGGCGCTCCCCCATCTCTTTGTGACGAATCTCACCACGTACTACCCCGGTATGGGCCTCAATCATGCTCTTTTCAAGAGTCACAAGCTCATCATCCAGCTTGCCCCGAAAGCGATAGATCGATGCCTGAGGATTAATCACCCACTCCTCATAGCTTGTATACTCCTCATCATCACTCACATTTTTATCGCGTGTGCTTTGAGCTGGAACCACGACCTTGACATCTGCGGTGTGAGTCACCTCACCGCTGTACTGATCGATCTCATTAATATCACAGCTTAGCTTAGTCTCCGCCTCTACTCCAGCCACCACTGTTAACAACATCACCCCTACTATTTTTCTCATTATTATTTTCTCCATCCTAGGTTCTTTCCTTGAGTGCCCCACACTATAACCAAAACCGATGATCATGCAACACCTATCCTTCCACACTCACCAACAATCTACGCTCTACTACTGATACCACCGCCCTCCATAAGCTAAGCCTATAACCAAATCACCTCAACAGGTTACATGGAGCATAATTATGAAAAGTATTGTTACAGCTATCGCTCTCTCCGCTTTTTTCAGTCGTATTAGCAACGAAAGTGGCTATGGTACCGGCTCTTTTTCATCCCCGAGCAAGAGCCACAAGATCACCCGTAGCAGAATAAAGACCGCCGTGTAGTAGAGTGCTGGCAAAATCAGGATCAAGGGCAGCCCCAGCAGGATCTCAACCAGTGCGGGTGCTCTGGTCATCTCCTCCAGTGCCCCCTGCTCAATGAGCACCCACCAGAACCAGTAGAGTACGCCAGCCCCTCCTACCCCCTCTCCTATCCGCTGCAGGGCTGGAGGGAGCTGTAGTGCGCGAAACTGCTCCAGTGTCACTGTCTCCCCCCTTTTCCTAAAAACTCGGCAATACGCGTTACCCCAACCCTTAACTGCTCCATTGAGGTGGTATAGGCAAAACGGACCCACCGCTCTGGATGGCTGAGGGAGAAGTCTTTACCCGGAGTAATGGCAACTCCGGCCTGTTCCAGTAGATCCATCGCAAACTGACTGCTATCTTCGCTCAAATGGCTACAATCCGCGTAGAGGTAAAAGGCCCCTTCCGGCCTCTCTTCGAGCACGAACCCCAGTGCCACCAACCTCTGGTAGAGAAAGTCACGTCGACGCATAAACTCATCCCTTCGTTGGCGCAGGATCACCGCTGTTTCCACGCTCAACGCCTCCAGAGCCGCATACTGGGAGGGGGTGGGTGGTGCAAGAAACAGGTTTTGTGCCAATCGATCCAGCCCATCCATCGCTGCCTCCGGGGCCACCAACCACCCCAGCCGCCAACCGGTCATTCCGTAATATTTCGAGAAGCTGTTGACCACAAAAGGTTCTCCCGGAAGATCCAGCGCCGTATGTTCTTCACCACCATAAGTGAGGCCGTGATAAATCTCATCAACAATCAGTGCGCCACCCTCTGCGGCAACAAACTGTGCAATCCCCTCCAACTCCGCCTTAGCGATCATGGTTCCGCTGGGGTTGGAGGGGGAGGAGATCATCACCACCCGGCTGCGTTCGCTCCAGTGCTGTTGTACCAACGCCGTGGTGAGCTGAAAATGGTTCTGTGGCCCTACCGGTATCGCCACCACCTCTCCCTCAAACAGCCGGGCAAAATGGCGATTACAGGGGTAACCAGGATCTGCCATCAGCACCTCATCTCCCGGATTAACCAACAGCGCGATCAATAGCTGTAACGCGCCGGAGGAGCCAGGCGTTACCGCAACTCGATCTGCCGACAGGGGAGTACGGTAGTGGTGCTGATAGTGCTCTGCTATGGCCTGACGCAACTCTGGCAGGCCCAGTGCCGGGGTGTAGTGGTGATGACCACTCTGCAGCGCAGCAACCCCTGCCGCAACAATGGGCTCCGGGGTCTCAAAATCGGGTTCACCAATCTCCATATGGATGATTGTTTTACCGGCACGCTCCAACTCACGCGCACGTGCCAGGATCTCCATTACATAGAATGGTTCAATAGCCTCCGTCCGCGCTGAGATCTGCACACTACCCCTCCCAGATTTTGCGAACCCACTCGAGATCCAGACAGGGTTTGTCTACCCCATCTCCCTGAATGATGTGACAAGGATCGCTCGGCTCACCCATCTGATCCAGCACCAGTGCAGCCCTGCTGAAATCTTCTGCTTCGGTGTAGCCGTTGACGGTAATGATGGTCTTCAGTCCCGCAGCCCGTGAGGAACGAAGTCCGTTGACAGAGTCCTCAAAGGCGATACATTGTTCCGGCTTGAGCCCCATCTGCTCCAATACATAGTCGTAGATATCGGCTGCCGGTTTCTTCGCAGGAACAATGTCTCCAGCTCCAATCACCTCAAACCAGGATTCAGCCCCAGGGAAAAGTGCATTCTCCAGCAGTGCAGAGACATTCTGTGGGGTGGTCGTGGTGGCTATCGCCAGTGGAACCCCCGCATCATGTGCCTCCGTCAGCAGACGGCGTACCCCGCTGCGTAGAGGGATCTTGCCCGATGCCAACAGCGCCACAAAGTGGCGGGTCTTAGCGGCATGAAGTGCGGCAATCCACTCTCCCAGATCATCTCCCTCGGGAAGCCCCTCAACCATTTGTGGTTTTTGTTGCTCGATAAACCTCCGGATACGCTCTTTCCCACCCGTTACGGCCAGTAACTCACCGTAGAGTGCCTCGTCCCACTCCCAATCCAACCCCGCCTCAGCAAAGGCGAGATTGAAGGCAACCCGATGCCCATCACGCTCCGTATCGGCCAGTGTGCCGTCCACATCAAAAATCAGTGCTTTCATAGCGTTTCTCAATCCTCTTACTTTTTTGGGCACCTACACGGAGGATCTCCGTGCGCCGCGTTCCTGCACTCAGAGAAAAACTTAGAGGTACCCTTTCATTAATTATTTACACTTAAATTGGTCACTATCCATCGACTATAGTAAAGGCTAAAGAAAACAGGTCAAAATTTTATTCTTTTTACTCCAATACTCGCGCTTTTTGGCCCCAATTTTCATCTCCCTATTGCCTGATCCCTAACAATCTGGTATCAATGCGCATTTTCTTACCGCTGTCAGGAGTATCAATGGCATGGCTACTGCAAAGAAGCAGTCGACTTTGATTGGAGGCATTGCGCCTTACCAGCCCAAAAAGGGCGAAGAGTACATGGATGAAAACCAGAGGAGGCACTTTGAGGCGATTCTTCTGGCCTGGAAACACCAGTTAATGGAGGAGGTGGATCGTACCGTTCACCATATGCAGGATGAGACGGCAAACCTGCCTGATCCCAGTGATCGTGCCACTCTGGAAGAGGAGTTCTCCCTGGAGCTAAGAACTCGTGACCGTGAAC
>Ga0233428_1003801_pt1 | contig 12276 bp, 8 predicted proteins | sample SI_118_April2016_4_FD_179890 | JGI IMG/M metagenome (GOLD analysis project Ga0233428, IMG submission 179890) | Seawater microbial communities from Saanich Inlet, British Columbia, Canada - SI_118_April2016_120_MG | ecosystem: Environmental > Aquatic > Marine > Inlet | place: Canada: British... | reverse complement strand
GAACAGCTCCTCTTCTTCCTTATGTATCTCCTCTTTTACCAACCCTTCTTTACGCGGATCCTCTTTGGTTAACTCCTTTTCCAGATAGTCTTTTATCTTTTCAACCTCTTTTAATGTTATCAACTTTCTATGTTCCATGGTATCGTACATAGAGTCGGTTATGGCTGACCACTCTTCAGGGGTATAGTCATAGTCGCCAGTGTCCGGTAGTGTGTGACAGGTAGAACATATAAACTTGTAAAGATACTGACCGAACATGTCCTCTTCTTCCTTATGTATCTCCTCTTTTACCAGCTCTTCTTTACGCGGATCCTCTTTGATTAACTCCTCCTTTTGGATATCCTTTGTCACAGTTGTCGTACAGCCTGAAATAATCTGTTGCATAAGAAGCAGAAAAACTATCAAAATTGTATAAACATTAGAACTTTTCTTCATATTCAGTTCTCCTTTCTATAATCATCAATAATTGTACCTCGCAAATATTCATAAGTGTTGATTTGATTGACATTTCCAATGGAGCTTGTTAATTTGGAGCCATTATGGAAAAAGCCATAGAGCTTATACAAAATATCCTTGCACAGTTCAACTTAATAGCAAATCTTACTGCTAAAAATCTAGCCCTGTCGTTCAAGATAATTCATACGGTCTTGATGACATGACCCTCAGTTGGACCAGTTTTTGGAGAGCACTGCAACCAATCTATTGCTCTAATTGTATGATTATACTTTTCAAGCTCTCTAAATATTAATTCCAATAGCTAAGTATTACTATCAAACATTTTTGCGAAGTACAGTCATTTTCCATTTCCTCCATGATAGGATATTGAGTTAGTATCATATTCTATATCCGGCAGAAACAAAAGTATCTTTAGAATTTGAAGAAATGCTTTGACTAATTAAATAAAAGCTGAGTAAACTCAAATTAACCTAAAAACATTGCGCTGTTGTTATATTTTCTCAGATTGAGTGGATGTAGAGGATTAATATGTGGTTGTTTTCCTTTTCATTATAAAATTCCAATTCAAAAAGGATGATAATTCTATGACTACGAATATTACCTTGTGGGACACAACCACAGGTGATTTTTTTGTACACAGAAGAGAAGTAGCTGTGATGATTGACCTAAGCACCGCCTCCTTAAATGTATTTGAACAAGGAAAGCAGGAGCTCTTAGGAGAAGGTAAACTTATCTATTTTGTTGCAGACAATATGTTCACTAGTTGCGATGAAAGACGATGGTTAAGGTGGAAGATGTACAACCACTTAATCCGACGCTCGGAAAACCTACAACAGTCAAATGAGGCTCTGCTGTGTGTGCAAAACGCACTTATCGGAAAAGCTGAGGAACCCAGTCTTGAGGGTCGCCTGGTCTTTGATTGCAAGTCGGCCTTGGAAATTGTAACTAAGACCTTGAGCGAAACATAAATATTCGGAACTATGTAAGACCATAACTGAGCCAAAAGATTGCTGACAAACTAGTTGAATGTATAATGAATAAAATAGAGTTAAGGAAAACACTGTTAAACTATGAAATTGATCCACTCGCAAATCAGAATATTTGTGAGGGACAGCAGGTAACAGGTCAAATGATAGATCATGATCATGAATTTTAGGTTTATTCAGGAGAAAAGCTTTCTGTTCCAGCACCACAAGTTGGACATACCCAGTTATCTGGAATATCATCAAAAGCTGTTCCCGGATTAACACCATTGTCTGGATCGCCAATTGCTGGGTCGTATACATATCCACATATATCACATACGTACTTATTCATAAAATTTCTCCTATTGGTTTTTAATAAATTCTTTTACTTTATTAGCGACTGTCTGCCCTAGTACAAAGCATTCTTCTTTTACCTTATCATCTGGAACGTATTTTGATTTTATCTCATCGACTATTTCTACGCCCATGGCTTCCAGATACTCTCTGAGAAGCTTGTTCCCTTCACCGCTCCAACCGTAAGAGCCAAATACTGCTCCGTATGGTGTTTTAAACTTAAGTCCCTTGATATATGTCAGAACATCAGCTAGCGATGGAAAGATGTTGTTGTTCAAAGTTGGTGCTCCTACAATAACAGCAGACGCATTTAGCATTTCCAATGCTATCATGCTCCTTTCAAAGGAGTAAAGCGGCATCATTTCAACAGTGACACCTGAAGACCTGGCCCCGTCTTCAATATGCCTTGCCATTATCTCTGTGCTTTTCCACATTGTATCATATATGATTACTATTTTCTCATCAAGTCTCCTTGCAGACCACTTCTTGTACAGAGAGAGTACTTTTCTGAAATTGTCCATATTTTTCCAGACAGGCCCATGGTCTGGTGCGACTATATTTATCTCTAGCCCAGATGTATCTATTTTTTCAAATAGTTTTGCTACATGACTTGAATAGGGCGTGATAATGTTTGCATAGTATGCCGCTACATGTGTTTTCAGAACTCCCCATGGGAGCTCTTCCCCGAATCTTTCAGACGAAGCAAGATGCATTCCAAATGCATCTTGTGTGAGTAATACTTTGTCTTCGACAAGGTAGCTGAACATGCTGTCTGGCCAGTGGAGCATTCTTGTTTCCATAAATTTCACCGTTTTGCTACCGAGGCTCAACTCTTCACCATCCTTTACTGCGGTTATTTCCATGTTGAGGCCATGGTAATGGGCGTTTAAGGCCTTTTTGCCCATTACTGATGCAAATACCTTTTCCGGTTTTACGGCTTTTATGATCTCAGGAAGCACTTCACTGTGATCAGGTTCTGAGTGATTCGATATGATATAGTCTATCTTTTCAGGATTAACTATTGATGAAATTCTTGATAGAAATTCATCCTTAAACCCGTTCTTTACTGTGTCAAAGAGTGTTATCTTGTCGTCTATAACCAGATATGCATTATATGTTGTTCCCCTGTCAGTAGTGTAGCCGTGGATGTTTCTAACTCCCCAGTCAATTACGCCTACCCAATATACTTTATCTGCTATTTGTATTGCATTCAGATTTTTTGACATTTAAATTCCTGTTTTAGTTTTTATCTATTCTATATAAAGCTTCATAGGTTTACTGCAGCATACTAGCTTTATACTACCATCACTGATCACTTCAGCCGTATTGCCGTATACTCTGCATATGGCAATTATAAGTCCTTGCACACATTACTTGATGTTACGCTATAATTCATTATTCTGATACTTTCCCATCTTCGCGTGTATTAGCCTTTCAACATATTCAGTCAAAATACTGTTCACAAATATAACACTATATTACAAACAAATCAATAGAGCGGAATATACAACACCTTTAAGTTTTTTCTTGAGCAATTTTTGGTAGCCGTCTGAGTGGACTATCGACAAAATAATGCTACCGAAAGATTAAAGCATCACAATTATACAGCTAGTGAATGTAGTTATATGAAAATACAGCAGAAATTATGGCAAGCTTATGAAACATGACAAATCAACTGTTTTTCAAAAATTGAGAAGTAAAAAAATACTTTCGTCTACTAATGAGCGATTTTTACTCTCAACTATCCGCTCCAAACACATCATTTATATGTTTTGTAAGTTCTGATAATTCAAAAGGTTTTCTGATAATGAAGTCTACTTTGAATTCTTTATCATTCATTGGCTTGAGCGTTCCATCCCAGCCTGTAATTATACCTATCTTTGGCCTCTTATCTAATTTATTGAGAAACTTTATTACATCGTATCCAAATACATCCGGCATCGCTAAATCACTCAAAATAAGATCAAATTTTTCTCTCTTTGCCAGCTCTACCGCTCCAGTGCCGCTGTAAACAGCCTTAACCTTATGACCCGAGCGAGAAAGAAATTCATCCAGCATATTGCATATTTCCTCTTCGTCGTCTACCACCAGAATACTAAGTTTTTTGACTTTTGTTTCTGGTTTAGGTTTAGGAGTGGTTATTGGGCTGGCAGTTTCTATGGTAGTCGGGAATTGGAGAGTAAATGTACTACCTTTTCCCTCCTCGCTATCCACCTCTATCTTGCCGCCATGTCTTACCACTTTACTATAAGACGTACTCATACCCAACCCTGTTCCTTCCGGCCTTTTAGTAGTGAAAAAAGGATCAAATACGTCCCTCTTTACGTCCCCTGACATACCCTTGCCGATATCAGTGATACTTACGAATACAGTATCATCCTTACTCCACGTTCTAAATGAAATACGACCACCATTCGGCATTGCATCAAGGGCATTGTTTATTATATTTGTAAATACATCTCTAATCTCTAAAGGATTACACAATATGGAGGGAACTTCTTTCTTCATACCTTCCATGTCCATATTATAGTTGATACCACAGGCCTGAGCCATATTCCTCCATCTTGGCATTAAGAATTCAACTGACTGTGTTAAAAGTTTGTTTATATCGGCAGATACAAAGTCCATAGTATCTGCTTCTCTATGAGTAAATTCACACATCCTGTCTGTTATTGAAGCCCCGTTATCGATTGACTTCTTAATAATGCTAAGACTATCCATCAATTTGCGATGGTCTTTGTAGTCCATCTGCAGCAATTGTACATTACCGGAGATTATGTTAAGAATATTATTAAACTCATGTGAAATTCCCGCAGTTATTGTTCCTAAGGATTTTAATTTTTCTGACTGTATGAGTGCTTCTTCCATCTTCTTGCGCTCGGCAATTTCATCCTGTAATTCTGCATTTACCTTAGTCAGTTCAACCGTACGATCTAATACATGTTGTTCAAGTGATTCGTTAATAGTTCTTATTTCTCTCTCTGCCTTTTTACGCTCTGTTGTATCAATGGATGTGATCATAAGGTAATCAATTTGACTCTCATCATTTGTAACTGGTACTATGGTTGAATGAAACCACAACTCGTTCCCTTCCTTATCAACCAGAGGCGCTTCCTGTGTAACAACTTCACCTGTTTCCACAGCTCTTCTCATATTTTCAGACATAGTATCTCGGAACGACTTAGGATAGAAATCAAATGGATATGGTTTCCCATAAGAAGTTGAGATATCGTCAATATGAAGATCCTTTACACCCGCAGAACTCATATATTGCAGATTAAAATCAAGATCCACTATCTTAGTGCAAACAGGCGAATTCTCAAGCCAGGCACGACTCATTTTCTCACTCTCATGCAGAGCCCTCTTGCTCAAGGTATCCCTGGCAATCATCTCAACGATGCTCACTAAAAAAGACAATGTTTTTTCAACTCTTTCGTGTGAAAAGCAAGGTACTTTTCTGTAAGCGGCCAGGTAGCCTTGAACATCTGATATCCCAAGCTCTTTAGCCTGTTTTTTAAAATAGTCTTCATCTGGAACTTGGCCTTCCAAAAAGAATTGGCCTGTGAAAAAGTTGGCCATGTGTTTTCCTGCAACCTTCACTGGTATGGCAGCATCGGTAAGCCCGTTTTTGCAAGTGTAAAGAGAATAAGGTTTTCCCTTAGTTAACTGATTGCCAATGTAGATATCACTTTCAGTGCACCGTGTCAGTGACATTGGATTTTTACGGTGGAATTTTGAGCAAATATCCTGCCATCCTGTTGCAATAAGCACTGTTCCATCCAGTTCAAGAAGTGCTGTTACAAAACCGGTTATAGCGGAGAATTGTTCACAAAGAGAAGTGATGAACCCGACGTCTATAAAATCCCGAAATTTGAAATCCTGATTTTTCAATTTCTCAAGTTCAGCAGATTGTATTACACCTTTTTTCATAATATCCTCAACGTGTATACCAGTCCTCGTACCGTACGAACCTTACACCAGAAACGGTATCCCTTTCAAGAATCCATCCTATAGTATCTTCTCAGAGAAACTTGTCAGCATGGATCAGTGTTATAATACTCAAAGCAAAAACTCTCTCGCTCTCCAATCAAAGCCAACGTGTAATTAATAGCAATCTAGCTCAGTACGATGTTTCACAGCTAATTTTAATAGAGACTTCGAAAATCTTACGTTACTCCTTCTTGCATCATGTCTTCTCTCATTACCTCTTCTATCAGAATATTTTTCCTCTGCTTGCATGTTGTTACCTCATTTCTTCAGAGACACCACACGAAACTTAATATTAACCATACTCTTTACTACTATTGTAGCACCATATACTGTTGCATAAAAGAAGTAATAAAAAGCAGAAATATACTTTGAAAATATTATGCTTGATATGTGAAAGTTCTATATGTATTTGAATGAGGGTGAGGGTGTGGGCACGAAGTAAATGTGAAGTAAAGCAGGAAACAAGTGACTAAAGTGTAAAGTGATCTAAAGTGCCTAAAGTTATGGTGTGTTCAGAAAAATTCTTAGTACTGAAAGCTCACTTCGTTGAAATGTAGTATGGGGTGAATCAAGCAATAATTAAATGAATCCCAGTCAATGCGATAATAGCTTTTAATCATTTACCATCCGCACCAAACAACTCATTTATATGTTTTGCCAACTCTGCATGTTTAAAAGGTTTTTTGAGAATAAAGTCCACTTTGTAATCTTCACCACCCATAGGCTTAAGCTTCTCGTTCCAGCCGGTCATTATGCCTATCTTTGGTATCTTATCTAACTTCTTAATGGCCTTTATTACCTCATATCCATGTATTTTTGGCATCAACAGATCACATAATACAAGATCATATTCCTCTTTCCCGGCAAGTGCTATCGCCTCCACACCGTCATCAACCGTCTTAACATCATGACCACCTCTGGCAAGAACGCCATACATAATCTCACATACATCCTCATTGTCATCTACTACTAGAATGCGTAGCTTCCTCACAACTGCCCTTCGGTCAGGTTCAGGTGGTACTACTTTTTGTACTACATCTTTTCGAATTGGAAGGCTCAAGTTAAACGTTGTCCCCTTTCCATCCTCACTCTCCACCTCTATCTTACCACCATGCCTCGTTATTATACCATAGGAAATGCTCAGTCCCAACCCTGTTCCCAGTGGCCTCCGTGTTGTAAAAAATGGATCAAATATATTCTTCTTCACGTCTTCAGACATACCAATGCCTGTATCAGAAATACATATAAACACTGTATCTTCATTACTGGATGTACTAAACGAAAGGCGACCACCATCCGGCATAGCATCCAGAGCATTATTTATAATATTTGTAAACACCTCTCTCAGCTCAGTAGTATTACAAAGTACTTCCGGTATTTCTCTCATGCCTTCTCTGTCTATTTTATAATCTATCCCTTTGGCCTGAGCCATATTCTTCCATCTGAGTGTTGTAAAATTAATCGCTTCTATTAGTAAAGGCCTTATATCAAAAAAGATGAACTCGGATATGTCTTTTCCTTGTGATTTAACATACGAGAGCAGACCCTTAACAATCTTAGCCCCATCGTCACTCGCCTTGATAATCGCACTCAGTCCCTTCTTCAATTCCTGATCGTCTTCGAAACCTGCATCAAGCAGCTCTGCTGAACCTAAGATTACCGCAAGAAGATTATTAAACTCATGTGAAATACCGGCAGTTAGTATCCCCAGAGACTTTAATTTCTCTGATTGAATAAGGGCCTCTTCCATCTTCTTACGCTCGGTGATATCACTTACGATTATCCTGCATTGGTGGTCATTGTGATCCAACACTATTTCACTTTCCAGTTGTGCATGGAATTGTTTACCATCCTTTTTCATCATTCGTAATTCACACATTTCCTGCTTTTTTGTTATTAAAACCTGTTTGTGATAAAGATAGAATATGTCTTTATCTTCCCTGGTAATAAAAGTTGACAATTGTTTCTTTATCAACGAACCTCGTTCCATACCCAACATTAAGGCAAATGTTAGATTCGCCTCAAGAATTAATCCTTTTTCACTAATTGTAAGATACCCAATCGGAGCAAAGTCGTAGAGCCTTGAATATCTATCCCTTGAGTCCTCAAGCTCATTTGATGACTTCCTGAGCTCTTCATTCTGCATCTCCAACTCAATCTGGTATACCTGAAGTTCATGTGCCAGCTTGCGAACTTCTGCCTCTGAGAGTCTCTCTGTATCTATCGTATCTGGCCTGAGCTTCTCCTCCGCCTCTTTGCGAAGTTCAGATATCTTTTTCTGTTTTTGGTTTTCTTTCTTCATTATTTTCTGGTACTTTTAACACCATAAACATTAACATAATCTGTTCCGGCTACCGGTACAAACTGTAATGAGAAGGTTGTATTGCCCGCTGTAACCTCAATTTCTTTGTCTTTTCGAGAACTGAATACTTTCTTTAACGTTTGTATTAAGTCTTCATCTATTGGTTTATTAATCTCTGTGGCCCACTCATTTAATAAAGGCTTGCAGGCACTGTTGGCATAAACAATAATGCCGTCTCTTTTAACTCGTAGCACGGGATTAGGATTATGATCAGGAAAGATAATAAGGTTTTTTGTTTCTTCTGCTTCTTCTATTTTGTTTTGCATTATCTGTTGTTCCGTGATATCCTCAATGGCTAGAAGTATCAATTCTTCTTCTTCTTCTTCTTCTTCTTCGCGAACTACTTGCCGTGCATTGAGCAGCATGATCTTTTTACCAATAGATTCGAAAACATGCTCAACATTAAAGTCATTTATAACTTTCTTTTCCGGTAGGACTTTCTCCAATAATTTCCGTAGCTTTGGAATATTCCACTGCCGGTTCCCAAGATCGTAAATTAACCTGCCTACTGTTTTACTTCTTGTAACCTTGAATACATCATAAAACGATTTGTTTGCAGATACAACACACAGGTTGAAATCCAGCACTATAAGTGGCTCACGCACCGTTTCAACAATGTTCTCCGCGTATTCACGGGCCAGTGAAATTGATTGCTGCTTAATCTTCATATTTTTTATTTTAGTTATGTCCACAAACGTCAATACGATACCATCAATCATATTTTCTACTGTGCGATAGGGTAAAATACGTACACTATAGTAGCTGCCGTCATTAGCCTGGACCTCTTGCTCTGATTGAACTAACGTATTCAGCACTGTTTCCGCATCCTGATAGAGCGTATCGGAGTTGAATTTTGCAGTAATATCACCAATATGACGGTTAAGATCTGACGGCAGTACATTAAATAACTTTGTCAGTGAAGGGGTAAAGCGCACTATACTCAGCTTGGTATCAAGAAATATAGTAGCAATATCAGTGCTTGCAAGGAGATTGTTGAGATCATTATTGGCGCGTGAGAGCTCGCTTACCTTATTCTGTAGTTCAGAGTTTACGGTTTCCAGTTCCTCATTGGTGGACTGTTGCTCTTCCTTGGAGGTCTCCAACTCCTCATTAGTACTCTGAAGTTCCTCATTGGTAGACTGCATCTCTTCATTAGTAGACTTGAGCTCTTCGTTGGATGTCTCCAGTTCTTCGATCGTAGCCTGCAGATACTCCTTTGCAGACTTCAGCTCCTGTTTCAGATTCATTATCTGCGGGTCTTCTTTTCTGGTTCTACCCGAGGTCGTTTTCCTTTTCGCGATCTTTTCAAGAGGCTCCTTCTCCTCAAAAATGACCATTATCATATCTTCTACATCTTCTCCTGAAGAAAAGGGTTTGACGGTCAGATCGACCGTCCGAAAATTACCATTATCCCTCACCTTCAACCCCCTGCTGACAATAGCCTCCCGTTTCTTGCCCAGCTTATGGAGAATGGAAGTCAGTTTGTAGCGCAGGTCTTCGTGTGCCATCTTCAGGATGTTAAAGACAGGCACGCCCGCAGGTGTCAGCAGGTACTTATGTATCTTGCCATTAACATAAAGGATCTCGTGTTTATCATTAACCAGGACAAACGGCGGGGCGTATTTATCCAGGATCTCCCTTTCTGCCATCTGATATATATTGGCCTCCTTCAGATATCTCCTGGCTTCAACTACCGGTAATTCCCTGATAATTTCCAAATTTTTTGTAACAGGATATCCCATGGTCCTGTCTGCAGTTGCTCCCAGCCGTTTATAGATCTTCCACTTAGAATTCATTGTTGAAAAAAGGTCTGAATGTTCTCCGGTAGTCTCTGAAGAACCTAAAAACAGATATCCATTCTTATTCAGTGTATAGTGAAATATCGGCAGTATCTTTTTCTGTAGCACCGTGTCCATATAGATCAGGAGGTTTCTACATGATACCAGGTCCAGTCTCGAAAAGGGAGGGTCCTTTATAAGGCTCTGTGTGGCAAAGACCAGCATCTCACGGATCTGTTTTTTTACCTTATAGGTACTGTCCTCTTTTACAAAAAAACGTTTCAGCCTCTCCTTTGATATATCTGCCGCTATGCTGTCAGGATAAATAGCTGCTCGCGCATACTCTATGGCGTCTTCATCTATATCGGTACCGAATATCTGGATATTGAAGTGCTTTTGCGACTTTTCAATGAATTCCGCAAAGATTATGGCTATGGAATATGCCTCCTCTCCGGTGGCACAACCGGGGACCCATACACGTATATTGTCACCCTTTCTGGTCTTTACAATTTCAGATATTATATCTTTTTCCAGGATATCAAACGCGCCGGGATCTCTGAAGAAATTTGTTACCCCTATAAGAAGGTCTTTGTAAAGGGCTGTCACTTCTAACGGATTTTCACGAACATAATCGAGATAGTGTGATATCTTGTCTATCTGGTGCACGGCCATCCGCCTCTCAATCCTCCTGCGGATAGTATTCTGTTTATAGTGGGAAAAGTCCTGACCTGTCTTGCTGCGGATCTGAATGAGTACCTTTGTTACATTGTTCTGATATTTCTGCTCAGTGGTACCTGTAATTGCGTCCTTTTCAATATATGGATGTTTAACATATTTGGCAAGCTCATTCGGCATCTTCTCTACGGGGAGGATATAGTCAACAAGGCCCGTGTTTATGGCGCTCCTTGGCATAGAGTCATATTTTGCCTGACCTTCCTCCTGTACCATGGCCATTCCCCCCTCACCCTTGATAGCCTTCAGTCCCAGGGTACCATCTGTCCCCGTACCGGAAAGGACAATACCGATTGCCATTTTGCCCTGGTCTTCTGAAAGTGAACGGAAAAAACTGTCAATAGGCAGTCTGACCGCATGGGACTCCAGGGGTTCAATCAGCTGGAGGGTACGGCCCATAATAGCCACATCATTATCAGGGGGATTGAGATAGACGCTGTTCGGCTCAACCTTCATTCCGTCCTTTATTTCATATATCTTCATCTTTGTATATTTTTTCAGGAGAGAACCCATGATGCTCTTGTACTTTGGCGCAAGGTGCTGGATAACTATAATGGCAAGGTTGGATTGAGAAGGCATACTTACAAAAAACCCCTCTAGTGCTTCAAGCCCCCCGGCAGAGGCCCCGATACCAACAACAGGAAAAGATTTAGTGCCGTTAGTTCTTTTACTTTTACTTTTACTTGAGTTGCCTTTGACCAGAACGTTATCTGCGACTTTTAATGTAGTTTTCTTTTTAGATAGCGCCCTCTTTTTTGTTACTTTTCCTTTTGCCAATGATTTAACAGCAACCTTACTGACTTTCTTAGATGGATTTGTAGCACTCTTCTTTGCCACTCCAGCCTTACCTGTTTTTTTAGATACAACAGGTTTCTTTGTTTTTTTGGCAGCAGAAACTTTCTTTTTTGCCATTTAGGTTTGCTCCAGTATTAATTTTATGAAAGTAAACTTTTTTTTATTATTTCTGAACCGGTGAAAGAGTCTCGTCAAACAAAAATGGCCATGCGAATAGGTTCAAATAACTGCCCCTTAAAGATAATGATAATGTTGTATGTGAATGATGGTGAGAATATATTAATAAATAACTGTGGAGAGTGAGCAAGAATCTGACCAGTATTTTTTTGCAATAACATTGGCTTATCCAAATACAGACTAGTATCTGATAAAATATCACAACGAGGAGGATACACCTAAAACAATATATATTCAATAAAATAATGGACTTACGATAAATCACGGCAATCATTAGCAACAAGATGATATGTATCAACGTCTTTAATGTCTACAATCTGTTTTTAATCAAGATTCAGGGATTTTTTGAAAACTTGCATACGATATGACTACGGGACGAAGCGTTTAGGATTGTCTATTTATGATTGAATATTTACTAAGGGATTGAATGGTACAAGCTTACAATTAAGATGGATATGTTGGACAATATGGGAAGGTTTTTGGTTGCCAATCAATGAGTAAGCCTGCCAAAAGTATTATACCGGTGGAGTACCGAGGCTTATCGCAACTCTTTTTATGATATGGTGGAGGATAGGGGATTCGAACCCCTGACCTTTTGCATGCCATGCAAACGCTCTCCCAACTGAGCTAATCCCCCGTTGTGTACGTAAGTATTGGGTGTGTTTTT
>Ga0233428_1003791_pt1 | contig 12309 bp, 12 predicted proteins | sample SI_118_April2016_4_FD_179890 | JGI IMG/M metagenome (GOLD analysis project Ga0233428, IMG submission 179890) | Seawater microbial communities from Saanich Inlet, British Columbia, Canada - SI_118_April2016_120_MG | ecosystem: Environmental > Aquatic > Marine > Inlet | place: Canada: British... | reverse complement strand
TTCATTAGTCATAAGTCTATACAGAGCTCTATCTTCCTCTGGTTTTAACTTAGCAAACTTCTCAAGTACATCATTAAAGTCACCTGCCCATTTGTTAGACATCAATCTTTTATCGCCTTTAGCAGCCTTATATAATTCTGGTAGACCAAAGTTATCTACAAAGTAGTTACCAAAATTATTATATACTCTATTTCTAAGAGTACCTTCACTTCCTTTAGCTACATTTCCTAATGTTTTAACACCTTTGTAACCCATACCAAAAGGTTTGGCTATTCCTTTTTGAAGTAAGTTTAAATTTTCATTAAGCTCTCCTTCGTCTATAGCTTTAAGAGTATTTCCATACCCAGTCTTTAAAGAAGGTAATATAGTTTTATTGAACTTATACATAGCCGGAGATAATGCACTACCACCACCAATACCTATCATAGTATTAGTTATACGGTTCATACCATTCTCTTCATCTACATAACCAGTAGCTCCAGTTATACCACCTGCGACTGCTCCCATCTTAACTGCGGACGCTACATTCTTAGCTTTCATCCCCGGTAAGAACCAACCTACTGGGTCTCCAAATAAACCTGCAGTATAAGCAGCCATAATAGAACCACCTGTTTCTTCATCTTGAAGATATGAATTAAGTCTTTTCATATCCTCAGCCATATCCTCTTCGTCTACATTTAAAAGTTGTTTAACTCCACGAAAAGTATCTCCAAAACCCATACGAGCAGCAAACGCTAGTTTATCAGCATAAGTTATTTCACCATATTCGGGATGTGCTCTAGACGTAGAGCTACGATAGCCCAGATTATCGAATAAATCTGAACCTATTTCTTTTGGTTGGGATGATGAGAAAGTAGAGCCTACACCATACTCTGCTTTCATCTGGTCTACAAGACTAGACATCTACACTCCTATTTATTTTGGTTTTTATTTTTGCTTACTGTTTTCCTATCCAATACCCACACATACCAAGTTCCATCTGCAGCTTGATAGTATTTATCTGATTGTTTTCTCCAAGCATTGACACCAGCACCTGATGCTGGAGGAGTTACTTGTTTGAAACTACCTGAGCCAACTTTATCTGTAAATGCAGCTTCTTGAGTTACTATCTCTGAGTCAACTGTAGGTTCTTCGCTAAGACCTACACCCAAGTCTGGACTCGCGTCCAATCTAGTAGCCGTAGGGTCTTCATAGGTAGATAGTCCACTGACAAAATCAGTTATCATCATTTGATATCTATTATAATCTTCACTACCCGCCTGAGTTCCCTTTTGTAGATATTCTAGTTCAGCAAGTATCTGGGCATTAGAATCTTTGTCATTATTTGCCCTGCCTTTAAACTCTGCAGTTGCAGCAAGGACATCAGCAGTAATATTATATTTATCACCTAAGTCACTGGAATCAAAATTCATAAGATAAGACTTACCCTTATCTCCCGCTATTACAATCTGGTCTGGTTTTCTATTTAAAATTTGTTCTGCTTTCTTCTTAGCAACATAGCTTCCTTCCCCACCTTTACCATAAGCTCTATTGATAGCTTCAACAACTTTAGAGTGACCTCCGTGTCCTCCATTCTCAATGCTCTTTAAAGCAAAGTCTTGAAAATTTGGAACCTCAGTCATACCTTGAGATGCTAGATTTTCAGGAACAGACCACTTAGCATCATTGTATAAAGAACCACCAGTATAATAAATCCTTTCATATTCTTTCCACACTGTATCTATTAGACGCTTATCTTGCACTGAAATACCATAAGAATCTGCTTCTTTAGATTCATTAAGTACATTGCCATCAGCGTCTGTTGCAGGATGGAATGTTAAACCATCTGGAGAACCTATAGAATTTTTATCTACAACCATAAGTTGTCCATCTTCTCCTGTAAAGACGTGCTGTGAATGTAGTTTAAAGTCTTCTATAGCTTGTTGAGTTACAGCCATAGCAGGATACGCTTCGTTTATTAATTTCTGATGTTGAGTTTGTGCTTCCTTATGTGCAATCTCTGCGTCAGCAATTTTACTGTCTAGCTCAAACCTTTCTTTCTTCTGCTCATCTTCTGTGAGTGCCCTACCTTTCTGCCACTCGAAGTAGTTCAATTCTAAAGTTTGTTTAGCATCTTCTAGAGACATCTTCTTATCGTTTAGTGCATTTGTAACTTCTTGTTGCTTCTTGTCATAGTCGAACCTCTGGTCTTCTCTACTCCAGTTTTCTTTTTGAACATACTTAACATTTTCAAGGGTAGATTCATCTAAAGAAAGTCTCTTCCAATCCATCATAGCTTGAGCCTTTCTAAACCAATTCATATCTTCTTGCTGTTGTTTCCATTGTTCATCGGTAACTAAATCTCTAGACTTTTGATACTGAAATTCATTTCGTCTTAGTAGACTATCAGCCTGCTCTATAGTTAACTGGTCTTGTGATAACTGGTTTAATACGTCCTGTTGTTTTTGAGTATATTCAAACTTACTTTGCTCAAACGACTGAGTAGAATCAAATTCATATTTAGAACGCTCAAATTGTTCTTTTGACAATCCTAATTGACCGGCAGCAATTTCAGCAGAAGACTCTTGTGCAGCTCTATTAATACCAAGTTGCTCTTCATCAACTACTGTCTTCCTTACATTAAGGTCATAGCTTCTATTCTCAGTTTCAATCTTTCTAGCTTGTGCCATAAACTTTTCAGCTTCTCCGGGAAGACCCTTCTGCATCAGCTCTTGTGCAATCTTCCTATAACTATTAGGGTCATTCCTGTCTAAGTTACTAGTTCCTTGTAATATGCTTGTGATTAACTCAGCTTTCTTTTGTTCAGGAGTTTTCATCCCTGCCATCTTAGCAAGACCTTTAGCAAACATACCTCCGGCTAGAGCACTACCATAGGCTCCAACCATACCTCTACCTGCTTGGGCAGTTCTTGTTGCATTATCTTTAACAGCTACATTCTCTGCTGTTGCTGAATCATAAACACTGCTAAACATTGTATCATTCTCTGCCATAATCTATCCTTAGTTAAATATTGAAAAGCCTTTCATTAAACCACTAAGCAATCCTCCACCTCCTCCAGAAGAACCTGCAGGACCACCACCATATTCATTTGCTTGACCCATCAGTCCACTCCAGAATCCTGCTTTAGTATCTGCAAGTGCCATAGATGCTAGTGATGTACCTTCGGCATTAACTCCTGTATGAGAGCCTTGACCTATCAATCTAGCTAAATCTGCTGTTTGCATAGCTGCTCTTCCAGATTCAATAGCAGCATTACCAAAAGCTAAGTTCTCTGCAGATAAAAGATTCCTCTCACCCATAGACATCTCTTTAGCTCTTATTGCTTCTTGTAATCTACGTTGATTAACTTGTTCTCCAAGAGTCATATTATTATAGAATGCTTGAGTTCCTCCAATACCTCTTTGAAAGTTTTGCTCATCCATAGCTAATTTAGCTTGTCTATCTCTAAACTCGTTAGCCTTATCGAACATACTAATCTGTTTGATAGTACGCTCATCCATATCATAAGCAGCTAGTTCTTCTCCTGCTCTTCGTTCAGCTCTAAGCCAACCATCTCTTATTGCTTGGATTTCTGGGTCTAATTCAATTGACAACCCTTCTTCATCTGGGTCCCAAGAGACCATACCCGCAGGTCCTCTAACACCTTTAGGAAGAGAACGAACATAAGCCTCATCCATTATGCCTTTATTGTAGTCTCTATTCTCTCTATAAATATCAGCCATATTTTTACGACCTCTATTAGCCAGTACCATCTTCAATAGTTCAGATACATCTCCACCGCTATCAACAGGACCAGAGCTTGGATACATAGGTTTTGCTGTTCCCACTCCTGTCTCTTGGGAAACCCAATTCAATCCTGTATCTGAATATCCTGAATAATCATCTACTACTGCCATCTCTCTATCTCCTAATTATTATGCTGTGCGTTTCCAAAAATATACTACGATATATGGTTGTACGATGTCGTGACTGTGTGCTCCACCACCACCTGTGGCAGATGATGCTACAGATGATGCGCCACCCTGAACATAATCAAGATGATAACCACTGCTTCCACCACCTTGTTTAGTAACATCGTGTGTATGACTTGGTATTTCAGAAGTGGTTAGTGTGTGACTATCTGTCTTAGCACCACCTGTTTCTTCTGCTGTATCAAAATCTGTATCACCAGAATCTAAACCTACCAGTACCTTACCTGCTCCAAACGCTTCCCAAGTCGTTCCACCTATCGCTGCAACTACTGCTGCTGAATCAGCATAAGCTACAGTTGTAGTAAATATTGCACCTACTGGATAAGCTGCTGCATTTAAAGTATTTACTGCTGTTGTTACAAAAGCTGTACTTGCTGCTTGTGTTGTGTCTGTTCCTGCTGACGCAGTAGGTATAGTAGGTATTCCAGTTACAGTTAAAGTGCCTGCTACAGTTGCATTATTAGCAGCAAAATCTTCCCCACTATCACCGTTTAAATCAGCTTTAGAATTGACTGCCGTTTGTACTGTTGTAAATTCAGTATTAAAGTCAGAGCCAGACACAACCTTTGCAGTATCACTATCTGAGAGAGCATCTTTTCCTGACCAATTGACTGCTAAAGTATAATTACTCATCGTATTTTCCCTTGTTTATGTAAAATTGATAAATCTTGAAGCGAAACATCATAGCCTTGTGAATCAATAGCCATATTTATTTTTAAATGTTTGGCACTGCCACTTAAATTTTTTCTATATTCTTGTAAGCCATATATCGGTGAATATTTTGAAGTTCCATATAAAGCCTCGCCCCAAAGTGATGTTGTGCCAGTCGAAGTAGGACTTAAATTAATAGAATATTTATTAGCATCCGTACCAAAATCTTTGTAAATTTTTAAACCTAGTGTTGAGCCAGAACCCCCTTCTAAAACAAAATGTGCTTTCTTTAGAATAGAGTCAGCCATTGTTTCTCCTAGACCAAGCCAAGGAGAAGATATGTCAGTAGAATAAGAAAAATTAACTTGGCTTTCTGAAGAGTCTACAAATGTACTTGAGCCACTTGTACTTTCATCACTATGTATTAAAATAAGTGTATCCTCATCTTTTTCAAATGCTGTAGTAGATGGTGTAAAACCTGTTGTATATCTTGCTACTTTAGAGAATCTTACTTCATCAATATAACCAGTAAATCCTTGACTTGACCCACCCGCGTGGTCAGCACATAGCATAGCCTCATACGGATAATATCCAATAAACTCATTCTCGGTAAAATCTATGTCTGTATCGGTAGTTGTTGAGCCTTTTGAAACGCCATTTACCCATATTGTGATAGTGCTTCCTGACTTGGTTACAGCAAGATGTGCCCAACTATCACCTGTTAGTCCGTGTGCTGAACCTGTTAATGTGTTATAAGTGCTTCCGTTGTAATAAAATTTAAACTCATTATCATTGTAATAAAATTTCGTTTTTGGTACATTACTACTTTTTCTTCCCCAAGTCCAGAGAGTCATTTCATATCCACTGGGGATAGTATCCCATCTTGAGTCTGTGGATTCTGCCTCATTCGTAGGTTTAAACCACCCTTCCACTGTAAAATCTCCAGTGCCTTTACCAAGTTTCGCAGCATCCATCCTTAAGTGCATATTAGGAATAAAGCCATCGACATCAGAAAAATATATAGAACTTGCACCTATTTTTTTCTCTGTTGTAGAGTGTATTGGAGGAGTAGCTTCAGGTATAGGAAGGAAAGTAGCAGCAGCAATAGTAATACCATAATCTTTATCAAAATAACCTTCATATCCAGCTATCCCACCATCTTTCTGTCCTACCAATAAGCCACTATATAATTCTGTATATATCATAGAAGCTGGCTCTCTATCCCCATCAAAAGTCCAAGTGGTTACTCTAGGCTCTCCGTTAGGAGTAAAATGTTTAAAATCAAAAACATAATTAATATTCTTGTCTGTAAACGACAATATGTACATACCTTCATTTTCTACATAAACGCTTTTAACTTTTGTTAAATCACTAACACCAATGTTTCTTATTAGTGTGTCTTTAATATTTTTACTTATGTCAGTTAAAGGTACTTTATCTTTTTCTGATGTACGAGCTAACGACCTAAGACCTGTGTTAGACAAAAATACTAAGTCATCACCTATAGCTTGAACGCTATCTCTAGCAACACAGCCTATTCCTTTAATTACTTCATTAAGTTTAATGTTACCAATAACATCTGGACTCTCGTATAGAGCTATGTTGTTCTTACCAAATACTGCAAGTTGTCCATAAAACGGAGCAATAGCGATAATGTCATCTTTGTCCCAAACTTTCTTTAGGTCTATAGAACCACCACCAGAATACAAAGTAAAGTCGTCACCGTCTAATATAGAAGAATAATGTAAGACATCTTTTTCTTCTTCTACACCACCCGCCCATATACGACCATAAGCTCCTGTGCCACAACTAGGTTTAAATTCTCCTTCTGTTACTGATAAAGGCGAAAAATTGTTTTTAACTACAGCATTATCTAAATGATATGTAGCAGTAGTATTGCTCGAACCTCTAATACAACCAGTAAATGTAGTCGAAGTTTTTCCAGTATAAGAAATTATTTCTTCGTCAATAATAATTTTTCCAGTGCTAGGAAAATTAGTTGTATCATCTGCTGTTATAGTGGTTAGAGATGGGTTGGTTTTTATTTCTGTTATAGTTCCCGTTGTTCCTGAAATCGCCTCGGCTATAGTTCCTGTTGTTCCTATTGTTACTTCTTTTACAGTTCCAGTACCCAATCCTGCCGTACTATTTGCAGTAAATATCGTATCTACATCACTATCATCCGCACCAACTAATGTAAAGTTTGTACTGCCTGTTGTTATAATCTTATACCTTTTTCCTTCAACAATATTAGGAGCAGTAATCGCTGAACCAGCAATACCATCTTCACCATTACTTGTAGCTGTAAAAACTTCACCTACTGCTGGGTCAGAATCTCCACCGAGCAATTCAAAGTCTGTGTTTCCAAGTGCAATAATTTTATAAGATTTACCGCTTACAATATTAGGGGCAGTAATCGTACTTCCAACAGCACTTGAACCAGCACTTGTTGCAGTAAAAATCTCATCCACTGCTGGAGTTGAGTCAGCACCTAACAACTCAAAATTAGTATTTCCTAAAGCAGTAATTTTATAAGAAGAACCAGACACAACATTAGGGGCAGTAATTGAACCACCATCAGCTAGATTAATTGCTGTTGTATTATAGTGAGCAGACCACCTTTCTAAAGCATCAGAAGCACCATCATATCTCTGTGGAACAACTCCAGAATGAAAACAATGTAATCTATTGTTAAAGTTTACAAACTGCCAATCTCCAGACGAACCCGAAACTGTGTGTTGTACATCAATATCAGTTGTTGGAAAAGCTGACTGTGGAGTTGTAAAATCCACTCTATATATAGATGTACCATAACTAGCAAAGATTTTATTAGTACCTTGGTCATTATGTTCTACAATAGAATTAATAGTTGTACCACTAGGAACAACTTTTTGTTTTAATCCTTTTCTAAGCGATATTCTTCCTGACTCTCTTAATACTATATTGTCTGCTGACGTAAGATAAGAAGGGTCTAATGAGTTAGGATTACTTTGTGTATTTAATCCATTTACTCCGAAGTTAGGTAAGGGTTGTGCTATTAATTGTTTAGCCATTATTTAATATACCAATCAAGTTCATACCTATTATGACCACCATCTATTATGATAGCCTGTCTTAATGCTGCTGCTGCCTCTTCCGCAGCTAGGGACGACTGAGTACCACCATCTTCTCCACGTTCTGCAAGAGCACGAGCCCAAGCTCCCAGTATCACTGGTTGATGTGGTATCTTTATAACTGTGGCTGCAGTAGTTAATTCATCTTGATACTTTGTAATATCAAAAGAAATAGTCTCTGCTGCTATAGGTATTGGAGATAAATCTACTTTTAAATTGCCAGAAGAATCAACACCATTAACACACCAATAAGAAGGTTCTCCTGTTGGGTCTGTAGGATACTTGATACTATTCATATAGTGTTTAGTTACTGGTTGTAAAGTATGCCCAGTAGTGTTGTTAGTAACATCTAGAATCTGTAACTCTTGACCAGAAGATAGATTATAATTTTTAGTTGCTGCTACTGTAGCTATATCTTTAGTTTCTCTTAGAGCTGTCCAGTCGTGGAAAGATTCTATACTTCTCTTAGCATCATTAACTAAAGCTCCTATAACCTTCTGATACGCTGAGACAGTAATACTATCATTGATATCTCCAGACCAATCTGAAGAAATTGTATCTTCTCTTAGCCTTATTAATACTTCGTTAATTAATCCTCTAAATGTCATATTACCTTCCTTTTGCTAATTGAGCACCAAAATAGAACTCTATAATCATTGTTGCCCATTGAAAGACCTCATCAAATTTAAGTACCGCACCTGCTTGTACTGTTACATATTCAATGGTGTCTGGTGTAAGTTCAAAGCCCAATAAACTTGCTCCTTCTATAACCGTAGGTATTACAGTAGGTACATTAAAGAATACTGGTGCTACCTGCGTGAATATAATCAAAGCTAGTATTACAAATATAATGACTCTTCTATTTAAAGCAGCCATAGGACTCTCTTTGTCTGCTCTATCCCTTGCCATATTAATAGAATCATTTCTAACTTGAAGGGATTGAATCATTAGCTTCTGGTTCTCTTGTGCTGCTTGGCTTTTTAAAGCAAACAACTTAGCAATAAAGCCTAAAGCTATTGGTGCTACATTTGTTAAGAAACCTATCATACTAATCTCCTGTTAAAACAATAACGATTATTTGTGCGACAATTATTAAGATGGCTGTATTCATTTCTTATCTATTTCTAAAACCAAATCAATAATCTTTTCTAATTTAAGTTCAATAGAATCAAAGTTCTTTTCAGTAGCCATTTGTTGAGATTGAAGTACAGCGACATCTCGTTCAATATCAGTGACATAGAGCACCATTAAAATAATCATTGTTGCTGTGGTAGCAATATGCGATAGTGATATTGTTTTGCTTAAATGCCATCGTTCAGTGCTCATAAGTCATCCTATTGTTATGTTGTCTTGTGAAATATTGTCTTGTTTTTTAACCTTGTCCTGCTCAAGCTCATTGGTTAGATAGTTCACTTGGATTATCAGACCCTTAATAACTTTAATAATTTGATGAATATCTGTATTAAGTAATGCTTGGTTTTGAATAACAGAATCAAACTCAGGACTACTCTGTACAACTTGTTCTTCTAATAATTCAAGCTGGTTATTCATATTCAAAGCATAAGCAAAAACAGACGCTTGAAGAACCACCAAAACTGAAAAGATTAATAGTGTTACTCTGTTCATTTGTTAAGTCCTACCGCACTCCCTGTGAGTATTGCCCCAAATGCTAAGTGAAATAACCCGCCAGACTTCAAAGTGAATGGACTGTGCTGTGCTGTGAGCGTTTTCATTAAGTCCAACTGAACAAGCACCTCATCTGTAGCATTTATTATTTTCATAAATTCACTTATGTCAGGTCTATTAAGTCCGTACCAAATTGGAACAAACATAAAGTCGTAGAAACAAATCAGTAAGTAAAGTATCAAAGCTGACCATCGCCACCTTTGTGTGCTGATTTCTATCTCTGTCATACACAGGGTGGAGTACACATCAAAGCATTAACACCTACAAACATTACAGTTATAAAAACCGATAAGACCATAAGTGTTAATACTATTAACTTCATTAAGCTACCTTTTCTTCCTCAACTTCCAAAGAATTAGTCAGCATATTCATAAACGCATTTCGACCTACATTCAATTGGTCTAGGTTGAATTGTGCTGAACTGATTTTCCTATCCAAATCTGAAACGTGGTTGACCATCGCTACTTGCTCTTGACTCAAGTCATCTACGCTATATTCTGTATCGTTAATACTAATTGTCTGAGGCTGTTCTTTTTGTTTTTTAGCCATAGTGTTACTCCTGTGTTATATTAAATTACCAAGCCACACCTGTTGTTGACGTTGGGTTCTTTTGCTCTTCTATCTGAGCCAGTAAGTTAGCTTCTAATCCTTCATCAAGGGTTAGCCATCCAACTACTGTTGCTTCAGTCAAATCAGCAAAAGGAACAAGCGTTGGTGAGTCTGCATCTCTTGTGAATGACTGTGTTCCATAAGCTGATGCAGAGTAATCTCCATCCACTACACTGGCGTTCCAATGAACGGTTGTAACTACGTCATCTGCTGTGGTTCTTTCTAGTTGATTAATTGTTATTTCCATAATTGCTCCTATGCGTTTTCTAATACTTCAATTCTTGCGATTGCCTCTTGTAATGCTCCTACTAAAAGAGGTACAAGTTTTGCTTGGTCTATGCCTTGCATATCTGGCACTTCACGTTCAGCCGTAACTTTGGCAGTAGTTTCTCGCCACTGTTGCCCCTCGGTTAGTTCTTCTGGTTTCTCTACGTCTGTTTCAAGGATAACTTCTGCTACAGCTTCGGTTGTTACCACAGTTTCCATTACAGGTTCTTGTGTTACTTTCTCTACTTCAACCTCAGTCATTACACCATCAATATCTTGACGTTCAATAACAGTTTCAGTAGCTTCTTCAGTTACTCCAACCTCTTGAGTTTCAGTAATAGTTTCACCAGCAAGGTTTACATAAGAGCCAGTTTCAACAGTTTCAGTTACTTGACGTTCTTCAGTAGCTTCTTCAACTGCTGGAGTAAAGACTTCACCGAGTGCTTCTGATACTGTGTATTCCTCAGTTTGCATACCATCTTTCTCGCCAGTAATTGCTTCTGGAACTACCTCTTGAGCTTCGTGTGCTAGGAAGCCATCTACTGTTTTATCTGCATCTGTAATGAAGTTAAACTGACTAGGCTTTAATGCTTTTAATCTATCTATAGAACCAGTCATAGGTACTACATTTTCTTTAAGTCTGTAGTCTGAAGATGTGTTGTATGATGTTGTATAGCCAGAAGTTTTAATTGAACCTACCTGACCATTTGGGTTAAAAAAACCATACTGTGTAACATCAGAAGTAGTTGCACGGGAAGAATAGGTATAGCCCGATGAGTTCATCTTAATACCTTCTGTTGCTCCTGTTGAAGAAAACGCCATTACTTTAACGTGTCCTTCACTAGTAATAGTCATAGCAGTAGTCCAAGTAATCGCTGAACCTGCTGAACCTGATGGTGCTACTTTGAAGTAATGTACCCCCTTTGCTTGTTGTATCAAAGTAGTTGGATTTAAGGTGATACGCTTATGACCGCCATTATAATAACTATTGTCAGTTAAGAATAAACCCTTATCTGATATTTTGTAGTGCCACAAAGAAGACTGGTCACCTATACGCAAAGCAATAGCATTAGCATCCCAATTACCCTCAGGAACAACACCAATACCCACGTTGCCAGAGGAGTTTATGCGTAGGCGTTCTGTTGTACTGCTTCCATTACCAAAGTAGATATTGTTTCCACTATCTACTCCAATTCTTGCTCTTTCAGCACTCTCATTTCTAAAGAATATATAATTCTGTTGTGTGCCATTAGCCTCAATATCAAGTGCAGCCCAGTTAACATCAGTATTTTTAATTTTTAATCTAGTACCTCCAGTTCCTACAACATCTAATGTATTTGTAGGACTACTAGTACCAATGCCCACTCTGCCTGCTTGGTCTATAGTCATAGCGGTATTTGTAATACCACTGGCGTAGGAATTTGACGTTCCAAAAGAAAGTTTACTTCCTGCTCCTGTTGTAATAACACCTATTCTTGCAACAGGGTTAGCTTGCGAGTTACCTATAAAATCATAACCACTGTAGTCCGTTGCTCCTGTTGAGCCTCGTGACACTACACCTAATTTAGTAGTTCCTGTGAAACTTGTAATTCCTGCTGTTCCACTAATGTCTAACTTTGTAGCTGGACTACTAGTACCAATACCCAAACTCTCAGCACTAGCATCCCAGAAGAACTTAGGTGTTGTGCCTGTGTCCTCGTAGAAGGATATGTCACCGTTACTGCCAAACAATGCTCTATTTCTTAAAGTAGGGCTACCAGAACCAGTCGAAAAACCAGTCTGCAATTTAATAATGGCAGAATCTCCATTAGAATCGTACTCACTAATGATTGTTGCCATATTTCCAAGAGAGCCAGTAGAAGTATCTCCAGAATAAAATTCAATACGTCCTAAATCTTCTCCAGTTGCACCACCTGTATCGGTTGTCCTAAGAGATAAAGTACCCCCTGTTGAGGTTGACGCAGTAACCGTACCAGTAACATCAATACCTGTGGATGTGGTGGCTAGTTTTA